>Ga0102934_1001444_pt1 | contig 16679 bp, 19 predicted proteins | sample SalPonR2_A_D1_MG_FD_78175 | JGI IMG/M metagenome (GOLD analysis project Ga0102934, IMG submission 78175) | Salt pond soil microbial communities from South San Francisco under conditions of wetland restoration - Salt Pond MetaG R2_A_D1_MG | ecosystem: Environmental > Aquatic > Marine > Intertidal... | reverse complement strand
GAGTGCAGGAATTCCTCCGGGGGGAGGGCGGGAAAGGGGGGTGGAGGGGAGGGAAAGGGGGGGAGGGAGGAGAGGGGGGCGCAGCCGCAGTGCCGTCTATGCCATCCTTTCAGCACCAACAACCACAACAACAGCAACATGAAGAGCAACCACCCCTGGAAGGAGAAAAGCAAGAGCAGATGCATTTCTCACTCTCCGGCTTCGGCGTGGCACCTGCAGAGATGTCATCACGCGAAAGCCGAGGTGGCGGGGGGGCCGTGGGGCAGTATGGCAGCAAAGTGTATCATGGAGAGAGGGGAGTGTCGGGATGATGCTGGGACAATCTTTAGTTTGTTCTATACACCAATGCCGGTGCGATGGGTTGATAACGCCAACATATCATCAGGCTCAGGCCTTCTTGATCAGCATATGTGTGCTGCGACGAATTTGGATGGCATATTTGGTTGCGGTCTTGAGATTGATTACACGGGTATGGGTTCAGGGACGTGAGGAGGGATGGAAGTACATACTACCAGAGTGACACTACAGCTGGAAGGCTCGGGGCATGCAACTAGGTTGCCTGTACCCGAGATTACATAGCATGAAAAAATGACCCAAATGCTTTGAAAACTATAGAATACGCGTATGAGGTTAATGCAAGAGAAGACACCGCAGAAAAAATGTGATAAATGTACGAGAAATGTTGCTGTGAGGCATGCACGTCTCCGCCGAAGGACTAACAAAACAACTTCTTTCCTAGGGAAAAGAATAACATCAGATGGTATGTTGCGCACTTCCGTCTGTCGATACTCTCATCACCTTCAGCAGCAAAGTCAACTGTATTGAGTGGGGGACAGAAAAAGTAAATCATACGTCAAAAGCGTGGCACTCTGCTCCGGCCCCTCCCTCGCCGTCTGCGACAAGAAACGTAACGACAAGATCTGTCCCAGCACTCATTGCGTCAAAGCCCACGTTTTTGTCGTGGAGACCGCGTACGGGGCGTGCACACGCGGTGCATGCCTTGTCTCGGAGGAGATTCGGAGGGTTTGGTGTCTTCAAGCATTATACTTTGGTGGTAATTGCTGGGACCGCGAGGACCGTGCAGCCAGATGCCTCGGTTGGTTGAAGCCAGTAACGGGAGCCATCAATAGACCTGTCATGCCGGCGCACCTGGGAAATCATGCAGAGGCCCTGCGCTCGTCGGTTGTGGATGTCGAACTGATCAAAGCTGTGGTATCAGGATGGGCGTTGCCATGCGGACAAATGTTTTTTCAGCGTTCTTTCCACGTACAAACAAAACAGGTAGCAGTAACAGCCTAGCCCCATACCGAGCTTGTATAGAAGTGTCCTCGCCTAGAAAGTCTTCAAGCACGTCAAGTAACCGACGATATACGACATAGACGAGTCACAAGAAGCACGATGACCTCTACAACAACTGAGCTTGCGCAGCCAGCGCCTGCCCACCCCCGTGCCCAACGGCTTACCAAGCTCATCGCATGGTGCAAGAAAACCTCGCCCAATTTCATGATTAGGGAACAATTCGTGGGTTTCAAAACCAGCACCGATGGGAACGTGACGGCAGTTGCCCTCAAAGACATTCCCGCTGACATGCACCTGATTCGTGTCACACCGGAGCTCATGTTCTCGGCCCGCGATCTGAAGCGGAAGTGGCGCGCGGTTTACAACGAGATTGAGAGCAAAATTCGACGCTATACGGGCACATGCACGGCTGGCTTTCTCCCTGGCACCGAGTAAGTTCTCAGGGGAGCCATGTGGGGATCTGGCCCGATTTCCCCCATTAAGCCCCTTTTTAATCCCCTTTGTTCTCTTGCAACCCCTCCCTCCGCCTTCTGTAGAGCTGAGGAGCCTGCTACGACGATGGCCCTCTCTTTCGCCTTGCTTTTGGAGATGGGCGATCCTGAGTCGAAGTGGAAGCCCTATTGGGAAAGTTTCCCGGAACATGTGCCCAACATCTTCGATTTCGACGGCGATTACTCCCACTTGGAAGGCTCTCCCTGGAGGGAGCAGCTGGAAAAGAAGCAAGAAGCGATGCAACACATCTTGAAAGAGATCATTCCCCCCATCCTGGCAAAAATCAAGGGAAAACTTGGTGTGGACGATGTCGGTAAGTTAAATGGGGTCAGAGGTGAAAAGAGAAGGTTTGCTCTCTGCGCTCAATTTCCTGCCTAGCTGGAAGAAAATAAGCCCGATGGGTGGCAATACCCTGATTACCCTGGAAACAAGAAATTGAGGATCAGCCCCTTCTTCGTGATGCAACCGCCACAACACAGAGGGGACGTTGAAACGCGCCTACGGGCTCTGGCAATCGCGGCAATTGAAAGACGACGTCCACAACAAGCGGGCGCAGTACCTGGTGCCGGTTCTGGATTTGATCGACGGGTACGCTGGCAAAAGGAAGCGGGTGGGAATGTCGGCCTTTTTATCTTTTTCTCTGTCCCCATGTGGTACCTGGAGAAAGGGCGGGCGCATTGGCACGCATGGCTGTCGGACCTGACCACTAAACATTCCCTTCCTCCCCCCTCCCTCCCTCCTTTCCTCGTCCCCCCCACACCATACTGGCCAGGGAAAGCGACAAACTGAGCAATGTGATCGTGGACGATGGGCCCGGGTCCACAGCTATGCACGTGGAGCTCGTGTTGAAGAGCAGTCGGAAGATCGAAGCAGGCGAAGAGCTGAGCCAGATGTATGATAGCTGTAGTAATGCCTCTTACTTGCACTGGTACGGCTACATCACGGACAGCATGGTGTTTGGAAATCTCTCCCACAAGACCTTCGTGACCACCGCGCAACTGACCGCGACGGCGTTGGAGGCCGTGGAGGAGGAGGCGGCCCGGGAGGGGAAGGAAGGGACGGAGGAGAGGAAGAAAGAGGTGGAGGCCATGACGGCGTTGAAAAAAGATCTCTTGTCTCGGATTGCTGGAAAGGAAAGGGCGGGCGGGCGTCGGTCGCTGGAACTCACGCACCGTTCGGAAGTCTTCGAGGAAGCGGCCTTTGTCCTGACCGCCATCGCCAAGATCGCCCTCTGTCCCTCCCTGGAACCCCTGGAGAAAGTCCGACGGTCTTTATCTTCCAATGACATCAAGGACATCCTGAAAAACGCGGACGAGATGATGACGGGCATGGACGGAGAGACCTTGGCCCCAGTGGCGGTGGGGGCGGTGGAACGGATTCTGTGTCAGCTCCGGCACGGTGACTCTTACCTGCGGGATATGGTCGCCTTGGACAAGTCGGGGGAGAAAGAGGCGAACCGACTCCTGATCAAAGTGCGTATGAGCGAGAAATTCCTCCTGTTGCGGGCCCGGGCGGAGGTGTGCAAGAAATTAGGCCTCACGGACCGGCATGAACGCCCCAGGGTATGTGATAACTGTGCCACTTTCACCCATTTGCGTGCCTGTGGGCATTGTGGCACCACGGCCTACTGCTCCCGGCGCTGCCAAGTCATGAAATGGCGCGAGCACAAGAAAGCGGTCATCCCGCCGGCCACGACGTCTTCGGTCGCGGCGTGATGGGGAGGGAAGAAATTGGGTGGGACCAAGGGGGCCGGGCCATAGTGGAGGAGGAGGGGGAAGGGCGCAAAGACGTCGAGGCAAGATACTATGGAGGGAGATCGCGAGGAGAGGGAAAGCCACTGGGATAAGTAGGGGTGGAGGAGGTTCCTTCGAGTGGGGACAGGAGGCAGGGAAGCTGATACAGCAAGCGAGTCCACAGTGGAGAGAGCTGTAGAGGGATCTAGAGAGGGCAAGTGCATGCAGTAACGTACTGTGAGTGGGTTGTCCGTGCCGAGGAAAATGGAAAAAGAAAAACTTGAACAGGCACCAGGAAATTAAATGAACACCGCGGAGGCTCATTGCCCTTTTCTCTGGTTGTTCTGCTGGACTGCAGCGCTGAACATGCATCTCGCGTTCGATCCAAATCAAGGTTAGGATTACACGTCATTCGGGTATGAGAGAGAAAAAGGTGATTGAATCCATCACCAAAATGTAGATTTTGATGCCGTAACCACCATTAGGGATCATGCAGGACCCGGAGGAGAAGGGAGAAAGAAATGTAAAAAATGTAGGCGTCATAGAAAACTACGGTCGCCTGAAGCAACGCTGTGAAAGAATCATCACCACACTGGGTGCATAAAGGGCAATTCGGACGTTGCATATGAGAATCGGAAAAACTCCATCTATATCGTCCCATCGGGCGAGTGCAATAACGCAGGTGACGATTTCTGCAATAGTGTTACGTGCGCGCGGCTCGACTATGGAAGGTGTGCTGGTTAGGAAGAAGAGCGTGATCGAAAAGGAAGCAAGGAAATGTAAGAAGTATAGCATTCACATACTATCGTGAGCAAGTAATTATCGAAGCAATATCGCAGTCACGGCCACTGCGATCTCATGCACGCATTATATATGATAAAATGGCAACATGTGCCGTAAAGAGAGCTTTGAAGGACGCAGTCCCAAGAAAGATATGTTTGCAAATGTCGGTGTGGAAAATATTAACCTTGGAGGGAGAATTCCTGTGCAGGATTCGTTCCTTGTGGGGCCCAAGAATGTCAAAGCACACGAGGGCGGCGATGTCACACTTGAAGAGAATCATGGAAGGTCCCTGCTGATATTATGTATATATTTTATTCTGTTTGAAGCTTGTCTATGCAGAAATCATTTCTACATAGTTGCAGGCCCTTTACTTCGTAGAACTGTATAAAATATCAAGGGAGCATTATCTTCACTTACCAAGGAGTTGGAAATGGGCCACTCTTCCTCTGATTCATCTCTGGCACATGCTCTAGAAATCATAAGTTTTCCCACACGATAGCCAGGAACCTTTGCTGTTCTCAGTAAAAATACATTCGTAACTTCTATCTGTTAGGATTAGAGGTGGCACTATTTTCCAGGTTGGAAAAACACAAAAGAGACCTTGGTGCCACGATAATCCCTTGTCCAAACCCGCTGACGACGGCGATCATCTCCCGACTAGGAAGCTGCTCTGTTCAAGCACCACCTCACTTCGACTTTTGGACTCACGCGTACTTTCCTGTCTCACGCAATTTATAGGAGCGGAAGGGCAGTCATGCTCTCATCCTTAAGCGGCGTACGCTGTGTCTTTCTGGTCCTCCTCTTCATTTGCCTGTCAGGAGGCGTTGTTGCCTTCCTTCCTGCGTCTGTATTGCCCACTCGGGAAAGTTCCTTCCCGTCTCGCTTGCATGCTGAAAACAAGCATAACGGGGACAATAAACCAGGATCGAACGGGTTAAACACTCTTTTTTCTCCGCCGTCTATGACCAATCCATTCGAAGCCTTGGGAAAGCAATTGACATTTTTCTTTGAAAAATTGACCGGGGGAACCGATACTAATTCCGCGATGGCCTCTCGGGCCCTTCCGCCCCCACCTCCCTCGGTTCGTCGCACCGGTGGACCAGTCTCCGTTGTTTTTGGCGCCACTGGTCGGGCAGGGCGTGAAATTGTGCAAGCGTTGTTACGGGAAGGACATGATGTGGTGGCCGCGGTGAGGAACGAATCGAAACTGAACGAAGTGTTTGGGGCGTCTGCGCTGAGTGGAGCAACGCCTGCCAGTCCAGGACATGGATTGTTGGACTATATCAGTGGGATTGACGTCACCAATGCAGCCACTCTAAGCAGTGGTAAGGTGCCTGCAGTGTTGAAGGAGGCATGCCATGTGGTCGTCGCCCTCGGTCCTGTTGGAGGGGTGCAGCCGGGGGGCGGTTTTGGGTTCTTTCCAGGGTTGACGAGCGAAGACGTCGACTTCAAGGGTGTTACGAAGGTCATCGACGCGGTGGTGGACGCAAAGGGGGTGGTGAAGGAAGGGGCAGGGGAAGGTGGAAAGAAAAAAGCCGCGGGAGAAGTGGAGGAGAGGAAGAGAACGCTTTTCCGGTTCGAGACGCCCGAGGACGTGGCCAAATGGCAGCGGCTGGACGACGTGATCATGGGGTAAGTGGAGGATACATTAAGCATGGGACGGGTGAGACAAGGGGCGGATCGCAAGCGTGGTCGTCTTCCCCAGAGTGTCTCAAGCTCTCTCGGTTCCTTCCAGGGGGCAATCTTCCTCCTCTTTGGAGCTGGACAGAGAGAAAGGCTACGCGACGTACACGGGGAGCCTGGTTGTGGAAGGTGGTGGCTTTTGTGGAACTCGAGCCTCCGGGGGCGACGCATCGGTGGATTTGTCGGGCTTTGATGGCGTGACCCTGCGGGTCCGGGGGGACGGGCACCGTTACAAATTAAATCTAAAGACGACCGAAACCCTCGCGTCGGAAAACGTCTATCAGGCAGCTTTCGACACGCTTCCACTCCAGGACGTGGGAGAGGGAGCGGGGGGATGGCAAACCATCACCATCCCTTTCCATCGATTCTATCCCGTGGTTCGAAACCGGGTCGACTACAAAGCAGCCCCCCTGCAACCGTCCTCCCAGGCAGCGGTGAGTCTCGGCTTGGTCTACTCCCGTTTTGAGTTCAACCGACAAGCGAATCCATACTACGACCCGGGTGCTTTCTCTCTATCATTGGAGGAAATTGCCCTCTATCGCTCCCGCCGTCCCTCCCTCGTCCTGGTCTCCTCGGCTGGCGCAGAGCGAAACGCGAAGGTCGAGACGGAAGAGGATCGCAAGACGGTGAGAAAGTCGGAACTCAGGCACGAGATAGGATTTGTTCGGCCGCTCTTTCCCCTCCTCGTTTTGCCGCTACCCTGTCCTGCGGGTCTTATATCTAATGGGGCGCCCCCGCCAGGGTGTGGGTGTGTGTATTTGTGTAAAGACACCTTGTGCGGGACAACGTGCCGCCCTGCTGAGCTTACCTCCCTTGTATTCTTTTCCTTTCTTTGGATGCCCCCCAGGAAATCCCCATTGTGATGCTCAACCCGGGAGGGATTCTAAATTGGAAGTACCGGTCAGTACAGCGAGATAGAGAGAGGAAGAGGGAGGACGTACGGCCAGATGTTGCATGTGCTGTGGAGTCCCCTGCTTGTGCTTTTGCCTCGGTCTTTTCCCACACTACCCTCCTTTGCTCCTCATTTCCCAGCGCTGAGACCTACCTTCGGGCCTCACCCCTGCCATACACCATCCTCCGACCCTGTGGCCTGGTCCCGGAGAAAGCCTTCGGCGACGAGCCCTCCACTGGGAAACTTCAAGCAGGGCAAGGCGATACTATCACGGGTAGGTTGACCCGACAAGACTTAGGGCTGGCCGTGGCTGCGGCTTTGGCCTCCCCGTACAGCGCGGGTAAAACGATGGAAATTCGCAGGGACGAAGCAGCAGATGCCAATGCTATGACGGGGGTGGGGCGACGACCGAGGACCACGGCCGTAACGGCCCTGGAACTCTTTCAACCGTTGGTGGCTGATAAAGACCGAGCAGTGTCCGGCACGTCGGGACTCTTACCGTTCCCTGAGGCAGTCGATCCTCCCCAGGAGGTTTCTCCGGAACGAGCCAAGGAGATTTTGAACGATCCGCGGGTGAAAGCGCAGCAAGACAGGGATCGGGCCCTGGTGGAGTCAGGCGCATTGCAGAAAGGGCAAGGAGGGGGAGGAAGGGTAGAGGAGGAGCCTGCGGCCGCGGTGTCGATGACGGCGAACCAGGGCAAGTGAAAGGAGAGGGAGGGGGGGCGGTGAAAGGGTGGACCAGAGGATTCATGCTTAGTATGTAGGTGTGTGTGCTGTGCGTATTTGTAGAGGGTCGGTGCCTGATGGCGCCTCGGCGCGGGTGCATGTCCAGAACAGTGTAATTTATTCGAATAATGCTTTGTCATTCAACGAACCAAAAACCAAGTCTTTGCCAGATATCCCCCTTTGTTTCGGAAGAAAGAAAGTCATGCCGTCCAAATGTAGTCTCTGTCCTTTTTAGTACGCTAGAAGTTCCTCAATCTCTGTTATCTAAAAAAAATGAGAAGCTGGCATGCCGGGGATCAGGGGGAACACTCAGGAACGGCCCACAAGCGCTCATGCGGGCATGTCACATATATCCCCAAATGCCCCTGCGTCCAGAGATTTCAAGGCCCTGACTGCCTCCAGAGTGAGCGGGTGATCACTGCCGTGAACTATTCTAAACAAATCCAAAGACTTTTCCCCCTCCCTCGTTGCCGCATGCCTCATGGCCAGTCTCCATACCTGGGCCCTACTTACCGATTCTCCTCCCCTCTCCAGGCGCTGCACCAGCCTCCACATTGCCTTGACCTTCAACATGGACAACGTTGCTCCGTGCGGCTGTCTTTCGAGCCCATGAGCTGCCATATACATGTTTAATACCCCCGTCCCGACGGCCAGGGCTACATCCTCCTCCACCGTCGTCCCAGGCCGGGGCTGCCCTTCCTTAGTAGCCGTCGATTTATTTTCTTCGGTTCTCCCGCCCGTCTGCGCCATTCGCACCAAGAGCATGGCCGCCATGTGACGTTGAGGATGCGTGTCGTTCCAAAAACGTGCGCTTCCTTCCACTTCCTCCTTTTTCCCTTCCTTGCATCCAACGGTCTTCCCTGATCCCGCCAACCACTTGACCAATGCCCGCATTGCTTTTTGTTGGTCATCCTTCCCTGTGCCCCCCCTCATATTGCCTTCCTGAACGGGAAATGGGCGGGAAAGGGAAGAGGACAAAGAGATGGTGGTGGCGCGAATGCCCCTGTCAAGAAGCTTTGCACCCTGTCCCTCAACCCTCAGGTAGAGCGACTCCGGCGTCCGCGTGGGGCAGGCACGCGGTTGGTTCCGGCATTGTATCCAGTCATTTCCCTCCACGCGGGCCATCTCCCCACAACTCTGCTTACTCCCTTCCTGCCCTCTCGTTCTCTGGCGTCCCGTATCCTCCCGGATCGCTTCCACCCGTCCTCCGCACGTGAAGCACGCCCATCCCTGCGTCCCTCCCTCGCTCCCGCCCTCCTTCCCTCCCTCCTCTTCGCAGCGTGGACACTGACAGTGGAATCGAAAGGCTTGCCACAAAAAGTCCTGCCGTTCTTTCCGACTGAAATGCAAGTGTTCCAGATAGGAATACGTAACTTCCTCCCCCGCCGTCATGGCCCGAACGGCTCGCAATTCGGCCACCACGTCCTGATACCACCATCGCTGCCCACTTTCTCCCTGGCTATTTCTTGACTCGGCAGGCTGTGGACGAATCAAGGCGTTGAATGACGCGACCGGCCGGCAAGAATGGTTCACAGTGCTGGCCAGGCTGAGGAAAAGACCTAAGGCAGGGGCCCCCCCTGCCTCGTGGTGCCGATCGTCAGAACCCTGTAGTTTGGAATTTCGGGGCTTGTAAGCCCGGAAAGGGTGACAATTGACCCTCAGACGCACCAGCAGGCCCGCGAAAAACTCGGCATTTCCCTCGAGATAATTCTCTCCGCGTCTCCCCACGCCCCCACATGCCTCCCGCTCTGCTTCGGTCATGGGCGCCCCCAGTCCACGCGCCAACTCCAAAGCTTCCTTCCAGATTGTACCATACTCCGCATCCTCCTGGACGCTTAAATCCATGATCTTGGACATTGGCTCCGGAGGCTCTCGGCTGTGGTCGGGGGGGATGGAGCCGGAAGTGTGCTTGCGGCTGCGGAGGAAATGATAGCTGTGGTCCAAGCTGCCAATCACTTGGACGGCCAAGCGGAGAGTGTCTGTGTCAAAAAAGGAAAATTGTGGACTACTTTGCCGTGGCTGTGGGCTCGTTTCTGGCTGTTTTGGTAGGCGCTGGTTTGCTGCTAGTCGGCGGGCGTGTGCACGGACGCGACCGAGGAAGAGGCAGATCAGGTCATGCAAAGAGCCGTCTCGGTCCAAGCAAGCCTCGGAGCAATAGTAGGCCATGTTGCAACTCTTACACCCAAGCCTGCGTGCTTTGGCGGGAAGCCTTCGAAGACAGACCGTGCACCATTTATCAAGGACTTTACTGGCAATGACGGCCGTAAAGCACAGTGACGATAGTATCTTTGTCCCTTCAAGAACGCTGGCACCGGGAGCTATGATCGTGTACCGCCCTTTACCTTTCCAGTCTGTTTTCGTGAGTAGACCGGGTGGTGATGCGGAAAAGGGGGCCCTGGCCGAAGAGATTGATGATAAGGGGGGCTTGGAGGGCAGCAGGACGGCGGGCGGAACCCAGGCTTGACTAGAGCTACCATCAGGATGGTGCCGCCGCAGCAAAAGAGGTCCGTCCAAATCACCAGAGAGATTCACGTGTTCAACGATACTTCTTGCTTTCGAGCCCGCCGAAGAAGAAGTTTCAGTGCCATGATCAGGAACGGATACTCCCACGAAGGCAGCGAGGAGGAAGGAGGACGGTAAAAGATCAGTCATACCGAAAGCATCCGCGAGAGCATTTGGAAGAAGTCTGTCGAAGGAATAAAAGCACTAGATGCCAGAAAAGGTTGGGACGAAGCGCAGAAAAGTCAAAAGCAGCAGGGGAAGATGAGAGGGTACAGTTTATGCGCCGACGGGAGGGCGAGAAGCTGATTCTAACGAGGCTTGCCGAACGAGACCCGTCTTTCATTTTTTTCTCTTTCACGTCGTAATTCCACCGACTCCTCACGCTCACGTGTAGCCCACCATCGAATTACAGACGTGCCCCGCTTGGTAGATAGCCGCGGGCGCGTGGAAAGTGTTGCGGTCACTGTTTTCCGGTATCGCTGAAGTCTCACTTTGCTTCACGTCGAGGACGAACTCGCTTCTACTTAGCAACCATGCCGCTACAACACGGCTGCATCCAGGCTTATTCGCCGTGGTGCCGAGTCATCTCTTCTATTCTTCTCCTTGGGGTCCTTGCAAGAGTCGCCGATGGTATGGTTCAAAATTTCCATTACGAGGACGAGACAAGCCCCATGTTCCAGCTCGAGACTTTTGGGTTTCGACCAGGGGGAGGTGAGTTATCGATGGAGGTTGTCGTCGATCACAATGTGTAGTGACTTTGCATGATGTAGCTTTGGGTATGGCGACTCGTGGACGTGTGGTGTGATGCCTACGGCGTGTGTGCATAGGAGGACTTGGAGGAGGCTGAGATGGTGAGGGGGAAGGGGGAATCCCTCGGACAAGCGAGGGGTCCCTTAATATGTCTGCGCACCGAACTCGTCCAAAATTTTGATTTTGTGTCGAGATGTACACGTCGAATGTTTTGCTTCGTGCGTATGCGTGACCGCTGTAAAGTTCAACTCAGTCTCGCCCTCCTCACATGGCCATCCCCGCCGGGGCACCCTCTAGTGATGGAACTGAATTTTAACCACTTCGTCGTCAAAGTTCCTGAGAAAACAAAGGATGCGACCGTCCGTGCCGGTTTTTTGATGCATTTGACCGAAAGCGAGACGACTGCCCGGCAGGACTTGGAGGAGGCGCTCGAACGTCTGGCGGCGGACCAGGAGGACTGTTGGCTGGATCACCGGGGGCCGAACGACGAGGTCATCGACCTCTCCGACCCCGAAAGCTGGGCGGAAAAGCAGGTGCAGCACACCGTGGCGCCCGGGGAGGAAGGGCTCTACTCCTTGATTTTCGTTCGCTGCCAGCCCGCTCCCTCGGCCGTATCCTTCAAAATCCACGCCAAATTCTACAACCCCGGACCGAATTACCTATCTGCGGGGGAGGCCCCCTTGCCGACTCTGTACTTCGTCTTTTTCCTCTGCTACCTGGTGGCGATGGCGGCCTGGGTGGCGGTCTGTCGGCGCCGGAAGGAGCACGTCCACCGCATCCACAACATGATGCTGGCTCTGCTCGTGTTTAAAACCCTCTCCCTTCTCTTCGAGGCGGTGCGTTTCCAGGCCTACCAGAAACACGGGCTCACAGGCCATGCGGACGGGTGGGCGGTCGTGTACTACGTCTTCGCCTTTGTGAAGGGGATCATGCGCTTCGTTGTGATCCTCCTGATCGGGACCGGGTGGAGCCTGCTCAAGCCCTACCTGTCCGACCGGGAGAAGAAGGTGGTGCTCGTGGTCCTGGCCTTGCAGGTGATCGATAACACGGCCATGGTTGTGCTGGACGAGTTGTCGCAGACGTCGCCCGGATCGGCATCGTGGCTGGTAAGTCGGGAAGGAGGAAGGAAGGGAAAGGTCCAGCGAGAAAAGCAGACCAGCAAGGCGCCCGGGGATGATAGGGGTAGGGGTTGGTTACGATAGTGTTTTTGTAATTGCCCGTGTATCTGTCTCTCAGGGCGCCGTCTGATGCGTCAGGGCTCGGGGGTCTAGGTAGTAGCCCTTCGTCCCAGCCTCACCGTTCCCCTTGCATCCTGCTTCCTCTCCCTCCCTCCCTCCCTTTCCTCCTTCCATGATCTCCTTCCGCACGCCAGACATGGAGGGATATCTTCCATTTGATCGACATCGTATGCTGCTGCGCCATTCTCTTCCCCATCGTCTGGTCCATCCGCCACCTCCGACAAGCGGCGGCCGCGGACGGCAAGATGGAGCATATCCTGCGGAAGCTGACCTTGTTCCGGCAATTCTACCTGATGGTGGTCGCCTACATCTATTTCACCCGCATCGTGGTGTTCCTGGTCAAAGCCACGCTTCCCTACGATCTCCTCTGGCTCCAAGCGTTCTTCGATGAGGGGGCCACATTTTTGTTCTACACAGTGACAGGATGGAAATTTTGCCCGGCGGACGCAAACCCATATTTGGCGGTCGACACGGACGAACGGGACGCGGCAGAATTGGAAGAGTTTGGGCTGGACGATTATGAGGACGATTTGGGCGAGGAGGAGGAGGACATGAGGGAGGAAGGGAGGGATGTGGGCGGCATTGAGATGAGGGAAGGTCCGGGGCACGGGAGGCATCGTGGTCAACCCAAGCCAGGGGGGTGGAATTCTATCGTGAGCGTATAGAAGAGAGTTAATGGAAAGAGCCAAAAAAGGAGGACAAGAAAGTCAAGCACAGCACTGTATGTAAGATATAGCATGTCCTGCCACAAAACGGAGGAAATGGAGGAAGACAGACGCAAGAAACTGTAATTGAATAAGGGCAAGAAACTAAATGGTACGGCGGATGACGAGCAGGAAATCAATAGCCTTTTGTTTGGTCTCACCTTCTTTCAGTGTGTCGTTTGAAAGGCCTCCGCCCTGAACCGGGTAGTTCTTGCGTCGTTCGTCTTCCCCTCCTCTATGCCTCGCTCTTTTCGCCTCCTGTTGTATTGTACCACCTATCCCCGAAATCTCCCAACCCCGGTACGATGTACTTGTCTTCATTGAGTCCCGTATCTATAGCGCCTGTCACAATTTTCACTTCTGGGTGCCGCGTGTGAACTGCCCGGATGCCTTCGGGAGCGGCGACTACGCATACGAAGATAATGTTGTCGGGTGGAACCTGCCCTTCCTGGATTAATATGCTCAATGCACATAAAGCACTCCCTCCTGTCGCGAGCATTGGATCACAGAGTATACAAAAGCGAGAATTCACATCGGAAGGGATTTTGGAATAGAAGAGCTTGGGTAATTTTTCTTCGGAGCTTTCATCCCTTTGAATCAAAATTTTAGCTACGGCTGCTTGAGGCACGACACTGCGAACCGCCTCCATGAGAGCGTCTCCCGCGCGGAGTATAGAAACAACGCATAATGAGTTTTCATCGTCCAGAGCGCGCATGCCCGCGTACGTAGTATTTGTGGGTGTTTGAATGGAGCATGGAGATGACGGAACCATCCCGACGGCTTCTTCCGCGAGGATTCTGAGGATGCGGGACGCATATAACGCAAAATCTTTGTTTGAAGTTTTGCAGTCTCGAATTTTGGTGTAAAGATACGGAAAGGAGTGACAGTGCGGCACGATAACGTTGTCGTCGGGATTTCGGGAAGTTGGTTCGAGCATTGTCTCCATCGGAACAGGCCTTACCGGCAACTTCGGGAAGGCGATACCAGATTGATAGGAAATGATCTTATCCGTATCCTGTGTGAGCAGGAGTGGGATTGACGTGAGATCCGGCACTCGAACGGACGCTCTCACGCTGACTTTGCGACTGCCTCGAGAGCTTCAACTGGATCTTTCGGCGATTGTGATGGAATATGCCCTTTCGATTTTACACTTTCTGGGGCGGTAAATGCTCGTCTCTAGCACGTGCCTTTTGGGAAACTTTGTCTTGTAGGGATCATATGCGTCATAAATAATGGGAGGACGACAAAATAGGGTGCACTTTGCCTGAATTTAAGCGTGCACGACCTGTTGCTTGTTGAGTTAGCCTGTTCGTAATCCTATTGAAGGTATTTACTTTGGGAAAAACGATGGAGCGTGATGCCCGCGTCATTTTTTTGATGAATAGATTTCTAAGATAGCATTTTTGGAGCTATCGGGCGTAGCAAGACTGAATGGATTCGGCAAATGTCGCGAACTGAAAACTAATGGTAAAATCGTGTGGAGCTTCAACCCTGATCCTGTAATTTCGATTTCTTCCTCATCTGTGACTTGTCACGTATGGTGTCAACTTTAGGCTCATCCTTTCTTTGGCTTTCAATATTCAGAAGGAGTCAGTTATGTCTCCCCGCGCGGAAGGCAAGGCAGAATTTCTTCTTATCCGGAAGACCCTCATCCCCCCAGCCACTCCTGCCCCCCCTGGACCTGCCCCACGCGTCCCGCTGGCGGGTTGCGATGCGATCTACGACCATTTTCAAGTCAAGGCGGCCTTCTTTTTCAATGAGCCTTTGAACCCCACATTGTTGAAAGTCAGCTTGGCCAAGGCATTGGATGCCTACCCCCTTCTCGCTGGCCGTGCCCGCCAGGGGAGCAACAGGGACGCGTGGATCGATTGTTGCGGCTCAGGGGTGCAAGTCATAGAGCAAATTGCACGGGTGACAGGCAAGGGAGGGTTACACCATGGAGACACCCTAGCATTCATGCCCCGGCTTGCACGGGGAGGGTTCAAGACTGCTGTGAACAATGCCGCCTCTCCCATCCTCACCGTCACTCTTACCGAGGTCACGTACGGAGAATCCTTCTCGTGCGGTCCACGACTCTTGTCGGCATGCTCGTGTCGATGCAATGGGGAGGACGAATGGGAGCAGGAAGCGGCGGGGACGGAGGGGGCCGGGGGTGGGGACGTGGAACGCCGTCCACCATCCCCTTCGGGAACCCCAGGCGGGACCGACGGTGAGAACTCACTCCGCCCCACCTTTCACGCCTCCAGCACTACACCTGTCCCTGCGTCTACCCCTGCGGCTCCCAACCCCGGGCCCGTTATCCAGTACGCTTTGGGCTTGTCCTGCTCCCACTCGGTCGGGGACGGGAGCACCATCGCCCATTTCCTCGGCGCCTGGTCGCGAGCCAGTACCCATCTCCCCATCCAGCCCGCGTTGAATAACCGGGACCTTCTCTTAGATCCCGGCCCCTGGGGGGAAGCACGTCTGCCGCCGCCGGCAAAATTCCGCGAAGTCTCGACATGGACCAAAGCCCGTATCTTGTGGCGTTTTGCCTGGCAGCAGGGCGGATGCGAGACGGTCATCCTGCGATTCGACAAGTCGGAGGTGGAGGAAATCAAGAGGCAGGCGATGAAACGCTTGCATGGGACGGAGCAATGGGTGTCTACCTCGAACGCGTTGGCGGCACATCTGTGGCCCATCGTCTCGGCGCTCTGGTCGCGGCAGGGGGAAAGCGAGGGAGGGCGGGAGTCGGATGGGCTGGTCCCGATGAGCATCGTGGTGAATTCCCGGAAGCACTTAAAGGTACCCGGACATTATTGTGGAAACGTGGTGTCAATCCAGGACGTGCCTGCCTGCGAGGCCTCCGAGGACTTGACCTCCCGGGCGTTGAAGATCCGTTACGCCTCGGCGTGCTCGGAAGAAGAAGCATGGCAAGACCACCACTACATGCAATGGATGCACAGCCGGGGTCGGGCAGGGAAAATCCTGTACACGCGGATGAAAGACATGATCGAGGGGAAGCCGGGTATCCTTTGGGACGACATTTCTTCTTTTCAATCGGGTGCCATGGTCCACTTGAAGTTTGGCAAGGCAGTGCCTATGGGCGCGGATTTGCTGGTTCTTCCCATTCCAGGAACCATGTTTGTGGTCGCCCCCCCCGCCACGAGGGGACAAGGGGAAGGTGGAAAGGAAGTGCGCGTGGCGTTAACAGCCAAAATGGCGCGAAAATTGAGAAGCAGCGAGTGGCAAGGGAAGGTGCATCGGTATCGACCATGGCCGATGGCACATGCGTCGTCGGCGATGGAAGCCAAAGGGGGAGGCGGGGAGGGAGAAGAGGCACGATTGGAAGAAGGAGGGGAGGAGACAAAATTTGAGGAGAAGGAGGAGGTACTGGACGGGGAGAAGAAAGAAGAGGAAGGTAGGGAAGGGGTAACGGCAGGTCAGGAAGAGAGGGTAGCCAACGAGGTGTCTTAACGGGGACGAACCGAAGTGCTTTCAAAAGGAGAGGACTCATGCTCAACAAAAAGAGTACATGTGCGCCGCGATGTGATCTGGTTTTGTTCGGTTTTCTATCATTTGCAAAAGCCCGCCACTCGCCGGCGGCTTCATCTCGTTCGATTACAGGGTCGTATTCAGCTTTGTCGCCCGCTCCTAGCTCGTGGTATGCAGAGTGTGAGCGATCTGTACAAGGTATCGACAAGCCGCCTTCACTGACGGTTTTCCCGCGCACCCTCGCTAAATCAAACAATGCCCGATCATACCCAGACTTGTCTAGGAACCATATCTCTCTCCTTGAGCCTTCACTACTAATCCCCATCCCTCCTGTGCGCAGGTCTCATGCCTCCCACTGCTCCTCTACCTCCTCCACTTCCTCCTCCTCCTCCACTTCCTCCTCCTC
>Ga0102934_1001442_pt1 | contig 16694 bp, 14 predicted proteins | sample SalPonR2_A_D1_MG_FD_78175 | JGI IMG/M metagenome (GOLD analysis project Ga0102934, IMG submission 78175) | Salt pond soil microbial communities from South San Francisco under conditions of wetland restoration - Salt Pond MetaG R2_A_D1_MG | ecosystem: Environmental > Aquatic > Marine > Intertidal... | reverse complement strand
CCATACAATCGAAACAAACACAACTCCCGGAAATGCTGGCGCTAACATCTCGCACCCATACCTATCCGGAATAACTATTCCAGACTACATTGGCCCTGCAGACCCTGATAAAGACAGCGGCACGGATTGGAACCCGGATAACCCGGATCCTGATGATGGAGGATGGATTGATTATGTTTTATCATTAAAAAACATCTCAATCTTGAAATCATCAACTACTGGAGGCTCCGTTTCCCAGCTGCCTGCACCTAATAATCTAAAAATAAGTGTTCAATAAAATTGACAAAATAAATGTAGCCCGCTCTTCTTTTTATGGATGAGCGGGCTACACTACAACCTTTGAAATAAAAAAATCACTTGTTATGTACTATTAAAAAAACTGCAATAACCTGCAGCCGAGCATTGAGGAAGAAGCACTCATATCTTCATGCATGCCAAGACGCTTTAACTTGTACTTATTCTCCCTGCCTGTGTTTCTCCCTCTTTCTGTGGTCACGGCAAGCTGATAGCCATGATTGGCCACCAACTCCGCCAGGGCATCGTCATAATTGCCGTTTGGATAACAAAAAGGTATAAATCCGGGCTCTACAACTTCACGGGACAATAATACATCTCTGGATTCTATCAACTCCCTTGATGCTTCATCACGGCTCAAAAGAGTTAAGATTCTATGCCCTGCTGTATGGGAACCGAAGGAAACCAAGCCTGAACGTTGCATTTCGCGAACTTGTGCCCAGGAAAGAAAGGCCGGTTTGTTGAAATCGCTGCCAAGACTCCCGTTTTTATCCAAACTTCTGCCGATCAGGCGTTTTACCGTTTCTTCCCCTGCCGTTTTCAGGTAGCGGACGATCTGCTCAAAATTCTCCGCGTTTTTTTCTGCATTAATTAAATGTGTTAAACGCCCCGCGCCTTTTAAGTCGTTCTTAAAGGATATTTCAAGATCACCCTTTATGTATAGAGATGCAAGCTGATCCGCCCAGAACCAGCTTTTTGTCCCTATATACGATGTGGGGAGAAAAACCGTGGCAGGAACACCATGTTTCTTCAAAACAGGAAAAGCGTTTGTATAAAAGTCATGCCAGCCATCATCAAAAGAGAGGGCACAAAGAGGTTTTGAATTTTTGTGACGATCAAGGGGAAGGGAGCTTAGAGTTGAAAGGGCGGTTATCGAGAAATACTGCTTCAAATAGGCAATATGTTTATCAAGGGTTTTGGGTGAGACATACATGCCGGATTGAATCTGGCACTCAGCTGGCACCTCATCCAGAACCCTGTGGTACATTAAAATAAAAAAGCTGTCTCCGGGCAGACGGCCAAGCAAATATCTTAATAGCCCGGTATACTCAAAAAAATCAGCAATACAATATTTTACTTTTAATCCAAAATTCATTGTTCATCTTTTTCTATTCGCCCTTGAGATCATAAAAAGGAAATCACGGAACGTAGTTTGCCACCTCTTCCTCGTGGAATAGCTGAAACATATTCGATATGGATATCCATTGAACCTCCCACCCGTTTTCGTATTTCTTTTAACACATCGGCCTCAGTATTATTATTATAAAAAGCATCTTTTACTATCAGCACTTCCAATTTATCAACAGCCTTTTGAAGATATTGCACTTCTCTTACAGGAAATCCTTTTAAAACAGGGCTTAAGCGGCCAATCCGGTTTCCTTCAGGCGTTAAAATCACGTCGTCCATTCTGCCGGCAAGCTTTTCCAAAACCGGAAAAGGACTGCCGCAGGCGCATCGCTTTGCCGATAAAACCCCTCTATCCCCAATCCGGTAACGAATAAGCGGCATCACTCCATTGATATAACCCGTACATACCAATTCGGCCTCTTCGCCCGGCAGGGCATCACTGCCGTCTTCCCGGATGAACTCAAGGCAACCATAGTCAGAATAAACATGGTAATTTCCCGCCTTGCACTGCCCGATTGAAACGCACATTTCCGCCGCACCATATTGATCAAAAACGGGGACGCCAAATACGGACTCGATAATTGCCCTTTGCTCGTCAAACAGGGTCTCCGCAGAGGTCACAACCCCTGAGGTAAGTCTGCTTAGATCGATGCTGTTTTTTGCGGCATAATCAGCTATAGAAAAAATACTCGAAGGATAGGCATCAATGTAATCCGGCTGAAATTCAGATATTTTTTCTATGTAATAAGGAATATTATCATCGTTTAAATGATAAGAGGACATCAATAAATTGTTTTGGAAGTAACTATATCTCCAGAAAGGCTTTATAGTCTGACCTGGCGGCACAACGATTCTTCCGCCGAGAGTAACTCTTTTCCCCTTTACGTCAAGACCTGCGTTGAGAAGGAATCGATCAAAATAAGCATAATTTTTCTGGCGGACCGTTTTATTGCAGTAAATCTTAAGAGGGGTTCCGGTTGTGCCTGTAGTATGAATGACCTGCAAACTTTTTGCATTGTAACGCCTGTCGAGCATTTTTTGCGGATTCTTCCGGATAACTTCTTTTTCCAATAAAGGTATTTTTTTAATATCTTCAAAAGTCTTTATATCATATAAAGAAATATTATGGTCTTTAAAAAGCTCTTTGTAATACGGTACGTTCTTAACTGCCTCTGTTACAATATATATGAACATGGACTCAGCATAGGCCTTTAGAGTCTCTTTTCCTTCTTTTTCCCGCTCAATTGCTTCATTTAGAGCTCTCTCATAGATGCCGCCGTATCTGCTGAACTGAAGCTTGATCCCATACAAAGAGAGCAAAAAATTTTGGGAAGGAGTAGGCAAAGCCATGTAAACGTTTTCAAGAAATGATTTCATAGTTCAATAACCCGCCGCACCATGGGAAGCGAGCGCTTATTCCACACTTGACCCAGCATTGAGCAATGCCCGCTGTTTCTTACTGTATAATAAGCCATACTCATCAAAAGCTTTCAGCACCTTATAATCCCGTAAAATCGGCCCGCACACCTGCTCCAATCCAATATTATCATATTCTGCGTTCAATTCTATGACCACTGGACCATCGGCGGTGATAGCTATATCCTGGCCGATCATCTTATTATAGGAAAATACGTTCTGTACCTGATACGCCAGTTGTACAACATCCCGCCAAAAAGGAACCTGTTCCCCCTCAAACCGGAAACCTGAATCCGGATGCACTTCATAAACACGACTCTTTCTATCATGAGCATACTTCAAAAATTTTCCAGCCTGGACTTCAATCCCGACCTTTAGGCCACCTTGACTTATGTTATCAAGAAAAGCCTTCTGAACACCGAATCGCATGAATGCCCCTAATGTCAGAATTTCTTTTGAACGGGTTAAAATGGTTACAATTCGAACCGTGTTTACAGACTGAGAAATCCGCCGAAGTTTTGGATGCTGCTGTATGTATTCCTGAACCACGGATTGTGACGGCAATACAAACCTGGCGAGCGGTATCTCTTTATTATCATTGCCTTTTAGATAGTGAGTTTCCTTATTCAGATAAGCAAGATAAATATCCTTTCCACCACGGCCTGATAGTGGCTTTATTATCACTGTTTTGTTTTTCAGTTCAGGATTGTCAAATAAGTTTAAAAGAAAAGGTTTGAATTCATCTGGAGAAACAATCCCAAATTGATAGGGCGCAGGCAGATGATTGGCTATACAAAGCTGGTGGCAAACATTTTTGTCATCAAAGATTATTCTGTATTTTATCGGGAATACCTCTTTTCGCAGGCGACTCCGCTGCAGAGCATCATAAACGGATCCATAATAATACTTCCAGTCACTTCGCTTCTTTTCCCATAAGTGGCATAAAGAATAGTTTTCAGGGAAAAATTTCAGCCCGAAAAATATATAGAACAAATCATATATTACCCGCAGGCGTGACACTTTACATATCTTCCAGTTAATATAAAAGAAGTAACAATAAGGAAGAGCGAGAAAGCGCAAAAAACGCCTTATAAATGCTGGAGATTCGGATAACATTTTCTTTTATGGCCTCTTATATAAAACATAAACAGGTGCCCCCGGTTTCATTCCTGCTGACCTATATCTCTTAGTGCGACCTCAAGGTTAAGGTACTTTTGTTCCCAATTTTTTATAATCTCATTTTTCATTTGAATTATGTTTTCTGTATAGCCCTCCACATTATCCACAATATCCCGAATTTTTTTCCGAATATCCTCAGGGGAATTGTCAACGAAAACGGCGGCGCTGAAATACGTACTCAGGACGGATTTGTCAGATGTAATCAATGGCTTTTCAGCTGCCACACTTTCATAGCATCCGCAAAGCATACAATAGTCAGATGTCGTCAACACCATGGCAGCATCAACGGAAGAAAGCATGTTCACGAACGACTGCTCAGAGATGAAACCCGTAAGATAAACATTTGCCGGCACTTTACTTCTCAAAACAGGATCAAATTTTCGATAATTGCCCGTTATATAGAGCCATATATCGTTCTCAATCTGGCGCATTGCTTCAAGAACGGCCGATATTGGCTCATCCAGTCCAAATGAGGAAATCATCAAAATGTTGAATTTGCCTTTAAGCGCATATGATTCCGTTGGTGATAGATCGGGCAGTTTGTCAGGCAGAACAAAAGCTCTCCCCTTCGACTTTTTAACAAGATCTGCCAGAAAGTCATTTGTTACAATGGTTAGGTCAGCATGTTTTAATGTAAAGAAGTGCAGCCGCATAAACAGCCAAATACTTGGCGAGCCGCTATGCGGCTTATTCAGCCTGAATGTTGTATGCCTGTCAACAACAACCCTCGTTTTAGAGAAAAAACCGTATATGCACGCGACTGCGGAGAGAACCATGGAAGGATTCTGAACGAAAAGGAAGTGCGGCCTTTCTTTATACAGCGCGTGAAAGGTTTTTGCAATGCAAATTGGATATCGGAATTTACCTGGAACATCAAACACATAAAGCTTTGCCCTAACCTTTTGCGCCAACTCAACCGATCTTCGCTGCCATTCCCAGGTAATCCAAATCCGCTTATTTTTTTCTTTCTTTCCTTCTATCATTAGCTTTTGGCATCCAAGGAGGTGTTATCCGATGCGAAACGGTCCCCCTTGCTCAACTGGTCATATACCCTAAGCAACTTCTCAGTATTGCGCATGATCGAAAATTCCTTTGTAACCGTTTCTTTTGCGTTCCCGGCCAAGCTCCATGCCAATTCAGGATCGTTTTTTATCCGAATCAGGGCTTCAGCCATAGCACTTGGGTCACGGGGGCTTACGAGCAGGCCATTAAAGCCGTTTTTGACTATCTCTCTCATTCCGCCCACATTTGTGCAAACGACTGGCAGGCCGAGAGACATGGCCTCAAGGAGCGCCATTGGCAGGCCTTCATGCCTGGATGACAAAACGAAGACATCAAACATGCCCATAATACTTTGCATATCCGAATTGAAACCATGCAATAAAACATAGGATTGTAGATTATGCTGCCAAATTTTGTTTTTCAAAAAGTTATAAAGCGGCCCTTCGCCAAAAATCGAAATGACAAAATCTATATTTTTATCCCGTAATCGTTTTCCGGCTTCGATTAAAAGCTCATGATTTTTGGGCTCAACTAATCGGGAAGCGGTTCCAATCCAAAATCTCTCTTTGATATTAAAAAATTCACGAACGGAGCGGACAGTCTCTTGCGAGGGTCCCGCAGCATTCAATCGAAGGGCATTGTAGATTTGCACGACCTTAAAACCCTTCACCGACTTTTCTTTCAGGTGCTTTTCAATGTCTTTGGAAACCGCTATGACGCAGGTCGCAAGGTACCTGATAAGAAATTTGTCCATTTGAACAACAATATTACTTCTAAGTCGTTTCATTCCCGCAATATAATCGGGCACCCGGCTTTTGCCGTGCAAGGTTCTTATCAAGGGCACTTTATGCCCAATAAAAAAAGCTGCCATGGCACCTAAAAAGTGCTCCTTGATATGATGAGCGTGTATGATGCCTGGCTTGAATTTTTTGCAAAAACCAACCAACCGACATAGCATTTGCATGCTGTTCAAACTACTTTCATCTATAACAATAGTTTCGATGCCCTCCATTCTCAGTTTTTCTTCAAGCAAGCCCTCGTTGAATAAAACGCAGACAGGGATAAACCTTTCTTTGCTTTTCATGGCCAGCAATGTTTGATAAACTTGCATTTCTGCACCAGCCCAAAGATCCCCGGAAATAACATGAAGTACCACTTTATCAGGTGTTGACTTTCCCATAACCCCATTATTTACCATCGAATGTGGTCACCCCTGAAGCGTCTCTGCAAAACAGACAAAAAATTTCGGACCTTTCTAACAATCGAAACAATAACGATCGGATTATACTTTAAAGCAAGAAAGTGCCACATGATATTATTAATTTTTAATCTTTTATACTGCCGCTCATATACCTCATAAAGAAGATTATCATCCATCCCCTCCTCCATATTATCACCCTGAATCATACGATTGGATGCTTCTATAATAGAACAAATCTTTTTTTCCGAAGGCTCCTCAGCCTTTTGTGGCTGAAAGCTGGAATTGATATATACAGGTATAAGCCGATTAAATGAGAGGTGATTGTCACTGTATATCAGATCTAAAATGACACTGTACCTTGTTTTTTTAAATCTGGAATCAAATATAAAATTCCCAAGGCTGTAAAAAATCGGCTTATTCTGGTAAAACTCAAACCCTTGAATAACATGCGGATGACTCCCGATAATACAGTCAGCACCAGCGTCGATAAATGATTTTGCTTCGAGGGTTACGCCGAAGGGGGGGGTATGAACGAACTCATAGCCCCAGTGGGTCATAAGAATAACCAAATCGACTTTTTCAGATAAGGTTTGTATGTCGGAAAGAACGTTTGTGTTTCTTTTGTGCACAAGGGATGACAAATATTCCTTGGAGGTTCTGTTTCTTTGCCAGCCATAATTGACGATGCTGTCCCGGGACTGGGCAATAAGATCATCCGCACCTTCGAATTTATCAACGCCGACCCAATTATACCCGATGACCCCGATGACTTTGTTCTTTTTCTCTATAATAACCGGCTCTGAATAGTATGCCCGTTCTTTGCTTCTTAATCCGCAGACACCGATGCCGCTTTTTTTTAAGTAGTCTATTGTTTCTTTAAAAGTTTCAGGTCCGTACTCCAGAACATGATTGTTACTAACGTTTATGATATTAAACCCGGCATCAACCAAAGCCTGAGCAAATCCGGGAAGTCCGCAAAAAGGCTTAGTGCTCCACATACCCTGCTCAACAGAGGCGGTTAGCAATCCTTCAAGATTGCCAATAACAAGGTCAGAGGCAGCAAAATAGGGCTTTATCTTTTCAAACAAAAATTGTGAACTAAATTTTCTGCTTTTATGCAAGACACCAAGTCCCATAATTGCTTTATCTCCGGGACAAATGTCTCCAACAGCTCTGATTTTAATACCGTTCAATTGTAATTAACCTGGAGTTGAGGATTGAAATAAGCCTTTGCAATATTAACTGAGGCAACGATCAATCCGATTAGATACCAATAATGCGCATAATAAAGCACGGAAAGAAACGTACCGCTTGCAAAATAACCGCACAGCGAGCAGACAAAAGCCCGACCAGTGTAATTCAAAAATTTCTTCTCATGCTCATCCTTGGCAAAGGAAATATTTTTCAGCCAGAAAATATCTTTGATATTATAATATAGAAGACTCATATATATGCATATTCCAAATATTCCAAGCTCGGGAATCAACGTGAACCAGAGGGAATGGGCCACCCGACCCCACATGCCCCGTTTAAACCAGTCAGTCTGGTACTCTGGAAAACGCACTTGAAAATTATTGCCGCCGACACCCAGTGGATTATCAAGAAACATCCGCCAACCGGATTTCCAGGATTCGATGCGAGCTCTTCCCGTGCCACCTTCTGCATCGGTTGCAGTCGCCATTTCATTCCAATACTCTGGCCCGGCGTAAAGCAGCATCAGGCCCACCATAAAAAAAATGATTAGAAGGGAGAGGATTTTTCTTTTTGAAAAAAGCCAAATCACTCCGCCAGTGACAACAATTCCAATAAAACCGCCCCGTGAAAAGGATACAATAACGGCCAGTAAACCAATAATTAAACCTGCAAGGCACACCGCCTTTGCTGTTTTTGAGCTGTATGCAAAAAAAAGAAAATAGCAGAACGGGATCCACATGTTAAGGTATAAGGACAAATCGTTTTCATCTAAAAAATAGTTGCCTGGTCCATAACCGGCGTGCGTGAAACCATAAAAAGCTATATAAACTTCAATAAGAATCAGAATTAATATGAACTTCTTAAGCCGAGCAAACGAATTAACACAACATATAACGGATATAGTGAACGGCAAGTACAACAACATCGCTTTTACGGTTTTATACGCGTAATTATTATTTTGTGCAAAGGGGACATAGCAAGCCAGGAGAAGAATAAACAATCCAAAACAAATCATCTGCCGGTTTTTTGCAAATTGGTATTCCCCCGAGCTGACAATAAAATAACCAAGAATCAAAATTAATATCATCAGAGGCTGTACAACCCCCAGGGAAAGCTCATTATAAATCCTGGTATAATCAAATACAATGAAAAGAACTGTAAAAAAAAACCAGTATTTTGAAGCGTAGCGGGTATGCGAAATGTCCATAAATTCGCGGGAAATAAATCTTTGATGTATTAATGACTATTTTAGGAAAGGATTGATTGCCAAGAATTTCGCCATTTCAGTCGCGAGGCTGCACATTGTAAATGCATGTATTTCTCGTTTCTTGATGAACAGATAAAAACTATAGAGAAATAAAAGACTTGCTAAAAACCCAATCAAAGGATGTTTTGTTATACTGACTATGCTTTTCATTTACGTGAATCTAAGGTTTCATGGCAGCAATTACAGATGCCTTTTCTGTAAAACTTGACCAAGTCCTCTATTATCACTTCAGGGAAACTGAAAATCACATTCTCTTGCGGGAAGTATGTAAGATAGATTCGATCGCATTATTATACTTCTGAATATAAGAGTCTCCTGACAAGTATCTCTGGACATAGCGATAACCATTATTGGCAAGCTTTTCCGCAAACTCCCTCTCTGATAAAACCCTTTTAATTTTGCCGGCTAAATCATCGACATTCTCTTTCTCGAATAAAAGGCCGTTGAACCCGTCTTTAATGACGGTGGGGATACCGTCAACATTTGAAGCAACTATCGGCTTTCTGCTTGCCATGGCCTCAAGCAAAACCCTACCCATGGCCTCCGTCCGGGAGGCCAGCACAAAGAGGCTGCAGGCTGCCATGATTGAAACGATTTCCTTATGCGGAACTGGATCACATAACTCGACTTTTTGATTGTTTTTTGCCAGATTCTCATAATAACCTTTTCCCTCCGGACAGTAGCCAACTATCTTTAAGCGGTAATCGGGAAAATCATCGGATATTTTATTAAACGCTTGTATCAGGATATCGACGCCTTTCAAATACCATGGGAATCCGACTAGCAGAATAAAACGTTTATCTATTTTCTTAGCTGAAAGAAATGGCCCAATAGATGCGTAGTCTGGGAAAACTGTATAATTATTGCGGCCAATAGTACTGCCCCTATCGATAAAATCTAGTTGACCACCATAAAGCAATCTTACTAGATCAGCTCTTTTCACATTAAACTTGATGAGGTATTTCGCCACCTTTTGTTTAATTTTATCTATAAATTCAATTTCGGGTTTTCCAAGCTTTCCATAATTAAAGGCCTGTTCGAAATTGCCGTTTACTTCAACAATCAGTTTTACCCCCGTAAGCCTTGCAATAATAAAAGCACAAAACCCAGTCATAAGAGGATTACCAGATATCACCACAGAAAATTTTTGTTTCCTCACATAATAATGCAAAAAGGCTTTTGCTATCAGGTTATAAATAATCAGTATATTTCTTAAAACAAAATTTGTATAATTATATGTAAACGGTATAAGGCGGAAATTTTTATGTACCGTTGTTTCCCTGAGCTTTGTCATTCGCTTGGTAGGCCGATTGACCGGCGTTAACAAAGTGCATGAATAATACTTTGAAAAGTACTTAAACTTATCATCAACATCACGCCTATCCAGCGCATACGGCCCCGAACCAAGGAATAAAATTTCTGTTTTTTCCTTTAACAAAGACATCTCCTTTTAAATAAGCCACAGTAAAAAAAATTTTCTGATAGAATGCTATTTTAACCTGTTACCAACAATCGATAACTCTTATGCATAAATTCACGGTCGAAAACCACCAAGAACCCGATATAGCTCAAACCACCAATACCAATTTTAGCAACAAGCATAGTCAAGTTGGATGTAAGCACCCCCGGATAAAATAAAAGCGCTTCTTCTGTGCTCAATACAGCAGCCGCCATGAATGCTGTCGCTGATACGGGAAGCGACAGTGTTTTCAAATACGCCTTAACACCAACCTTTATTTTTAGGAGCGTGACAGCAATGAATGCCACACATAAAAAAGGAAAAACTGTGAGCCATGGAATGACAATCGCATTCAGACCGTATTGGACGGCAAAATAAAAACAAACCGCCATTATAATCGCACATATGCCATTATACCGCATGCTCCACCCCGGCCTGCCCTGGGCGTTATGCACATGATTATTGACTGCTGTTAGGGCAACAAAAATCTGTGAGAGACAAAGCATCTTAAACAAAAAGATGATAGGGGTCCATTTGTCATCCAGAAAAACCTTTATAAGCTCTTCCCCCGCGAGAAAGCCTCCGACAAAAAGAGGAAGAACGATCATGGCAATAATTTTATTAATGTTTAAATAGAAATTATTAAAGCCTGCCCTGTCATTTTGAAGTTCGGCAAAAGCAGAATATGAGACCTGCATGATAAGGGAGAGAATTTTTTCTGTTGGGATCTTTGCCAGTATGATGGCAAAGCTATAGAGACCAAGAGTACCGGCTGCCCAGGTTATGCCTGCAAAGAATCGATCTGATTTTTCAAAAAGATATCGGAAAGTCCGGCCGAGTGCCACAACAATCCCAAACTTAAGATAGCTTTTAACCTCTTTAAAATTAAAATAAAATTTGGGGCTCCATTGTTGCACATAAAACACCAACAATAGTCTTGCCAAACTTCTTATGATATGGCCCAGCAAAAGCGTCCATACGCCGCCGCCGGCATATGCAATCACCAGCATTCCTGCACACGATATAAGGGCTGCTGTCATTTCGATAAAGCCGACTTTTTTGAAATTGAGCTTTTTTTTTAGCAAATTCAACGGCACAATTGCCAGGGCGTTTAAGATAAAAATAACCGAAACGCTTTGAGTCAGGGGAATTACCCTTGGCTCATCAAAAACCCAAGCAGTTGGGTATGCAAACAAAAAACACACGCCAACAAAGAAGAATCCTATAATAAAAGTAAACCAAAAAACTGAGGAAAGATTTTCCTGCGTAGTATTGGGCCGTTGAATAACAGCCGCACCAAGGCCTAGTTCACCTAAAAGCGCCGCATAACCAGTAAGTACTGTGGCCATATCCATAAGCCCATAATCCTCCGGGATCAGCAACCGCGCAACAATAATGGTGGTGGCCCAGGAAAAAACCTGAGTTATGAACTTAAAAAAAGCAAGCCATGACCCTTGCTTAAATGCTCGCTGGGTTATTGACACCTGAAAATCCTAAAACTAACCGAAATTAAAAACATTTTTGTCTCTTTATTTAGGAAATAGAAAAACTGTTTCTATAGGGGGCAAAGCAAATGGGGATAAGGATAGGATGTTTATAAATCCGTTCTTAAGTATAGTGCTTCATACTTTCGGGTCATAATATCAGCACTGAATTCACGACTAAAAGTCCTGCTACCTTCAAAAATATATTGGTTCCTAAGCTCTGTATCAGACAGGACTTTTATGATTTCAAAAGCAAGCAGCTCCGAATTTTCCGCTTCAATCAGCGACCCATTAACCCCGTGTGTGATCACGCTCGGGTTTCCGCCTACGTTGGTCGTAACAATCGGGCAGCCAGCGGCCATTGCCTCAAGCAAAACCATTGGCATGCCCTCCCACAAGGAAGGGAGTACATATAAATCAAAAAGTTTCAAAATCTCCGGCATATCAAGCCTTGGTCCTATAAAAAAAACATTCTTCTCAATTCCAAGCGCCGCGGCTTGCCTCTTCAAGCTACTTTCCAATTCGCCTTTACCTGCAATGACAAGCGATATATCCTGAAACGAATTTATGATTTCAGGCATTGCCTGCAAAAGATATTTAATCCCTTTTTGCTCAGAAAGCCTTACACCAAGACCTATTACAGGGCCATTTTCATTGATTTGCAGCTCTCGCCGTTTTGTCTTTTTGTCTATATCTATTTTAAATTTAGAACCATCAATGCCATTCGGTATCGTTACTATTCGACGCGGGGAAATATGCTCATATTTTATCAAGTTATTCGAAGTATGGCCTGACACGCCCACGACTTTGAAAGCAAAATTTGACATTACCCATTCGGCAAGCATATATCGCTTTTTATCCGGGAAACTCCTCGCATGATCGGTATGAACAATTGTTTTTACACCTGACAGGAGCGCAGCAAGCGTCCCATCAGTGAATGGCTGGGTATTGTGTGTATGGACAACATCAATCTTTTCCTGCTTCAGGAGTTTGGCTATTTCTAAAAAAGCCAAATAATCTGCTCCTTTTCTACTCTGAGGAATCTGAAATACATTTATCCCCATTTCTCCAAGCTCTGAAGCAAACTCGCCAAGAGTCCTGAGGCAAAGAACGGAAACATCGAATTTTTCCCCATTAATCGTCTTGCAAATATTCACCACTACCTGCTGTAAACCACCTATGGCGAGGTCGTGCGTAATTTGCATTACACGGATTTTATTGTTTTGTGGGGGCATATATGTTTTGCTGTCTATACCGATAGGAGGAAAAATGTTTTGCAGTTAGATGTTCCTGTCTCCTTGTAAATAATCCCAGTTTTCCGGAGAAATATTTCCATTCCCGAGCCAGAAGAGATTAATGGTATTTTTTGCATTAAAAAATCTGTGAGATCTAAGAATCGAGAGCCATCTGTTATTTAAGGATGCGTCAAAGTATATTGCCACACATCTTTCTTTTCTTGCTGTTCGGGTTAAATACCTGAGCATTTGCTCCACAGGCTTCTTTGACAAAGCACAAATTTCATAGACAGTTATTCGGCCATCTACTTTATTGAACACGATATACCCGGACAACGCATCTTTTCGTTTTTCGCGATATGTCAGCAACCTGAAATCCACACAAGGATTATTCATATATCTCCAGTTGATATAGGCGGCGCTATGATCCGCGACAATGTCATCAACTCTTCCAGTCATTGTTTTCCAAAGCTTATCAAAGGAACTGTCTGCCTGTATTTTTTCCTCACAAATACCGCTTGAAAACATGTATGTATCTTTAGAAATGGCTCTTAAACAGACTTCAACAACTGGAGTACAAATTTGAGAAAACAAGGCAGGTATATATTTCTCGACATAATAAGACAGATTAATTGGTTTGAAATACGCATCCAGCGAAATTTCTTCCTTGAAACCCACGCGCTCAACAAGCTTTGTAGATGCTAAATTGGGTATAGTGTAAATAAAATCAAATTCATTGTTTGACACATAATTTGCCGCAGCTTTAAGAAGGTTTATAGCTGGCCCAAAAACACGGTGTTTTTCATGTACCATGAAATCACCCATAATAGCGCCATGAAAAACATTTCCCTTTTGCATAATCTCTTTTGGCATCAGACTTACAGTACCAACAAGGCTATCAGTTTGATCTAAAAAAGCTAAAATCCAAATTGTACGGCCCGCAGGATTACCCTTTAACAACCAGTTAAACCTATAAGCAGTAGTATCGGGCAGATAGTCCTTCCAAAAATTAATTATCTGTTCTCTGAAATCAGACGGATCGGTTGTTTTAATTATGTTGTATTTTCCCATATATCAAACAATAAACCCGATGGAATTTCTCATTTCTTCGAGCATCTCTATCCGTTTTTCCTGATTCAAATTCTCAATAAAATACGCTTCATTAAAAATTTTTCTATTTTCAGAAATCTTTTTAATTTTATTTATATATTCATCCACGGAGGATATGACTTTTGCAGGATTACCTGCCGCAATTGAATCCGGGGGAATATCCTGGACAACAACTGAACCTGCCCCGATAATTGAATTTTTACCGATTTGAACCTGAGGCAGCACAAGGGCCGAATCTCCGATAAAGCAATTCTCTCCAATGGTGATTTTACCGATTTTTGTATATCCCAAAGTCTTTTTGGTGCTGGCATCGTGGGCGATAAGACGAACGTTTGGACAGATGGTACAATTATCGCCAATTGAAATTAGAAAACAGTGCGAAGGGTCGAAGAAAAAAGTGTCTATTATATCAACATTTTTCCCAAGCTTAAGTCCACTTTTCACAAGCCTTTCAATGTACCTTTTCTTTTTTTTCGATAGCGCATAATAATAAAGTCTTCGAATAAAGGGAAAAAATATTCCTTTTTTACTCCGTGCAATATAAACAATATCATGGCCGAGAGAAGAAAAAGATCTCATATAACAATCTGCTGATATTTCACCTATAGGGGTTTATACATTTTTTGAGTTAAGCGCTCTCGGAAAACACAGCTCTTTTCCGGCTGATTTATAAAGGCTAAAATAGAGATAAGCCTGCATTTGCTGGAAAAAACTCCAACGCCTGCGGTTTAACTCACCTTTGTATACGCTCCTCAGGTCATCTAAAGAAATATTGAGGCCTAAAAATGAATTGATTTGATTCAAGGTCTTTTCGGAGTGCAGTATTAAATCTTCAAAATTTAAATTTAAAGCTTTGATTGAATATGAATCAAGGAATTGCCGGACGCTACTAATAGCGTTTTTGTGAATTGTTTGTAAGTTTTTTAGTGAAATAGGGAACCGCGCCCTTAAAATGAGACCTGTCCAAACTTGTTTTGGTTCTCTTGTGATATGAATAAATTTGCAGTCACTAATATTTAAAAGATCCTTCCAAAAGAAAATGGTATATGAAAGCCTGGGGTCTTTCCAAATCCATGGAGCCGAGTCATCGCAGTCTATTACAAAATCACGGTAAGTGGCTACTTCAACAACATTATGCAAGGCTTTTATCTTTTCGACTGACGGTGGCGGAATGTCGCCCGGATCATCCCACTGATAACCTGTGTACCTAAGCAATGATATATTATGCTCCACTAGCTTTTCATTCTCAAAGGTATCATATTGAATTTTTGCTGTATTATCACCTAAAAAATACCCGGATTTTGCTATCAAAGCCGTTATCACTGAACTGCCGGAAAGTCCGGGGGTCAGTATGATTAAATTAGATTTCTTGTGTTGCATGTAACCTCCGGTGTATTTATGCTTTTACTTGACAACAGCTTTTTGGTGTTAATTAAGGGCGGGAAAATAAGACATTAAGATTTTTTTATGCCTTATAAGTATCTGATTAAAAATGGATATAAAAGATAAATGAATTCTTTTAGCCTCCTCTCCGCATGCTCAGCATCATTTTTCGCTAAAGGAGTTGAAACCCTTATTAAGGAACCGCTTTTTTCTTTTTTGGTAAATTTATTCAGCGCCAGCGCCCATCGAAGTTTTAAATAGCTGGGGCCGATAAAGCCCCCGGCTTTATAAAAATAATATATTAACTCCTCAGAATTTTCTTTCTGCCGTATTAGTTGGTTCACGCCTATCGTTAAGTCTTTACTTTCATTTATGCAAATCTTTTTCTGTGTTTTACTGATATTTATCCCTTGGCCGGCCAGACAGCCTTCCGGAGAATGAAAGTCAACCTTGGTTTGGGGGTAATAAACTAATGAGAGAAAAACATTACCTGTTTCTGCCTTATAATTTCTATGGATGATCGACTTTGTTTGGAGGATGTCATAGACTAAATCTTCAAATGGAACATCGTAACCCCTCCATTTCCCGAGGTTAACCGGGATTTTTTCGATTGTCCGCATGGCGGCTTCAGCCCCACTATATTTATCATAAGACAAAAAATTGATCAGAATTGCGCATGCGCCCATTATCAGGACTAAAGATAAACATCGGTGTCTAAAATCTTTCATGTGTTTCCAACATTTTTCCTGCAGAAAAGATTAAAAAGAAACCCAGAATAAAAACAAAAATACCGGAAGCCCCGTGCCAAAAGGATTCCGGTGCTGCCGCCTCCAAGCCCCAAAAATTTGCTATCAGGATAAGTATAGGAACCCTTAACATATTAGAAATCAGGGCAACAGGAACAGCTAATAAAAATAAGACCCATTTTTTAAAATTAGAGGTATTGATTATATAGGCAAACAATGCGCCAAGCGCCAGAAAGGATATTAAAGAGCGCAGGCCGCTGCATGGATTCCCAACAAAAAGCTTCCCGGCGGGAATTGTTATTTGAAAGCCTTCCCGAAAGGCGGGAATCCCTATTAAATTCACAACAAAAGCGCCCGAATGGGCAACCAGCATCTTCAATGGAAATGAAATCTTATTGATAAAGGCCAGGGGCAGCGGGATCATAAAAACCGTAAATAGCAATGGAAATAAAATAACTCTGGTTGCTTGTCTACCATAGATATATAGCGAAATGCCCAAAATAAGAAAAAATACGGAGAATCCAGACAATGAAAAAACGTAAAGTATGGTCCCTAAAATATGAAGCAAAACTGAAAAAAGAATTAGGACAAGCCCT
>Ga0102934_1001440_pt1 | contig 16710 bp, 18 predicted proteins | sample SalPonR2_A_D1_MG_FD_78175 | JGI IMG/M metagenome (GOLD analysis project Ga0102934, IMG submission 78175) | Salt pond soil microbial communities from South San Francisco under conditions of wetland restoration - Salt Pond MetaG R2_A_D1_MG | ecosystem: Environmental > Aquatic > Marine > Intertidal... | reverse complement strand
CTCCAGAGGGGACCTTTCAAAAGAAAAGTTGTAAAAGTCTATTTTAACCAATTTTTTATTGGGATAAATCAACTTTTCCACCACACTGAATTTTACAGAGCCCAAATCAACTTGACTTTTTAGGATTTTTTTGCTACAATAAAAATAGAAGAATTAGTAAAAGAGACTCCCTGGTCGAAACAGGGAGTCTTTTATTTATAAAAAATGATTCATATTGAAGTCATAAAACTCAGGAAGTTTGATTTAAACCTAAGATTAGTAAAAATTTTATATATTTTTGCTGTGCTGGGCTTTTTTTTGTTATTTTGCGGAGGATTTTCTTTTTTAGTAAGAGCCGCGGAAGTTAATTCCGGGACCGGGAAAGCTAAAGTTGGGGAAAATGTTGTGTTTACTTCTTCGGTTCCCGTTTCGGAAAAAAAAGAAAAGATAAACACAAAAAATTTTCCCAACACAAGCCCCAAAAAAGAAAAAATTACGGTTAATGATCTTAAAATAACCGAGGTTTTTCCGGGTTTATCCGAAAAATTTGCTTCTGACTTTTCTTTAAAATCAGTTCAGATGAATCCGAATATGGATTTGGATGAAGATTTTTTCAATTTTTCCCCTCCAAAAACAGAAAAAAAAGAAGAAGTTTTAAGATCTTTTTTTGGCACCATAACCGCCTATAATTCCGAAGTTTCTCAGTGCGACTCCTCTCCTTGTATAACCGCCAATGGTTATAATGTTTGCAAATATGGCCTTGAAGATACGGTGGCGGTTAATCATTTAAGTTTTGGCACTAAAGTAAAAATTCCTGAAATTTTTGGAGACCGGGTTTTTATAGTCCGTGATCGTATGAATGCCAAGCACTCTAATCGTTTAGATATTTGGATGTTAGATAAGGAAAAAGCCCTAAACTTCGGTATAAAAAGGGCTAAAATTGAAGTAGTGGAATAAGTATTGTGGAATTAAAATAAATTTGTTATACTTTTTTGTAGATCCCGTTACTTGTTTAGTAGCGGGAATTTAATAATCGGCTTTTGGGTTTGGTCTGGTCGCCAAGTGGTAAGGCAAGGGTCTGCAAAACCCTTATCGCGGGTTCGATTCCCGCCCAGACCTCTTTTTTTCAGTCCACGTTTTTGTGGACTTTTTTGTTGGGGAAAAATTAAGTTTTTGTAATTTCAGTCCACAAAATTGTAGACTGAAATTGTGGATAATTTGTGGTTTATGTGGATAAATTAAAGATTTCAGTCCACAAAATTGTAGACTGAAATTGTGGATAATTTGTGGTTTATGTGGATAAATTAAAGATTTCAGTCCACAAAATTGTAGACTGAAATTTGATTAATTTTTATAATTTAGCGAAAATTAGTTAAAAACTAAAAATTAAATTTATTGAAAAAAATTGGAAAAAAAAGAGAAAAATTTATTGACCCAAGGGTATTTTTATGCTATGATATAAGTAGACAGTTTAGGAAAGGACTTTAACAATTACTTTAAAGAAATTCTCCTAAGAAGTTTTGGGAGAACCTCTTTGCTTTCTACTGATCTTAAAAAAACAAAAAAAGATCAGGACTCTTTACTAAAAAAAAACAAAAACAAAAAAACAAAAAAGTAAAGCTTATACCCTTACCAAATACGAAAGACAGGTATAAATCCTTTACAAAGATTGGTAGAAAGCCCTAAAAACGTTCCTTGTCTTGAGGGCTGAAATTTTTTCTCTCCTTGGCTTTTCACCAAAAAAGTTAAAGGAGGAAAAATAAACCCTTAAGAATAGGGCTCAGTTCATTAGGGCCTCAAAATAATAAAAAAGCGCCCTGGCTGGGCCCTTTTTTTATTTGAAAAAAAGCACCTCTTGACTTTTTTTGTTAATTATTGTATAATTATAGTGAGTTTTTGGGTAGCGTCATAAAATGGTCGCTTTTTAAAAATTGGAAATTTGCCAATTTTGGGTGTATAATTAATGAAAATTAACTAATTCTCTTGCATTTGCAAGTAAAATATTAATTATATGCCCAAAAAAACAAGTTATTTAAGTGTAATTTATGCAATAAATTGACAGCCGTTAAGAGAGGAACAAGAAGGAGAAAACAGATTTTCTTTTGCGAAAATTGTTTGAAATATTTCTCTCGTCCTTTTAAAAGAACAAACAGTAATTTAAAACAGATATTAAAGGATCATCTCGACGGCTTGTCTTTCAGAAAACTGGTTTCCAGATATGATTTAAACAGGAACAAGATCTGCGGAATCGTCAACCATCAGACGGACAATTTAAAGAACAACCTGGAATTAACTAGATTATTTAAATATCAATTAAACTATTCCGGCAATCTGGTTTTGGACGGCAAATGTATTCCGGTCAAAGAAGGTTGCGGTGATGATGCTGTTATTCCCGGCAAAATACCTCTTTCCCGGAAAAGAAAGCGAATCGGAAAAGCATTGGTGATTATCTGGGGTTCTGACTATGCCACACATGACCTACCTCATTTCGAACTGGATAAAAGTGAAAACGGAGATGCCTTTGATAATTTCTTTCGCTCTTTAAAATCGATCGGATATCCGCTCAAAAGTTTAACCATAGACGACAAGAAAGAAATGTCCAGGGCCGCCAAAAGACATTTTGCTAACTGCGTTATACAGCTTTGCAACAGGCATTATATGATTAAAATTACGAATTTATTGGGAATTGACAGTATTAAAATCAGAATAAATTCTAAACAGAAAAAGATAGATAAATTTTTTCAGGATAAAGAGTCCACTTTTATTCCCAGAACCAGAAAATACGCCATTACTCAGATGATTAAACTAACCAATGAGGTTGCCGATGAGGTTGCCGATCTGGAATACAAGTATGAACTGTTAATTGATTTTCAGAACATTATCTATTCGATCATATATGCCGACACTTATAAAATCGCCCAATACAGGATCCGATCACTGGAAAAATATTTCTGGCCTAAACGATTTGCTATGAAGGAATATTATTCCCGAAAACACATTCAGCTCATTAAAAAACTGATTAGAGACTTTAAAGAGCATGAAGAGTATTTGCTCAATTATTTGAAATACCCGCATTTGAACATTCCCAACACCACCAACCTGATCGAAGGCTACAATTCTCAGCTGGAAAACAGAATCACAAACATTAAGGGGTTTGAAACATTCGAAACAGCTAAGAATTATATTAATGCCTGGGTGATTAAAAGGAGATTTGCCAAATTTACGAATTGTAAAAATAAATTTAAAAAACTTAACGGTAAAACTCCTTTGGAATGTGCAGGTGTGGATATTTCATATATCCGTGATTGGATAAGGTGGTGCCAAAAATGAGTTGCCAAAAGCGACCATTTTATGACGCTACCGAGTTTTTGTTCTTTTTATTAAAAAAATAAAAAAACAATAAAGAGAAAGAGGAGGAAAAAAAATGAAAAGAATTCAATTTGTTGTTTTGATGGTTGTGGTTTTCTTGTTGGTTGGCTGTGCCGGTTATGGCAACCTGGAACAATATCGGAAAGGAGATTGGTATTTTATCTCCGGCCCCAACCAGGTGGCCGAGACAATGAGAGACCGCTTGGCTCTGGAAAAACTGGCTGCTGAGCCGGTTTTGGCCAAGAAGAGGGACGGAATTATCCAGGGTTACAAGGTAATCTTGGCCAATCTGGATGATTACGATAGGTACACCCTTAGAATTTCCGGACCGGAGAAAAAGTCTTATATGCTCAACCCCGGGGAACAAATAGAAGTTTATTTAATTCCCGGTGAATATGAGTGCCGGGTGGTTAGAAGAGGAAAAATTTCAGCATCAAACATTATGACTGTTGATGCCGAAAAAAAGAGGTTTGGAGGTGTTTGGTGCCACGGTTTTTGTTACTGTGGCGACTAAAAACAAAAAAGGGGAAGGTTTTTTAACTTCCCCTATTTTTTTATAAAAATTTGTTTAACCACTGGTGCTAGGAGCGTTTGGCCCACTACCCCCTCCAGTAATTCCTTCAAGCACATCAAAGACAAAATAAGTTATAGCATAAGCCGCGGTTATAATAATAATACCAATAACCGCTCTTTTGATTAAATCCTTGGCTTCGTTAACTTTTTCTTCGTTTCCCTGGGCGGTCATCCATTTGTATCCGCCCAAAACTATAAGGATTATAAAAATAACCCCTAAAAGACCTAAAAAGGCCCGAATACCTGAGGCCACAATATCACCCACAGAAGCGTCCCCAAAACCAGAAGGACCTTTAAAAGCGTCTGTTTGATCTCTTATGTCACCCTTAACGTCGGGGTTAAGAGCTGAATTAGCGGCTTGCGCTATTCCTCCCCCTGCTCCCAGCAGACAAAAGGTTAAAAAAGCCAAGAAAAAAAATTTTTTAAACATATTTTAAATAATTATTAAAAAATTAAGATTAAAGTTAAAGAAGAAATCCGGATACAAAATTCCAGATAGCCCAAGCGCTAACCACAATTATAAGCCCGATTATGGCCCGTCTGATTATATCGCTTCCTTGTTTGGCCTGATCTTCGTTTCCCTGGGCGGTCATCCATTTAAAACCGCCCAAAATTATAAGGATTATAAAAATAATACCCAAGAAAGTTAAAGCGGCATTAACTATCTGTCCGGCAACTCCCCAAACAGAAGCATCTTGGGCATATCCTCCGCTCGGCCCCACGTTTTCAAGCCTTTCCAAGGCAGAGCCATTAGAAGAAGATTGATTATTATTTACGCCGTTGGAAGCGAATACAAGGCAGGGAAGTATTAACACTCCGGTCAAAAAACTTAACAAAATAATCGGTTTTAAAATTTTAAACATATTTTCAATTAATTTATAAAGACGAGGGAGAGGTGGTTTGTTGAAGGGTTTGTTCTCCCAATCTGTTTACCACAAAATAACTAATGGCATAAGCGGCCACTACGATAATCAGGCCGATGATAGCGGCCCGGAGCAAGCTTTGAGCTTTTTCCACTTGCTGTTCATTGCCGTGAGCGGTCATATAAAGATACCCCCCGTAAACAATTAAAACAATAAACACAATCCCCAAAAAGGAGAGAGCGGTTTGAATTATAACGGCTATAACAGGATTTATTCCGGTTTGATTGGTGTTAAACCCCATATTACTGGCGGCGGCATCCAAAGGATCTTCATTGCTGTTGTTGCTGGTTTGAAAAGCGTCTCCCAAGCCAACCGCTTTGCTTATTTTGGGAGCAGAAAACAACCCTCCCAAAGATAAAAAAAATATTTTAGAGATTATGGAAAGCATTTTCATATTTAATACATAGTTAGGGTTCCGAATTTATCGATCATAAACCAGCTAATCGCATAAGCGGCCAAAACTATAATTATTCCGATAAAGGTTTGCGTGATTATTTTTTTGGCTTTTTCCAGTTGTTCCTCGTTTCCTCGCGCGGTCATGTAAAGATACCCCCCGTAGATCATTAAAAGCAAAAATAAAACCCCTAAAAGAGACAGCACTGTCTGTATGATACCGCTAAGTATATCGGTTATTCCTCCGACATTAATTCCTTCCTCGCCTTTGTGGCCGGTTTTTTCAGCGGTTTTATCCAATCCTCCCAAAGCGGAATCGGCCTTAGCTAAAAACGGAAAGAAAAAACTCCCCAGAAACCCGAAAAAGAAAAACTTTATTTGAAAATATTTTTTGATCATTATGATTATTAAGAGATTAATTGTTCTCCGATAAAAGAGGTAATGGCATAAGCCGCCAAAACTATTATTAAACCTATTATAGCGGCGATAATCAAATTTCGCGCTTTTTCCACTTGTTGTTCATTTCCCTGGGAGGTCATCCACACAATTCCTCCATAGATCATTAATAGCAAAAACAAAACGCCCACAAAGGATAAAGCCGCTCCCACCACGGTTCCTATTATGGCGGGCAGACCCCCTCCTCCCCCGGCATTTTTTATTCCTTCCGGAGCAGATGCGTCTAAACCGTATGATGAATCACCATTGCTATTGTTTTCGGCATAAGATTTTTTTATACCCGCGCCTCCCAATAATATGCCGGCGAGTAAAACAAGAACAAGAGAAAACCAAAATATTTTTAAAAAATTGATTTTTTTCATTTTAATAAATTAAATATAAAAATAAAATTATTTAATAATTTTTTCACTGAGATGCCTGGAATAATTTCCAAACATCTCAGTGAACTTTACTTTGCAGTAAAGCTCACCCCCTAAAACCGGTCTTAGGGTTAAATTTTGTCTGCTACCGTAGTAAGAACAAAGCTGGCAATTGCCCAGGAGGCCAATATAATCACCAAACCGATCACGCCTCCTATTACGATTTTTTTGGCTTCCGAGACTTTATCTTCATTCCCGGCGGCGGTCATCCATTTAAAACCACCGATCAAAATAATGATTACGGAAATAATAGATAAGAAAGTCATGGCCAAATTCAGCAAATTGGTCATGATCTGTCTGGGGTCAGTGTCCCCCAGTCCGGTCTCTTCGGCATATTCTGTGCCAAAATCCGGACCGCCGCTCTGAGCGTTTGCTGTAACAGCAAAAACGGGAGACAAGCATAATGCGGCTATAAATAAAGCAATCACACTTTGAAAAAATTTTTTCTTCATATTTCACCCCCTTTCTAGTTGGTGACTATTTAATAATAGTCATGGATTTATATATAATTATATTTTATCACAAAAAGTTAAAGAGACAAAATCGAAATATTTGTGTTATAATGTTATTTGTTTGAATTATAGCATTTTTTAAAAAATTGCCCAAGAAAAAACCCAGAAAGATAATTGACTAAACATGGGCGAAGTGATAGTATGCGGGTGTTTTAAAATTTTTGGAATAAAAAGAAAAAATAATTTAAAATATATGGCTGTTCAGTTAAGTCCGGAATCAAAAATAAGAATAAAGAAGTTTTTGTTAAATTTTTTACTTTTATTTTTAAAAGTTTTTTTTGCTTTCTTTTCTTTTTTGTCCAAACTTTTTTTGAGGATGGGAAAGCTTTTAAAACCTTTTTTTAGATTTGTTTTTTATAAAGTGATAGTTAAGATTTATTGTAGATATAATTCTTTTTTGAGTTTTTTGGGCTGGGACCGAAAAAAAAGAAAAAATATCTTTTCTTTTTTATTTAATGAAAAAACGGTTCATGTTTTGGTGGTAATTTTAACTATGATAATAGTTTTGGTTAATTTAACTCAACATACCAGCGCTAAGAATAGTATGGAGATAAACAGAAAGGCCCTGATAACCAAATTGGTCTCCACTGAATTCGGAGAAGCAAGGAGCGAGGAGTTGATAGAGGAAAAAACGAAAGAAGGAGAAAAAGAAAAAAAGCTCAAACCTCGGAGGCGTTATATTGATTATGGTATTGCTTTGGAAAAAGAGGTTTCGCCTGTTAAAAAACAGGATTTGCAAGAGGATTTACCCTCTCGGGAGGGACTAAGCTCCGAGAGCGCGCCCCAAAAAGAGAAAAACGTTAAACGCGAGGAAGTTTTGGAGTATACGGTTAAGGAAGGAGACACGGTGAGCACGATTGCGGCTAAATTCGGGGTCAGTGTTAATACTATTTTATGGGAAAACGATTTAAGCGCTTATAGCTTGATTCGTCCCGGGGATGAATTAACTATTTTGCCGGTTAGCGGGGTAAGATATAAGGTTAAAAGCGGGGAAAGTTTGAGTTATATTTCTCAAAAGTATGATGTGGAGGCGGAAAAAATAGCCCAAGCCAATGATTTAGACGACGTTTCCCGATTAAGCATAGGCGAGAATTTGATAATTCCGGGAGGAGAAAAGCTCGAATCTTCTTCGGCCGATTCCACTAAATCCGAGACTTCTAATTATAATACTATTTCCGCGGTTAGAAATATAGTTAAGCCCAACACTCCGGTTACCAGCAATAAAATGTTTTGGCCCACTCAAGGACATACTATTACTCAATATTATTCTTGGAGACATCATGGCTTGGATATTGCCAATAAAGTCGGAACCCCTTTGTATGCCTCTGATGCCGGTACAGTGGAGTTTGTGGGCTGGAACCGGGGATATGGAAACAATGTTATTATTAATCACGGAGGAGGCAAAAAAACCAGATACGCTCATTTATCTAAATTTTATATCAAAAGAGGACAAAGAGTGTCCAAAGCTCAGGCCATAGGAGAAATGGGTAATACCGGATGGTCTACCGGCTCTCATCTTCATTTTGAAGTTATTATCAACGGTCGTAGGTATAACCCCTTAAATTATGTGAAGTAGGTAAAGTAAAATTTGTTGAAAAGAAAGAAAAAATATTGTAAGATATTGGCAAAGATTTGTAATTAATTGTTTTCCCGTTATTTTTTGGATAACGGGTTATAAATTTTTATGAAATTTATTATAGGCATAATTATGATGGTTGCCGGAGCGGCAATAGTAATCAAGTCTGAAAGCGTATTAAAATTTTTTGGCCGAATCGGGTTTTTTGAAAAATTTTTTGGCCATGAAGGCGGATCCCGGCTGGGTTATAAAATAATCGGGCTCATTGTTTTTTTTCTGGGGCTTTTAGCTATGACCGGGATGATAGGCGGTTTTATGGAATGGCTTTTCGGGCCCTTGATCAGGTTGAATCAATAGTTTTTAATGAGTTTATATCTATGGACTCGTATACTTTATTTATTAAGTTTGTAAAATAAACTGTTATTAGATTTATAAATTATTTAAAATTATAATCATAAATGAAAATATGGATTATTAACTTTTGACCATATATCCGGCATCCGGCGGCATATGGCCGGACAGGTGTTCGGCCCGTCAACTTCGCGAGAGGTTGTTATAAAAAAATAAAAATCATAAATCTAAAATCAAGAAATTATAAATGAGAATGGGCCGTTACCCCGCCGTTCTCGAACAGCGGGGTTCGCCGATATTGATAAACGAAAACGATTAGAATAAATTTTGGACAAAGTAATATATTTATTTTATGGGCCGTTAGCTCAGTTGGCTAGAGCGCCTGCCTTGCACGCAGGAGGTCAAGGGTTCGAATCCCTTACGGTCCACAACAGAAAAAACACTGCCTTTGTGGCAGTGCTTTTTTCTGTGGATCCGTAATGTGGAGAGAACCCTAAAAAACCAAAAAAACAAAAACATCCGGTTTTGAATGAATTTATTTAAAAATTTTTTATTTCGGTTAAGAACGTTCAGTCGTGGGGTTTGGCCCCTTCGAATCCCAAAAGGCCCACCTAAAAAATTTGTGGTTTTTAGCAAAAACTGATTTTTTAAAAATTATCACCTGGAGGCGGTATTTTTTTGGGGGGTGATTATTTTTTTTTCTCGTGTTAAAATAAACCCATGAACGGTTCACAACAGAAAAAAGAAAAAATTTTAATTTTGGACGGCAATGCTTTGATTCACCGCAGTTTTCACGCCCTTCCTCCGACCATGACCACCAAAGACGGCAAAATGGTAAACGCGGTTTATGGATTCTCCGCGGTTTTGATCAAGGCCTTGCGGGAGTTTAAACCCGATTATTTGGCAGTGACCTTTGATTCTGAAGGGCCCACTTTTCGTCATAAAAAATTTGAGGAATATAAAGCTCAAAGAGAAAAGGCGCCGGATGACTTATATGCTCAAATTCCTGTGATAAAAAACATGGTTTCCGCTTTTGGTTTGCCCGTTTATGAAAAGAAGGACTTTGAAGCTGATGATTTAATCGGAACCATGGTCAAAAAGGTTAATCACGGGGTGGAAAAAATAATTGTAACCGGAGATCAGGACACTTTACAATTAGTGGATAAAAATACCCAAGTTTACACCATGAGTCGGGGGATTTCCGAGAGTGTTCTGTATGATGTCTCCAGCGTTAAGGAAAAATTCGGTTTGCCACCGGATTTAATCATTGATTTTAAGGCCTTGCGAGGAGACCCCAGCGACAATATTCCCGGAGTTCCCGGGGTGGGGGAAAAAACCGCCTCGGAATTATTGCAAAAATTCGGGAGTTTAGACAAAATTTATAAACATCTAAAAGAAAACCCTGAAACATCCCAAATAAAACCGCGCATAGTTCAACTTTTACAGAAAAACAAAGAGCAGGCCTATCTTTCCCGGGATTTGGCCACTATAAAAACCGACGTGGATTTTGATTTTTCTTTAAAAGAAAACAGTTTTGAAAATTTTGACAAAAAAAAGATCGTGAAAACTTTTCAAGATTTGGAGTTTAAATCCTTGCTTCCGCGTTTGAACGATCTGGGGATCGAGATTGAAAATGATTCCGAAAAAGAGAACAAATTCGAACGCAACCAGAAAAAATTCAATTACCATTTAATAAATTCGGATAAAGATTTTAAAGATTTTTTGGAAAAATTAAAAAAACAAAAAGCTTTTACTTTTGATACCGAAACCACTTTTGCCGACACTATTCAATCTCGGCTTCTGGGAATTAGTTTTTCCTGGAAAAAAGGAGAGGCCTACTATCTTAATTTTGCTGACAAAAAAACAAAATCCGGCCGAGACACGGGAAAGAAAGATCTATTTACTTACCAAGAAAGGCGGGAGCCGGAAGAAAAAGATTTTCATCCCTGGCTTAAGAGTTTGGCTGAGATTTTTGTTAACCCCGAGATAAAAAAAAGGGCCCATAATCTTAAATTTGACATCAGGGTTATGGGTAACCTGGGAATTGAAGTGAAGGGGGGCGACTTTGATACCATGGTGGCCTCTTATTTGGTTAATCCCAGTTCTCGCCAGCATAACTTGGACACTGTGGTTTTTACGGAATTGGGTTTTGACAAGATAAGCAAAAAGGATCTCTTGGGAGAAGGAAAGAAAAAAATTAAGTTCGGTGAAGCGGAGACGGAAAAACTTTCTTGTTATTCTTGTGAAGACGCGGATTTTACCAATCGTTTGGTCCCGGTCTTGGAAAGACAACTTAAAGAACACGGAGTTTACGAACTTTTTAAGGAGGTTGAAACGCCCTTGATCAAGGTTTTGGCCAAAATGGAAGACAACGGGGTGAAGATTGATTCGGAAATGTTAAAGGAGCTGGAAAAAGAAGTGAGCAAAAAAATAGAAAATCTGGAAAAAAAGATCTGGAAGCAGGCGGGAAAGAATTTTAATGTCAATTCTCCTCAGCAACTCAAAGAGGTTTTGTTTGAAAAACTGAATATTTCCACGGAAAATATATCCAAAACCAAAACCGGCTACTCCACAGCCGCGGATGAACTGGAAAAATTACGCGATAAACACGAAATAATCCCTTTAATAGAAGAACACAGGGAGTTATCCAAGCTTTTAAATACCTATATCAAAACTTTGCCCCAGCTGGTGGCGGAAAAGACCGGACGTCTTCACGCCAGTTTTAATCAAACCATAACCGCCACCGGCCGTTTGAGTTCCACCGATCCCAATTTACAGAATATTCCCGTGCGCACCGAGTTGGGCCAGAAGATCAGAAAAAGTTTTGTTTCCCCCCGCGGTTATAAATTGCTTAGTTTGGATTATTCTCAAATTGAGCTTCGTTTAGCCGCTCATATGTCCGGAGATAAAAAATTAATAGAGGCCTTTAAAAACGATCTTGATATTCACGCGGTCACAGCGGCGGAAATTAATCAGGTTTCCTTGGAAGAAGTGAGCAAGCAAATGCGCAGGGAGGCCAAGGCCGTAAATTTTGGCATTCTTTACGGCCAAGGTCCTTACGGCCTTTCCCAAACCGCGGATATTCCCTATAAGCGGGCCAAGGAATTTATAGAAACATATTTTAATGTTTATAAAGAAATTAAAGAATTTATAGATAAACAAATTGAAAAGGCCCGAGAGGAAGGTTTTACGGAAACTTTGTTCGGCCGCAGACGCTATTTGCCGGAAATAAATTCTCAAGTGCCCCAGGTAAAAAAAGGAGCGGAGAGAATGGCCATTAACACTCCCCTTCAGGGGACCAACGCCGATATGATAAAAAAAGCCATGATTAAGATAGATGAAATAATAGAAAAAAAATATAAAGAAAATGTAAAAATGACAATTCAGGTTCATGATGAGCTTCTTTTTGAGGTAAAAAATGATTTGGTAGAGACGGCTGCCCGGGAGTTCAGCCAAGTTATGAAAGATATTATCGCTTTAAAAGTGCCTGTTTTAGTGGATGCCGAATACGGAAATAATTGGGGGGAACTCAAAAAACTAAAATTTAAGGAATGAAAATAAAAGATTTGGTCGGAAAAAAAATAATTTTTTTAGGTTTGGGCATGGAAAACGCTTCTTTGCTTAGGTTTTTATTGCGAAAAGAAATAGAAGCGGATATGGTTATAGCCGACCCTCAGCCTGAAAAAAAACTAATTGCCAGACTGAGTCCCTTGTTCAAGTTGGCAGAGGAGAAAAATATTAAATTAGAGTTTAGAAGCGGTCGCAGTTATGATTGGTATTTGGGCGATTTTAATTTGGTTTTTCGTTCTCCCGGTTATCCTTTATTTTCTCCTTCTTTAAAATCGGCGCAGAAAAAAGGAACAGAGGTGTCCAGTCCCATGAAACTGTTTTTTTCTTTGTCTCCCACCTCTAATTTGATCGGCGTGACCGGGACGAAGGGTAAAGGAACCACTTCTTCTTTGATTTATGAGATTTTACAAAGAGCGGGCAAAGAAGTGTGGCTGGGAGGAAATATCGGGATCCCTCCTTTTGATTTTTTGGAGGAAATAAAGAGAAATTCTTGGGTGGTTTTGGAGCTTTCCAGTTTTCAGCTGGAAGATATGACGCAAAGTCCGAAGATAGCGGTTATTACCAATTTATATAAAGAACATTTGCGCGCCAGTGATCCGCATAACCCCAATTATCATAAAAAGCTAAAAGATTATTGGAAGGCCAAGCTAAATATTTTAAAGTATCAAAAAAAGGGAGATAAAGCCATTGTAAATAAAAATATAGAGCGGTTTGTCTCTGCCTATAACCCCCTCGGCAAATTAATTACTTTTTCTCGCCTGGACTGGGAAAGCAAATTATTCGGAGAGCACAATCAAGAGAATGTGGCCGCCGCTTACGAGGCGGCCAGGGCCCTTAATATTAAGAAAGAAACCATTAAAAAAGCGATAAAGAACTATCAGCCCCTGGAGCACAGATTGGAATTGGTTTTGGAAGATAAAAATAAGGTCAAATATTTCAATGACAGTTTTGCCACTACCCCCGAGGCAACCATGACCGCTTTAAAGGCCTTTACGAGCCCGATTATTTTATTAGCCGGAGGAGCGGAGAAGAATTCGGATTTTAAAGAGTTGGCTAAATTTATTAAGGAAAAAGTAAAATTTTTAATTCTTTTTTCCGGCCAGGCTTCGCCCCGGCTTAGAAAAGAGGTTAAAAATTCTGGTTTTTCCGCCTCCAAAATAAAAACCGCTTACAACATGAAAGAGGCCGTGAAATTGGCCAGAAAAAAAAGATCTTACGGAGACATAGTTTTGCTTTCTCCGGCTTGCGCCAGTTTCGGGCTTTTTAAAAATTACAAGCAGAGAGGAGAATTATTTAAGAAAGAAGTAAAAAAACAACCCGCGGTTAGGCGGGTTGTGGGGAGGCAGGCAAGGAGACCTTTAGTCTTTAAAAAAAGACATTAAAATTACATCTTGGAAAGCGCCGTCGCAGAAGAGGTGTTTTTTTAATCTTCCTTCTTCTTGGGCTCCGTTTTTTTGAGCGGCTTTGAGGCTGGCTGTGTTGGGAGCCATGATTTTTCCATAAACTTTCCTTAGGTTGATTTGCCGGAAAGCATAGGTAAGCATCATGGCTTCAGCCGAACTTCCATAACCCTTTCTCCATTCTTCTTTTTCTCCGATCACAATTCCCATTTCCGCGGTCCCGGCAATCCAGTCAATTTTGTGAAGACCAATGTTGCCAATATGCTTGTTTTCCTTGGTTTCCAGAGCAAAGACAATATTTTTATTGTCTTGACCGTGATTGTCAAACCATTTTTCTTCTTCAGCCGGGCTTAAGGGAAAGTAGCCGGCTAAGAGAAATTTGTTTATTTCTTGGCTGTTTATCCATTTTAGACAATTGGCCAAGTGTCTTTCTTTGTCCAGAACGCAGAAGTCCAGCTTTTTTCCGGAATAAAATACGATTTTTTCCATTTTTCCTCCTAAAATTTTAAAGGTTCAAATAAATTATCCTTGCCTGCCCGGCAAGGATAATTTTTAGGAGGTATATAAATTTTTAAGAAAATTATCCCAGCCGGAGAAAAAAAGCGCGTGAAAAACACCACAGGTGTTAATCATGGCTTTGCCTGCCGGAATTAATTTTCTTAAAAATAAAGAATTCATATTTTTTGTTTTATTTTTCTATAATAATAATACGAATTTTTGGTTATTTTATTACAGTTCCTCGGAATTTTTGTCCGTTTAGTATCTTTTTTAAATTGGTCAATTTTTTTCCATTGGCAATAATCACCTCTAATCCCAATTGTTGGGCTTTTTGCGAAGCAATAGGATCAAAGGGAGCGCTTAATCCCGGTTTCCATTTATTTCCCACTATTTTTCGGAAAGAGGGCCAGTCGGTTTCGGTTATGGCTTGGGCGTTTTTGTTTTTTTTCGGATCCTGCCAGTAGGCATAATCAACATTGGAGAGGTTTATAACCGTTTTAACTTCATATTCCTGGGCCACCAAGGTGGCCACATAATCAGTTGACCAGCCCGGTTTCCATCCGCCTCCCACTATTACCTTTTCCTGAATGGGTAAATGGATGGTGGGGTTTTTTATGATTTCCGGATGGGCCACATCCCGGAATATGGTGCGGATAAGGTGGGCATTAAGCCGGCTGGAGTGTATGCCCAGCCAGTCCAAGTCTTCCGGATCTATTTTTATTACTTTTTGAGCTGCCCGGTTATATTTGCGACAAGTATCTCCTCCGCCGGCAATTAAAAAAATTATTTTGTTTTTTTTGATTTGTTCTAAAATTAATTTGCGAAATTTTTTTAAGAATTCCCAATCAATTCCTTTGGCGGGGACTATTAAGGAACCACCCAAAGAAATTACCATCTTTTTTTTAGATTTCATAGATTTGTTCATTATTGATTAAAAAACCGCTAAAAGTCGGTTGTATTTGCCGTCTTAGCGGAGTTAAGTGTTTTTTTTAATATAGCAGAATCAAAAAAACAAGTAAATTTTAAAAAAATTTTTTGTTTGGTTTTATGTTTTTTTTATGTTAAAATAAAATAAGAATTAAATATGTTTTTATGGTTATTCCTTTAATTATTTTCCTTTATATTTATTGGGGGTTTTTATTTTTTTGGGCGATTTTTGTCTTTATCGCCCTTTATCATATGTTTCGTTACAGTTATAAAAATTTGATCAGTTTTTTTATAATTTTAATTTTTTTGGGGGTTTCCGGTTTTATACTCCTGTTTTCTTATAATCATATCAATGAAATAAATTGGGACAAAAAAGTTACTGTTTTTTCCGAGGTGTTTGATTCTTCTTCGCCTTATTAAAAAATAAAATTGAATATCCATGTTTTCTAAAATTAAACTTCCCAATCAACTTCCCGGAGAAAAGGTGGTCAAAAATGTGCGCCGGGACATGTTCGTGCTTTTTAGAAAAGTATTGTTTTTTTTGCTTTTATTCGTTTTACCGGCGGGAGTGCTGGGGATGTCTTTTTCTTTTTATCCTTCTCTTAAGACCGGGGAGCTTTCTTATCCCCTGATAGTCTTGGGGCTTAGCGCTTATTATTTGTTTATTTGGCTTTTTTTCTTTTTTACCTTTATTGATTATTATTTGGATGTTTGGATAGTGACCAATCGCCGTATTATTGATATAGAACAAGAGGGGTTTTTTGCCCGCCGGGTTTCCGAACATAAGCTTTTTCGGATTCAGGATGTGACCAGCGAGGTACAAGGGGTTTTCCCCACTATTTGAAAATACGGGAGCGTGTATGTTCAGACAGCCGGAACCAAAAGGAATTTTCATTTTGAACAGGTGCCGCACCCGGATGAGATCAAGGATGTGGTAATTGAATTGATCCAAAAGGACAGGCAGAGACAAAAAAAAGAAGACAAAGAGTATGAACAAGAATAATTCAGCCCGGTTAAAAAAAATTTCTTTTCCCCGAGGTTTTCTTTGGGGGGTTTCCACTTCCGCTTATCAAATTGAAGGAGGAGTTATTAATGATTGGAGCGAATGGGAAAAGAGCGCGGAAAGAATGGAACGGTTAAAAGCTGAAAATAAAGAGACGCAAAAATATATCTGTGGCCGGGCTTGCGATTCTTATAATCGTTGGCGGGAAGATATTTCTTTAGTGGAAGAATTAAATTGCAACAGTTATCGTTTGGGCTTGGAATGGGCGCGGATAGAGCCCCGAAAAGGAGAATGGGCGGATAAGGAAATAAACCGTTATAGAGAAATATTTAAGGAGCTTAAGAAAAGAAACATAAAAACAGTGGTTACTTTGTGGCATTGGACCAACCCTTTGTGGGTGAGAGATAGCGGGGGGTGGGCCAACAAAGAAATAGTTAATTTTTTTTCTCAATACACCGAAAAGATCGCGGAGGAATTGGGGGACTTGGTTGATTATTGGATAACCTTGAATGAACCCATGGTTCATGTGGCCAACGGATATGTAAACGGAAAGTTTCCTCCAAACAGAAAAAAAATACTCCAAGCTAATCAAGTTTTTAAGAATTTGGTCCGGGCGCACAAAGAGAGCTATAAGATACTTCACCGCAAAAACCCCCGAGCACAGGTGAGTATTACCAAGTTGACCAATGATTTTGAGCCGGCCCGGAGACTTTGTTTTTTAGACAGGATTGTTGCCGGAATTGCTCATTATTTTTGGAATG
>Ga0102934_1001437_pt1 | contig 16716 bp, 13 predicted proteins | sample SalPonR2_A_D1_MG_FD_78175 | JGI IMG/M metagenome (GOLD analysis project Ga0102934, IMG submission 78175) | Salt pond soil microbial communities from South San Francisco under conditions of wetland restoration - Salt Pond MetaG R2_A_D1_MG | ecosystem: Environmental > Aquatic > Marine > Intertidal... | reverse complement strand
GGTCATTCTAAGTGAGTGTGTATAGCTGAACAGACCGACCAGGCGCAGCCTCGGAAGATCGGTTTCGACAGATATTTTTCCGTTCTTCTTCGACATATCGAATACAATTTCACTGAAAATCTCCATTGCCTTCGATTTTGAAGGCGCTCTCACCTTAACAGCCGCGTCAATCTCTAATGAATCCCCCTCGTAACCTTTAAGATGAACCGACCCCGCCCTGTTTTTCAGTATTAAGTTCATCACCTGTCCGTCAGTTTCGAAGCTTCTCTTAACCTCCCTTCTCAGTATATAAGCCGGCGCTGAAGAGACAAAAACAGATACAGTAAAAACGGAAATAAACAGAGTTCGATAAATTCTCATACAAAAAACCCCCGGGCTGTAAATCTTTTAAGGAAATCTCATCCTTTCGGTTATCAGAGAGGGCAGAACCTCTTTCAGAGTGCCGAGAAACTCAAAAATAAAGTGACACTGAATATTTAAGATCATCCGGTCTCATCAACTTCAAGGGTCATACCATCTTCACCTACTATAATCTCTCCGTCATATCTGCGCCTTATTGACCGCTTCATATCCCCCTCCCTCTGTGAAGGATACATGTGAATAAGAAGCAGCCTCAGGGCTCCACACATCGAAGCCAATAGCCCCGCGTCAGAGGGGGTCATATGTCCCGGAGCGGGGTTATCATCCGGGAAGGAACACTCAGCGGCAAGTATATCCGCCCCTTTCGCGAATTCAACAAGAGACTGATTAAATGCCGTATCTCCGGTAAAAACAAAAGTTAAGCCTTTATATTCCGCCCTGTACATAAGCGCTTCCCGCTCGCCGTGTTCAGCCCGGCCGGCTGAAATGACAAGATCTGAAGATTTAATTCTATCACCGGGATGAACTTCATTTACATTGAAGAGGCGGTCCGCCTTACGATTCGACGGATACAGATCGTGCCATTTTCTGATAAACCCCCCTATTCCTTCGGGGCCGTATAGATGAAATTCTTTCCTTTCAGGAAAACCGGCATCGTTTATGACCGCAGAGAAGATATGTCCGAGTCCCAGGGTGTGGTCGGGGTGAAAGTGTGTAATAAAAATGCGGTCCAGCTCTCTTAGGGAGAACCCGTTTACTGCAACGGCCCGGGGAATCGAGGGACCGCAATCGAAAAGGATAACCTCACTGTCTGTTTCAAATATTATAGCGGTCGATCTCCTTCTCGCTGTAGGTATTATTGTACCTGAGCCGAGAACGGTAATTCTATAACCCATCTTTTACACCCTTATCCGGTAATCTGAGAGAAAAGAGATAAACCTCGATAGATTCCCTGTCTTCATATCCAAGATACTCATGAGCGCTTCCTCCGTTTACGGCAATTTCAATATATCCCCAGCTGTTCTCAAGCGCTATTAATTCTCCTTTTTCCCCTTCTCCATAATATCTCTTCAGACCTGTAGTTTCTCTCCCCGCGGCCTTTATGACACATTCTTTCCGGGGAATAGTCCCCCCGAAGAGTTCGCTTAAGTAATCTATGCTTATATTTGTAATAATATTCCCGAATCTATCTATGTGAACTACTCTGCCCGATATTTCATTATTTTTATTTATCAGCGGCCTCTCCTGGGGAACGGTTAAAATTGAAGGGGTAGAATCCCCTATTTCGTCCGGATTGACGCCAAGAGAAAGATAAGCCGCAACCGGGGCGAAGAGATCTCTCCCGAGAAAAGTAGCTCCCCGTCTCCTCTCCGTATACCTTCCCTGTTTAACCGAAAATATACCTTCTATGCGGCTCCTTTCACAAACACCGGTAATAAGACCGTTATCAGGAGCGACAAACAGGTAATCTTCTGTCTGAACTATAATATTCTTTCTATCTCCTCCAACCCCCGGATCAACAACAGATAAAAATACAGTACCCCGCGGAAAATAATTGAAACTTACCCCTAGAATGAAACCACCCTCGGAAATATCTCCATGGGATATATCGTGACAGAGATCGACAACTACAGCTTCGGGATTGATGCCGAGAATCACACCCTTCATGACCCCCGGATACCAGCTTCCTGCCCCGAAATCTGTAAGTACAGCTACTGTCCTCTTCCCTGCTTTTTCATTTTCAGACATAGCTACACCACAACTCAATCTGATTGCAAAGGACGGATAAAGATTCCGCGGGGAACCCCTGATATGTTCCCCGTAAAGATGATCCTTTCCGCCGGCGTCTCGCATACGCCGGAAGAGATTGCAACCCGCTTTCTTCCTTAAATTCAGCCAGCTCCTAAACGCCGCTGAATAAGAAATATATCTACTCCAATATCGGAGATACTGTATTATAGATGTTACATGAAAAAAATGTGAAATGTCAAAAATATATTGGTGTGGAGTTTCCCCGATTTTTAATTCAAATCGGGTAGTACCCCAATCTTGACAGCTTCCAGTTGATTGATTTGTCAAAACCGCTGTCGATTCCCCCGGCGAGTAAATCGCAGCTCCCGTTCTCGGGCTCGCTCTTTCTGCCCCTTGAAGGGGCAGAAAACCATGCCCGTCCGCCCTCCGGAGGGTTTTGACAAATCAATCAACTGTCGCATGGTATCCATAATACTGACTCCACTCGTTCATCCAGCTAATTTATTTATAAATTTGTTGTTGTTCAGTTTCCTGTTCAATTTTTTGAGAAACTCCTTTATATTGAAAATGATACTGTAATAAACTTATTTTATAGATTAAATAGAGAGGTTATATCATGAAAATACCCGTGATGAGCGACACACACGATCATATAGCGAACATTGAAAAGGCCGTAGCTGAAATCAACCGCTCAGGGGCGGAAAAACTTCTGCACTGCGGAGATCTCTGCTCACCATTCGTGATTAAACCCCTCTCTCAGTTCAACGGCTCAGTTGATATTGTATTCGGGAATAATGAGGGGGACAGTTTTACAATAAACGGAACGGCAGCGGAGTTTCCGAATATTACACTGCACGGAGCTATCGCTTTTCTGAAAATCGGCAGTCTTGATATCGCAGTAACCCACAGGCCCGAATTCGCGAGGGGACTGGCATCTACGGGTGAATACGGCGCGGTTTTCTTCGGTCATACACACAGACGTGAAAATTTAAGGATAAAAGAGACCTGGCTGATCAACCCGGGTGAGATTCTGGGTCTGAAGGAAACACCCTCCTGGCTGTCATTCAACACAGATGATTGCAGCTTCAAATATCATGATTTGTAGTGATTATTTATTCTGATATCTCAAACTTTAGTCCCGGTTTTGTCTCTGAAAGATACTCTATCGTCTTCTCAATATCACATATCCCCGCTCTTCCACCAAGCTTTCTGCACTTCAGAGCCGCGACGGCGTTTGAAAATACGCACATCCTGTAGAGGTCCCATCCCTGCATGAGGGCGAAAAGGAAGGCTCCGTGAAAGACATCTCCGGCTCCGGTCGTATCAACAACATCCACATTGAATCCTTCAACACTGATCAAACCGTCAGCATCAAGAGCAATACAGCCGTTTTCACCAAGTGTGACTACTGAAGCCTCGGGGCCGTATGAATGAAGGATATCGAGTGCTTCCTCCACACTGCCGCCGCGGGAGATCTGATCCGCGAAAACCTCACTCGCTATTATATAATCACAGAGAGGAAGCAGTTCTGTCACTCCGTCTCGAAGTGTGCCGGCGTCGATTACAACCGGGATTCCCTTTTTCCCCGCTATCTCCGCGGCATAAGCCGCGGCTTGAGGCTCCAGGGTGTCTATAAGCAGAATGTCGGCTGACAGTATAAGATCGGTGTCAACCTGCTCCTCTTTTATAAACGGCAACGATCCCCTTGTCCATAAAATCGTCCTGTCGCCGGTTACTTCATCCACCATAATGAACGCGAACTGAGATTCTTTTCCCTTTACAATAATGACAGATGAGATGTCAACCCTTTCTCTCCGCATCTCTTCAAGTATCATGCGGCCGAAAGAATCATCACCTACAATACCTATGAAGGAGGTCTTAAGTCCCAGCCTTCTCGCTGTAACAGCCGCGGTAGCTGCGGGTCCCCCTCCCTGAATATCAAACTTCCTGAGCCGCATCTTCCTGTTTACCCTGGGAAAATACGGTACAACACCGAGATAATCGAGAGCTGAATACCCCAGAGCAACCACCTTATATCCTTTTTCCGTATTATCTTCCTTCTTCATCTTACTATTTATCACACCCTTGTTATAATGAACTGAACCCTAATACTTTGTAATAAATACTACATTATAACAGGCCTTCGAGACAAGAAAGGGAAACCTGTTTATCCGGAATAAAATTCTTAAAAAACTTAAATATTCATATTCGCGTCGGCGGTTGTAAAAAGGACTTTTAGATGATCATTATACTTTAAACCGGCTTGCAAGCCTTCCCGGCTATTGTTATCTTGTGAGAAATGAAAGAGGGTATATAAAATGCAGGACCGGATGATTTTCTGCCCTTATTGCGGCAGCAGGCTTACTTCTAAAAAAAATGAGGGAAGAACACGTTTATACTGCAAAACGGGGAAGAGATATGTGTATCAAAACCCCATTCCGGCGGCTACAGGGCTGATATTTGATGAAAATGGAAAAATACTTTTAGTATTAAGAGCCAGGAACCCGGGAAAGAACAGATGGTGTCTTCCCGGAGGATTTGTAGAAACAGATGAACCTCCCATAAAAGCGGCAAAAAGGGAAGTTTTTGAAGAGACCTCGATTATTGCCTCTAAACCGACTTTGATAGATATCGAATTTCAGGAAAGCATTTTCTATAAAACATCCATTATGATAATCGGTTACCATTTCGCTGAATATTCAGGTAAGCTTATAGCCGGAGACGATGCTGAAAGTGCCGGATTTTTCGCTCAGGATGACCTTCCGAAATTAGCCTTCACAAGCCATATGAAATTAATAGAAAAGTTTATCAGGGCAAAGACAGATTCTTCCTAGAGCAGGTAACAGCCAAGTTCACTGTCACTTATTGGCGTGACCCTTAAGGTCAACTCCTCATCCTTTCTCCTCGCGACAATCTCTACCTCTGAGGAATATTTAGCGTCACTGTATCTCGCGGTAACAGAAGCAATCTTCTCAAGCTCTTTACGGTCTGAACTCCCCTGGACCAGGACCGTGGGGCCCGGCACGTCTGCCGCGAAAAGAAGCCAGCCGTAATTCCATTTTTCCTCGATATATTCATTCTCGCGCTGATTTCTTCCAACCACAATTTTCAGATTTTCATTCAGACGGAGATGCCTCCCGACAGAGAGAAGAACAATATCTTCAGTCCCGCAGCGCGCACTCTTTTCATGATTTAAAAAATCTTTAAGCCTCCGCGAATAATTTGGGTCCGTCAGGATACAGCCCCCGGCGGGTTCCGGATAATCGGTAACTCCGAACTCAGCCGCCAGAGCTATCTGCCGTTTTCTCGAACGGCCCTGAATACTCTCAAGGTTTTCTCTTTTGACCCAGCCTCTTTTTTCCACTTCAGTTTCCGCCATGACTTTAGCGGATAAGGGGCGGAGCAGAAATCCCTCCAGACCGCTTCTGGCCGCGATAAGGTCTATCGCCTTTTTACGCTGTGACATAGGCCTTTGCCCTATAACTTCGCCGGTAAATACAAAGTCTGCTCCGATCTCTTTCATAAGCTCGGCTGCTTCCTTAAGAAAAAATATCTTGCAGTCAATACACGGGTTGCAGTTTTTGCCGTATCCGTATTTCGGCGCCAGCATGACCTTGAGAAATCCCCCGGTAACATCTTTTATTTTAACATCTATCCCGAACAGCTTGCTCATGCCTGCTTTTTTTTCGCGGAGCCATTCTTTCTCGTCAGTGGTTACGTCTGATCTGACACGCATAGTTTCCTGATCAAATCCGTTAATAATATGGAGTCCAACAAGATCAATATTCTCTCTCTTCATTATTTCGACAGCGATTATGCTGTCGAGCCCCCCCGAGACAAGTCCTATACCTTTTGGCCTTTTCATACAGATACTATACCTCTCTGAAAAAATTAACGGTTTACGTACGATTGGAAACTATAATTAATCTCTTGAATAGGCAAGTGTGTTCTTTAAACCTTTTCCCAAAAGATTAAAACAAAGGCATGTCACGAAAATCATCAAGCCAGGAACGATTGCTGCCATCGGGGCTGTCCTGAGAACGCTTCTCGCGCTGTCAAGCATGTTACCCCATGTTGGAACCGGAGGCTGAACTCCATATCCAAGGAAGCTTAGAGCACTTTCGATCAGCATGACATTCGCGAATCCTATGGTAGCTGAAACAGCTATTGATGATGCTACATGGGGAAGAACATGTTTCAGGGCAACTATCCAGCCGCGTTCGCCTACGGTAAAAGATGCCTCGACAAACCCCCTCCTCTTTATTGATTGGATCTGGACTCGAACGATACGCGCCGTCTCCATCCATGAGACAGAACCTATAACAAAGGGGATTACAATCAGTCCGCCGCGGAAAGCGGAAGCGGCAACAAGAAGCACAAGAAAGACCGGTATTGAAAGAAAAACGTCAATTATAGCCGTTACAAAGTGATCTACCGGCCCCCCGAAAAAACCGGCGAGCGATCCTAAAACAACCCCTATCAGAGTCGCGATGGTAATCGACCCCAGAGCCACAAAGAGGGAAAACCGCGCTCCGTATATTAACCTCGTAAATGTATCTCTCCCAAGAAGATCTGTTCCGAGTAAATGAACGGCTGACGGAGAACCTGAAATATTCTGCAGATCAATTTCATCCCTTCCGTAAGTCGACAGAAAGGGGGCAAGGAGCGATACAATCGAAATCAGAATTATATAAATAAGAGCAACTACAGCAATCCTGTTCGACATAAACCTCTTAAAGAACCCTTCTTTACGGCTTTTAACCGGCAGTTTGGCGGGATCAATCTTCCATAGTTTTTGTTTATCCTTTCTCATCGGCACCCTCTTATTAAATCAATATCTTCAAGGATTACGACCCCCGGAGTATGACTTTTTCATACCGGCCTGACTTCTTGGATCCAGAACGATACATATGAAATCGCCTATGATATTAAATACAATTATGCATAGAGAAGCTATTACCACAATACCAAGAACTCTCGTATAGTCGTGTCTCTGGAGCCCTTCATAAAAGAGTCTCCCCATTCCGGGCCAGGAAAATACAGTTTCTGTAATTACAGCCCCGGTAAAAAGAGTTGAAACGCGCATAGATACAGCGGCTACTGTCGGCAGCAGGGCGTTACGCATCGCGTGTTTAAATATAACTTTCCCTCTTCTTAACCCCTTCGCTTTAGCGGTTTGAATAAAAGTTCCGCTTAAAGCCTCAATAAATCCTTCCCTGATATATTGACTCCACATTGAAAAATAAGCAAAAGCGAGTACCGAAGCTGGCAGAACGAGATGGGAAAGATGATCCTTAAGAGAAAAAGCTTCCCCTACACTGACTCGGCCGGCCGAAGGTAAAACCCCTAATTTTATTGAAAAAACAAGTATCGCCATCAGCCCGAACCAGAAAACGGGGATTGACATACCCGCTACTGAAATAACGGAAAATAATTGATCCGCGAAGCCTCCCCTGTTAAGAGCGGAAATAATTCCGAAGAGCAAACTTGCCAGAACCGCTATAATAAAAGCCGTTCCCATAAGCTCCAGTGTTGCCGGCAGACGCTCAATTATCATTTCGGAGACAGGCCTGCCTGTTATATAGCTCTTTCCAAAATCAAGCTGCAAAAAGGTCGATTTGAGCCAGCGCAGATACTGAACCGGAAGAGGTCTATTGAGTCCCAGATTTTCTTTAGCTCTGACGACATCCTCCTGGGTCATGCGGGGACTCTTCGAAAATATACCCACGGGACCTCCCGGCGCGAGGTGAAGCAAGCTGAATATCAATATAGAAATAAGAATTACAAGCGGAACAGCCCGCGCAATCCTAAATAACAGATATTTCTTCATATTAATCCCTGCATCCTGACGTTATTCATAATGACCCGCAGCAGAATTGATTTTTAATTTCCACTCAGCACGACATTTTCCCCCAAGCGGGGAATATATGCTTCTACGCCAAACTTCTCACTTATCTTATCCGCGAGAACTCTTGATTGATCATATTCTCCATGTACGAGAAACACCTTCCTGACTCCCTTTATCTTCTCAACCCATTCTAAAAGTCCGCTCTGATCAGCATGCCCGGAAAAACAGTGAAACTCCTTTATCCGGATCAGCGGTGATATCCATTCTTTTCTGTTCTTACCACTACCCCAATAACTTACAAGAACCCTGTCCTCTCCTTCAGCGAGTCTTCTCCCCAGGGAACCCGGAGGCTGCCAACCCACAATACATAACAAATTCTTATCGTCGCCGAACATCTTCATCAGGTGCCTGGGAGAGGACGCGTGCTCAAGGTCACCGCTCGACGACACGAAGATCGACGGCCTGTGGATCCTGTCATGGATTCCGATAGAGTAAGAACTGCCTGTTTCTCTGAATCCGGGCTTACTTAAGATAGCGTCTCCGTAAAAACTGTTCGCCCAACCGCTGAGTTGTCCGGGGAAGTCACGGTATATGGATGTTATCCTTTCCGCCGTCGGGCTGTCGGCGTATACAATTGTTCCCGAAGGGATTACTCCTTTATCAATATACCGGTCTATAACGGCTGTAACATTCTGCGTTCTCCCAAGTGTAAAGGCCGGAATAAGAACATCTCCGCCGCCTCTTAAGGCATTTCCAACAGCTTCAGCAAAACCCCTGTGTCTCTCAATCGGTATATCGTCTCCGTAATCTCTTTCGACAGCTCCGTAAGTTGATTCCATGACCACAAAGTCCGCTTCCCTGCACCTCCCAAGAGGGGGTATCAGGACTGAATTTCCACTTCCGAGGTCACCGGAGAAGACGATCTTCACTGTATCTCCGGGCTGTATAATGGATAGTTCTATAAAAGCCGCGCCAAGCAGATGCCCTGCTCTTCTGAACCTGAAAGATAGATCCTGTATTCTTCTTCTCTCTCTGAAGTTGACTACTTCAAATCCGTCCAGGGCTCTCGCGTAATCCTCCTTTGCGACCCTCTCTTTTTTGAAATTCCTGGACATTTCGAGCATAACCGGAACAATTTCCGCCGTTGGAGGCGTACAGAAAACCTTCCCCCTGAAACCGGCGGCGTAAAGCTCCGGGAGTCTGCCGCAGTGATCGCTGTGCGCGTGTGTTAAAAGCAGAAAGGATATATCTTCAGGGTTAGAGGGTAAACCATCCTCCCCTATGCTGCCAAAGGCCCCGCAATCCACAAGGAATCTCGTTTTTCCGGTATCGACAAGATAGCATGAACCCCCAACTTCTCGTGCGCCCCCGCAGAAACCGACAGCGGGATAATTATCAGAGCCGGTCATTACCCCTGATATTTTCAGATAAGATATTGCGGCTGTAACTGCCAGCGCCGCTAACAGTAATCTAAATCGGTTATTCATCCTGTTCCCTTTTATCTATTTCTCGAGCCACCACATATTGGCGTTCCAACTGTCACCCGATTGAGTAGGGTTCGGCCTGTAATTCCTCAACGATTCAGGCATCGCATCTACCTGAGTGATCCATAGAAGAGGTATTACAGGAACTTCCCGCGCGAGTATCTTTAATATTTCGGAATAAAGTATCTTTCTCCTCTCAAAAGAAATAGCGCTGCTTCCCATAGAGAGAAGATCTGTCAGAGCGGCATCCTCGAAATACGAATAATTCTGACCTGCGGGAGGCACAAAATCAGCCGAATAACTGGTTTCTTTCGTTGAAGGATCCGGAGGAGCCATAAAAGCGTAAAGAGCCATCTCATATTTGCCCCCGCTGAGGATTCCGCCGTCATCAAATCCGGCAAACAGGACACTTGGATGATAATTCTTTATCTCGAGAGTCACCCCTATCTCGCCAAGTTGTTTATTAAGTACGATTTGCGTGCGCCTTCTGTTCACTCTTCCCGTCACTGTCGAAATTTCAAACTTCAATTCACGATCGCCTTTTTCCCTCACGCCGTCTCCGTCGCTGTCTCTCCAGCCTGCTTCCCTGAGAAGCTCTCTGGCAAGCTCTGGATTATAACCGTTAAAATCTCTGCCAAAACCGGTATGGAAGGGAGAATCGGGGTGTTCATCGCTGTAAGCCGGCAGCCATATTCCGTTATAGATTTTATTAGATATCTCTTCTCTGTCAATCGCCAGCGAAAGGGCCCTTCTGACACGGTTGTCATCCAAGGGATACCTGCTGCAGTTCAAATCGATGTGTTCTAGAAACAGAGCGGGCGTTTTATAAATTTTTACTTTATTAATATCTGAAACTATATCAAGAAGGGCGTTTGGAACATTGTCGGCGCCCATTATTTCGCCGCTCTCGAGCTGAAACATAAGTGAATTCCCGTCGAGTATGAATTTTATTATAATCCTGTCCAGATACGGTCCCTCACCGTAATAATCTCTATTTGCCTTGAGCGTCATGTAGGAACCGGATTCCCATTCCTCGAAGATAAACGGTCCGCTTCCCACTGGATCTTTATGAAAGTCCGCGCTCGTAAAATCAGAACTCTGAAGATCTTTAAGTAGATGTCTGGGCAGAACAGATTCATCATAAAAACAGTCTCCAACAAAATTTGTATACACTTCACTCAGGTGGAAAACTACAGTATGGGAATCAGGTGTATCGACACTTTCAATAACATCCCAGCCCTGTCTTGTACTTACGTTTATTTCGGGATCTTTCATAATATCGCATGTGAATCTAACGTCTGCCGAAGTAACAGGCCTGCCGTCGTGCCAGAACGCGTTATCTCTGAGATGATAAGTGTATGTAAGATAATCTTCTGAAACCCCTCCGTTCTTTACTGTCGGAATCTCCGTTATCAGATCACACTCCAGCTCCATACTGTCATTATGCTTTACGAATTTACTGAAGATCAGATTACATAGATAAATCCCTGAAAACATACTGCTTATTGATTCATTCAGAATCTCCGGCTCCTGCTGCATTCCTATAATCAGCGTGCCGCCGTATTTACCGGACTTTTTGTCTACGGGTTTTTTGTCCTTGCCCGCAGGATCAGCTTCGTCCGAGCATCCGGATAGCAAGATAAATATAGATAGAAGATATGGTAAAAGGGGGTTTATATGCTTCATCATCTCCTCTGGACCTCTTAACTTATCACTCCGCACCCGTGAACGTTCACCGCGGAGTATATCACGTTGAAATAAAAGATTTTCGTAACAAAAGAATGCTTACTATCCGCATGAATACAAAGCATTTAACATGCCAGAACCAAAGGCCCGGAGCTTTCATTGCCGTTAAAAGAACAGCTTGTACCGGGGAAAATATCAGTTAGAATATCTCAGCACTTATCATAAGCTCGGAATCCCTTGTTATATATAAGAATGGAGGCCGCCCAGGAAAAGGGTTCCAAGAAATGAAATTATAATAATCAAAAATCCCGCTATAGATAATACCGCGAGCCGGCGGCCCCGCCATCTTCCTCTGCTCTGCTGATGAAGCAAAAGTGTGTAAAACAACCATACAACGAGAGCGCCCGTTTCCTTTGGATCCCAACTCCAGAATCTTCCCCACGCCTTCCAGGCCCACAGGGATCCGGCAAAGAGAGCTCCTATGGTAAAGAGTGGATAGCCGATCCTGATCGATTTGATTATAAGCCCCTCTACAGCCTCACCGTTTTTAAAATCAACCCCTTTCCTCGCTGAACCGAAAAGATAATATACACCGGCGCCGGCGGCGGTAAAAAAAGCCCCCTCAGCAAGAGCCGCCAGGGTAATATGAATATAAAACCAATAGCTTTGAAGCGCGGGCATCAGATCTTTTGACCCTCCCTTTGGAAGAAAGGCCGCGATCATCATCACAATTATTACTACAGGGGATATCACCAGCCCTGAAATCATAAGGCCGTATCTTGAAATAACCACAAAGAATGAAACAGCGATAAACCAGGAGAGCACTAGAGAATATTCAAACATCGTAGCAAGAGGAAAGTGCCCTAGAAGCCGATACCTTTCTATAATTCCACCTGTATGCAGGGCAATGGCGGCAAAAAAAACAATTGCCGCTATCCGTCCCGGCAGTCTCCTTCTTAACCCGAAAAAGATAACGAAAAGCAGAAATGAGGCAAGATATGACCAGAAGGCAATCCAGAATAATGAAATATCAAGCGTAGGTTGCATTTTTTAAAATTCCTCCCCGTCTTTATCAATTATACTGCCGCCTAATATCACGGCTAGATCCTTTTTCATTCCGCTGATTTGACGGCTATCCATCTTCTCTCCGCCCTCCGCATCTATTATTATAGACAAACCTTTTCCGTCCAACCTTAATTTTATCAGCCGATAGCTCGTGCCGAAGAGGAAAAGGAGCCCGACGGCCGCGACCGCTATTCCTGTGACTATGAAAATCGTTCCAGGGTTTGAACTTATCTGCAATCCCGTGTAGTAAACCGGTTCGATATAACTTAACGAAAACTCTGCCGGAAGATCAAAATCCGAATTAAATGACGGATGCTTCAGAAAAAGCCATCCCGACTTACGCCCGAAAGGCCCTTTGACCTCTATATTTAAAGCCGGATTATTCATTCTCCTGCTGGCGTTATACACCTCAGCCCCTTTTCTGAAATCGGGTTTATAATCATTCACCCTTACTGTCCAGTCTTCTGATTTCAGACTTACTTCCACCCCGGGCCTTACCGTAATCGATTCCTCTCTGCGCTTCCCATTGAACCGGCACTTTATAAGTGCCCATGAAAATTCTTCAGTATCGATGTAATACGAACTCTGATAAATATCATAACCGCTGTAGCGCGCGGGATCATTAACCTCTAATTTCTCAGAACCCACACTGTCCCCTTCAGCATCAAGAAAGGAAAGGTCGGTTATATATTTACCTACCCGCCCAGTATTCGTATGGATAATTCTAAACCTGTCAACCCTTATCGAAAGAGGGCTGTCATAGAGATTGAGGAGATCACCTTTCCTGCCGTACATTATCTCTTTGTTACCCTTAAAACTCCCTACCATCCCTCCGATTGTAATAACGAGCAGGGCGATATGAAAAAGCAGATTCCCCGGATAATGCCACCTCCCTTTCAACGCGGAAAAGAGTATGCCCGCGCCTGTTTCCCTTGATTTAACACGATACCTCCTGCCTTTAAGATAATCGGCTACCTTAGAGTAAACCGCTCTTATCTTCTTCTCCCCTATTTCAATCTCCCTGCCGAATTCTTTTTCATAATAACCGAATATATCCCCTCTCTGAGGTTCCCTGCGGGCCAGATCAGTCCATTTAATCAAGACGGCGGCTTCCTTCCCCGTAAACTCATCCTCAGAGGCGGGAGGAGAGAAACTGAAGGAATTGACAATCAATCCTTTCCAACCCGTAATAACGCATAGCGTCAGAGACAGGGTGAAGAAAGCAAGAATTCCACGGTACCAGAAAGAATGGAAAGGGTCATAAAGCCTTAAATAACTGACCAGACTGAATGTAAAATCTCCCCATCTGAGCCTGTAGGCATCTTCATTAAAATTAATATCTCTCGGAATAAGTTCAGTGCAGATCCAGCCCGCGGCGCTCGCCGCGGTCAGCAGTATAATAACCAGAACCGCCGTGCGTCCACTTATCAGACTCTTTCGCTTTTCTCTATTAAAGATCATAATAATTATAACACCCGAACATCGTATAAACCTGTTTACAGACGGCCTAAAAGGGATTATATACCTGTATAGGGCAGATATGCAACAAAAGTGTTAAGAATAGGAATGAACGGCGAAAATAATGCTATCGGCAGTGAACGATAAAAAACCCCTTATCAAGCGACTTATAATTATTATCACGGCGGTATTAATTCTCTTTACCGGATGTGAGAAGGGTAATAAGTCAAGCGGGAATTCAAGGAGATATCGCGAAATAAAGTATAATTCAACTGAATTATACTTCAGACTCCATCCCCTGCGGAGTTCCAGGATCGGAATTCAGCGTGCCGACTCCGCTCTATTTACTTTCTCAGAAGAAGAATTGTCCAGAGCGGACGAAAATATCACTTCTATACTGGAAAAAATGTCCAATCTGACTACAGAAGGATTAACAGAGGAGGAGATCGACAACTCAGTATTAATTCTGAATTGGCTTTACGGAGAAAGATTTGCTCTGAACAAACTCTCTTACTACAAGAATAACCCTGTTATTTACTGCTGGATGGTTAATGAAGCCCTATGGGGAATTCCTTCGAGGCAGAGCCCGCCGGAGGATAATGAAATGGTAAATTACAGAAAACGGCTTATGAAGATCCCCCGGCTCCTGAGTACCGCCAAAAAGACCATAGACAAACCGTCACAACTTCATACTGAAATTTCATATAATATGCTGAAAGAGATTTTGAGCGAATTCGACAACCTCAAAGCCCTGGTCTCAAAACGGTATGAGGACGACCCTAAAGAACTTGATTCAACTCTTGAATATATCAAGGATTTTAAGAACTATATTGACGAAGACCTCTCTGGAAGGTCATACGGCAGAATGATCCTCGGCTTAGAAAATATCACGAAGATCTTTGACTATGATGAGCAGATTTTATCCAATCCGAATATGATTATGGAAACAGCTGAAAAGAAAATACAAATACTCCTGTCAAGCAGAAGGGCTCTCAACATCAGCATCGACGGGGAATCGGAGGGTAAAAACCCCGGCGAAGCAGAAATTCCGATAGATAAAATAAGCAAATCACGGATACTGGAGATGATAGGAGAAATAAACAAGAATATATCCGGTTCCACCGGGGGGTTCAGCCAGTCACCGCGTGATATGCCGGAAGTAATCTTCACCGATAATCCGGGACGGATCGCCTTCTACATAAAAAACCCGTATCTGTCAATACCATACCCTCAGAAATTCCCCGTTGTCTGGATACCGCCCCCTCTCAACTCCCCACCCCCTGGAAATGGGCACCTTTTAGTGTCGATGGAGAGATTGAAAGAATCAGCCAGCTATCTTCCGGACTACCTGAGCGGAGAATCATTCGCTGCTTACTCTATAATAAGAGCCCTGTCGGATAAAAACGCCTCTTCAGTGCATCTCTTTACCGGAGATACACTGAGGACACTCCTATGCAGCGAAACCTACAGATCAGGATTACTCTCTAACAGCATAGATAATACACTGAGGCGATATTCAGAAAGCAAACTACAGATGCGCCTGCATCTTATTAATGACCGTATCCTTGATCTAGCCGGGGCGATGACCGTCTTTAAACTCCACAGCGGAAACTATTCCAGGAAGATGGCAAGAGATTTCTTCATGAAAAGATGCGGATTCGACAAGAGGGAATCCACATACAGGGTTGAAACTCTTCTTATCTCGCCCGCGGCAGCTTACCCGGGAATTACGAGAATTATGCTGACTAATATCAATGACAAATTAAAAAGCTCTGATGACATAAAACTAAGAAGAATCAGCGCTTTTGAATTCTTAAAATCAAACCCCCATCTTCCGGTCTCACTTCTAAGCAATAAGTATTTAGACTGAGCTTCGCTAAACGGATTAAAAGGGCCAGTCAGCTGTATTATGAACAATATTACCGTTTTGAACTGTTCCGAGAACCTCGATCACAGGTATCTCTTCGACAGGTATCTCCAGAATATTATCAGAAATAATAATAAAATCCGCCAACTTCCCGGGTTTCAGAGAACCCAGAAGATCTTCACTGAAAGAGGCATACGCGGCGTTCAGAGTAAAAGACTTTAAAGCCTCCGTGAGACTCAATCTGCGGTCGCAGTCACCGCCTGCCTTTGATCTTTTCCCCTTCCCTATCCGACAGGTAACAGCGGAATATATTCCTCTTAAAGGGTTTATCGATTCTACCGGCATATCCGATCCTCCGGCGATCTGGCACCCGCTTGAAACCAGGCTCTTCCAGGGATATGCCCTGGCGAGGCGTTCGCGTCCAATCCTGCTTTCCACCCACGGCTTATCCGAGCCGCAGTGGACAAACTGCATAGAGGGTATAAGCGACAAAGCGTGAAACCGATCAATATCCTCGGGAGCTATAATCTGCGCGTGTTCTATCCTGTGCCTTCTGCCCGCGACGCGTGAAATAAGATTCACCTTTTCAAATATGTCAAGAACAACGCGGTTGGCCCTGTCGCCTATAGCATGGACGGCCGCCTGCAAACCGGCCCTCTGGCATGAAAGAATCTTCTCTGTAAGAGCTTCCGGATCTTCCGTGAGAATTCCCCGGTTGCCTTTATCATCTGAATAATCCTCGAGAAGAGCGGCGCTGCGGGCGCCAAGTGAACCATCGGCAAAAAATTTCACACCTCGCACCGACAAATTTTCATCGCCTCCCGCAGACAGAAGATCGTTATCAGCAATATTATCAAAATCAATCTTATCTCCGATACAGTATCCGCTAAGACGAAACGGGAATCTCTGCTCCTCTTCAAGCTCTCTGTAAACGGCAGCTGATTCCGGCGAAACACTCATATCATGTACGCAGGTTAATCCCGAGGCCAGACAATCATTAACAGCCTCTTCGACAAGTTCTTTCTCTTTATCCGCAGTTATCCCGGGGATGATCCTCCTTATTATATCCGCGGCCTCTTCGATCAATAATCCGGTCGGCCTTCCCGCGGGATCCCTCCCTATCTCTCCGCCTGCCGGATCCGCTGAAGCGCTATCGAGGCCACCCCTCTCGAGAGCCGCCGAATTTACGAGCGCGG
>Ga0102934_1001435_pt1 | contig 16722 bp, 14 predicted proteins | sample SalPonR2_A_D1_MG_FD_78175 | JGI IMG/M metagenome (GOLD analysis project Ga0102934, IMG submission 78175) | Salt pond soil microbial communities from South San Francisco under conditions of wetland restoration - Salt Pond MetaG R2_A_D1_MG | ecosystem: Environmental > Aquatic > Marine > Intertidal... | reverse complement strand
GTTGCCGATGTAGCTCAGGCGGTAGCAGCGCTTCCATGGTAAGGAAGAGGTCACCGGTTCGAATCCGGTCATCGGCTCCATTTATATGCTGGGGATATAGCTCAGCTGGGAGAGCGCCACACTGGCAGTGTGGAGGCCAGGGGTTCGAATCCCCTTATCTCCACCATAATAAATTTTACATAAAAAAGCGGGAAAGCCATTGAATAAATGGCAATCCCGCTTTTTCTTTATATATATAAAACTAATAGTTTTTTTATTAATTATTTATTCCCATTTTATTTCATAATCCTCTACCATAGGCTTAATAAAATAGCGACCATTTTCAGTAGGGAGATTAAATTTTGTCGAACTAACATAAGGTTGGAAATTGTAGGTTTCTGTATGTGGGGCTTTACCACCAGAATTTTCATTACTTATATGAAAAGTACGCCAACCATCGGGATTTTCTTTAGGACTTGAATATCCATTGATTTTTATATATAAACTGTCATATCTTGGAGTTTTTTTAATTTGAATTGGTTCACGAACATATATTGGAATAATATATTCTTCTTTATCATTGTTAGCTGTTAAGCCATCTTCGAAATTTTTATAATTATCATAAGGATACCAACTGGCTTTTATCCAATTTATATCACCCATTGAAATCTCAATGATTCCTTCATTAGGAATTTGTATATTTTCCTTAATTCCTAAAAATAATGCCCTGTTTCCTTTATATTCTTGTGAATTATGTACAGCAACAGTATAAAGATTAGCATTATCAGTCGATGGGATTTTAAAAGTAATTATTCCTTCCTCTTTTGCGGTATTTCTTTCAACCCTTTGAGTAAAGCTTGCATTATCCTTCTCATATACAACACGAGCCCCTGTATGTGTTACTTGTAGATTATTATCATTTTGTAAAGTTAGATTATTACTAATTTTTTGTGATTTCATATTATTGAAATTGTCCCATTGAACCATGACTTTCAAATTTCCTTCTCCAGTATTGTAGACCTTTTTATCATTTTCAACAGAATCAGAACATCCACTTATAATAACTGGAATTAATAATAAAACTAATAGAATAGATAATTTCTTCATTTAATATAAAACCTCCTAGTAGTATTATTGAAAGGACTACTAATATACTCGTTTTATAAAAATGAATTTATTCCTGCCAGTAAAGCCGCCATTTGCTTAAATTGTGGCAGGTTACAGTAAACATAATTAATAATTCTCAATTAATTCATTCATTATTTTATCTAATGAATTGTCGTAAAAAAAGCGGGAAAGCCATTGAATAAATGGCAATCCCGCTTTATCTGTCTGTAAAAACATTAAACTGATCTATCAAGTTTTCAGAGTAAGACATTCATTAGTACTATTTTATTTTTATATATATATTTTATTCAAACCATGACATATTTGCATCTTCGGGTGCATTTTCTGATAGATATTCAGCTACAATAGGTATAAATTCATCATAAGTCATTTCTTCCCCTGTTGAGACAAATACATTAGGTTTCAATTCTTGTTTTGGACTATCTGGGCTTGCTCCAATCCAGCAATGAGGTTCATATAAGCCATATTCTATTTTAATATTAGGTTCTGGATTACTTGTTTCTTCTAAGAATTCTTCTAATAAGATAACTGCTTTATCGAGATAGAAGGTATCCATAGTTCCAGTAGCTATATATAGTTCGCCATTAACTTTAGGTCCTAATTCTTCCCAATTTTCTTTTAAGATATGGACTAGATCATATTCTTTCCAAGCTTCTGCTACATCCTCATTTATTTCTCCAGTTACAGGATTCCAAATATTTTGTGGATATCCATTAGATCCTACTGGACTATATACAGCTTCCCATATTGACCATTGGCCACCAGATCTATTATTCGGGCCAACTGCATTTTCATAATGATTTTCTTGTCTCATGGTAAATGAGATATTACCATCATCTCTAACAACATCAGGTCTTTCTATAGATACCCCCCATTCACCTTCTGCTTTATTGGTACTGCCCCAACTAGCAGCCATAGAGTAGGCATTTTCATCTTCATAAACATTGACTATTTGATAATGATGAAAATCGATAGCATCAGGACACCATGACCAGGTTCCACCAAAGAAATCAGGATGTAATATCTTAGTAGCCATTGCTTCCCAGCCACCTGTTGAACCACCTGCTACAATTCTTGCCCAGGGCTCGGAAATAGCGCGATAGTTTTCTTCAATATATGGAATGAGCTCTTCACGAATAGCATCCCCATAAGGTCCAACATTAGCTGAATTTACTGAATAAGAAGTGTCATAATATGGGTTGGCATCTCTAATATTTACAACTATCATCTGGGGAGCATCATCAGACATCCAGTACTCATAAATATCATTACCTTCTTCAAATCCTAAAGGAGTACTTCCACCCGGCCAGTGACCTAAATGATATATTACCGGATATTGCATATCAGGATTATCTTCAAAACCCTTTGGTAATAATACATTGGCGCCAATATACATGTCATGTCCCCAGAATTCAGAGGCTATTTCACTTTTAATTTTTGGATATTTTACATATTCGGTATCATCATAATTTCCCTGTTGTAGGACTTCGCCTTCTTCTAAGGGATTAGGTGGTTGGATTATATGAGAGAGTTCTAATTTTATAGTCCCGGTTTTATTGGAATCTATATATACATTATCTACTTTACTATATAAATTACCGGGTGCTCTAAATACACTTTGACCGGCACCAGAATTTAAGTGCATTTTTAAAGTGTGGCCATCACTACGGTTAAAAGTTGTGTAGATATTCATAAAAGCCTGAATGTAATAGCCGTTAGCAGAGAGATCACTGAAATCATCAAGGGGCCAACTTGCTACTTTTACATCACTGTCATTTATTATAAAGCTGTCACCGACTTCGAGATCTTCCACATCTTTAGCCCAAAAAGGTTCACCAGCAATATCAACGTTATTACGAGGTTCGCGACTGCCGTCATTGGAAACAATAATAAAAATTCTACCATCTAACGGAGTTTCAAAGCCTAAGTTCTCTAATTCAGTTACTGCTTCTTCTGTAAGTGTAATTTCAAATTCTAAGCCATCTTCCGCCAAAATCATTTGTGGGGACAAAGCCATAATAACAAAAAACAGAACCAGACTTAAAAGAAAAGTTGAAGAATACTTAATTTTCATTTTAACCCCCTTAAAATTATGTCACCTTTAAGCCGACAATCCCAGTAAAATAATTTTATTAAAAAATTTATTTATTAATTTAAAAAAGTTAAAAGAAGATACAACATAGTAGAGGGTTCAAATTTTTACTGGGACTAAAAAAATTATACCACCTCCTTCGTTTAAAATATTATTTATACGTTAATGTATATTATTAATTCCATACAGAGAAATAAATACCTCTTTATTATAAAAAATATTCTGAATATAGGACCATATAATTGAATATAATATTTAAAAATAAAAAAGCCAGGCTAAATAATAGCCTGGTTAAAGTAAATTTATTTATTACTTATTACTCATGGTTTTCAACTTTTTATCAAGATTGTTATTTATTTTCGGTTGTTGATAGTTAGATAAAACATTATTTTCAGTTGAAATCTTTTTCCCTAATCTTTTTTCTAGACTTTCCATGGTATGGGGGTGAGTCATAAAGTTGCCTCCAATACCCACTTCTTTAACTACATCTTGTGCAATACTATCTTCATTAACCTCGATACCATTTTGATAGTTTTCTATATTCTTTAAGATATTTGTATCTTGAATTATCTTTTTATAAGAAACTCCCATATAGTCAGCGATACTTCCTGCTGCATATATTATAATATCAACTCCACTACCTACAGCCGTATGCATATTTAACATAGTTTCATATCCTGCTTGATTATCTGTTTGTTCGGAGTCTGTTATACCACCCGCAACTAATGAAGGCATATTATAATAATCAGCTATCTCTGCTACAGCAGCAATTATTTTAGTATATTGGGAATTCCCAACGGTTATATCTCCCGATTTCATGTCAGTTACAGATGAAGTTGAACTGTAAATGACAGGGGTTTTAGAATTAATTAGTTGAACTAAAACTGCTCCTAATAATATTTCTGCATTTTGTAAAGTTAATACCCCTGCTAAAGAATTAGGACCTGTCATACCAGACATGGTCTGGGCATAGACTGAGACTGGTTGACCTGCTTTTGCCCAATTGATCAAAGTATTTAGTGCAGTATTATTATACTCTAGAGGACTTGAAGCTCCCACTAATTTCAACACATAATTATTATTATTGAACTCATTTTCTCCAAAAAGAGTTTTGGCCATCTCAAGTATTTCTTTAGTTTCTGAATTTCCTGATCCGGTTCCAATTAGTGCCTTATCAGAATATTTCACTGCACTATAAAACATTTTCTTATGTCTTATGTTTTCATCTAAATCAGTAGTGGCAATGATGTCACCACCAACAAGATCAATATATTGATTTAAGTGGTAATACTTCATTAGTTGATTATAATCATCATATGTTCCGTATTCTTTGTCTTCTTTTTTGTAAATAAAAGGAGGTCCTAGTGGTGGGCCTAATATTGACTTACTATTGCCAATTTCCAAATTATTTTTTTGGTTTCTCGCTTTCAGCTCAAAACTAGAGGGTATTTGAGCAATTAATTCTTCTAATTTTTGTTCACTTATGTATACTTTTTTATCTTTTACCTTAATACCATTTTGTTTAAATACAGAAAGAGCTTTTTCGTTGTCGATTTCAATACCTTGATTTTCTAAAAGTTTAACAGTGTTGTTGTGAATTAAATCCAGATCTTTTTTTGAAAGTAAATGCTGTATTTGAAAGTTATTATCTATCATTTATATCCTCCTTTATATAATCAATAAGAATCATGATTAACTTATCATCAAGCAAAGTATATCAATAATAGAATAATAGTCAAATTTAAACAAGAAAAATTAGATGAAGGTAGAAATATTATTCAGCATTTTATATACTTATAAAGATACTAATTCACATTTGAGATGCTAAATTTAAAGGAGTGAGTTTATGAATTCATTAAAGGGAAAAGTAGCTTTAGTTACTGGTGCTAGTCGTGGTGTGGGAAGAGGTATTGCAAAAGGACTAGGGGAAGAAGGAGCAACTGTATATATAACTGGGCGGACAATAGATGAAAAAGATTCGGAAGTAGTGCTAGAAGGAACAATTAATTCCACAGCAGAAGAGGTTAATCAGTTAGGTGGAAAGGGAATACCTTTTCAGTGTGATCACAAAAATGATTTAGAAGTAAAATCACTTTTTAAAAACATTGAAAAAGAATATGGCAAATTGGACATACTCGTAAATAATGTTTGGGCTGGTTACGAAAACATATATCAGGCTAACAGTCCAGACGAATATATATTCGAAAATAATTTTTGGGAATTGCCTACTAATTTTTGGGATGACATGTTCAAAGTAGGATTGAGATCTCATTTTATTGCTAGTCAACAGGCAGTACCCTTGATGATTAGACAAAAAAATGCACTTATTGTAAATATATCATTTTTTGCTGCCCAAACCTATATTTCTAATGTTCCCTATGGAGTTTGTAAAGCTGCAATAGATAAAATGAGCAAGGATATGGCTTTGGAACTCAAAGAATATGGTATAACCTCACTTTCATTATAACCTGGATTAGTAAGGACAGAAGGAGTTATGAGAAATAAGGATTTTATTGATTTATCAAATTCTGAATCCCCTTTATTTATAGGACGAGCTGTAGCTGCTCTGGCTAATGATGAGTATGTTATAAATAAAACGGGTCAAATATTGATAGCAGCAGAAATTGCAAGAGAATATAAGTTTACTGATATTGATGGTAAACTTCCTAATTCCTTAAGGGAAAAATACTTAAGCTAGGTTTATAGAAATAATAAGTCTATTTAGTTAGTTTAAAATTTTGTGGAATAAAAAAACCAGTAATCATAATTGTAAAACATTAACTTGATAAGTATAGGTTATTGTGTTAATCTCACCATGTAAAAGAAATAAAGGCAATTGAAGGGGCGATATTTATGAAAAGAACACTTACTTTGACTTTGATCATATCTTTAGTCCTCTTTGGTTTTGGCAGCTTTATCATAGATGCACAGGGTGTTAATAGTGAAATTAGACCAGGAGAGCTTAATAGAGACACTGAAAATAAATTAACTTATCAGCAGATATATAAAGGTGCTCAAGATATTGTTGATGTAAATAAAACTCAGACCGCCCAAATAAAAATATTATTAAATGAATACTATAATGAAAGAGAAGAGCTAATTAGTAATTTAGATTACCAGCAAGCAGAGTTAAGACAGATGATTTTAACCAATGCAGTTAACCAGGATAATCAAGTAATAAATGAAGAAATTGTTAATACAAATAACAAACTAGTTACTTTAAGAAATGAATATCTCAGAAAATTAAGAGATGTATTAAACGAAGAACAAGTAGAGACAATTTTAGACAATAATTATGTGGTAAGTATTGGAGAACAGGCAGAAGTATATGATAACACCCAGGTTGCTTCTAATGTTTATCCTATATCTAGTCTAGGAGGCTATAATAGATTTTCACAAGATGCGTTACAAAATTTCCAATGTGGAATTAATTACCTACAGAGAAGTTACTAATTATTGGAATTTCAATAATTAAATAACTTGCTGTAAAGCGAAATCCCTTTTAGTGTATTGTTTGCACTAAAAGGGATTTATTTATTGTTGGAATGTTTTGATTTTTTGAAAAAGTGCAGAGTATACTATATAATGATTGAGTAGCTTTATAAAGAAGTTTTTGAGGTGAGTTGATGTATAATATTTTTTCAAATATTTTTTATAAAATACCAAATAAATATATAGATGAATTCAAAAAGGATAAGTTTCAACATAATAATATAAGAATTCTTTTAGTCGCAGCTTTTTTAATTATAGCAGAGTTATACAGTGCGATTTTTATTACAATCCCCGGAACCAGAATGCAGTATCTAGCTTATACTACTGCTTTTGTTATGTTTTTATATGCTCTTGTTAGTCTGAAATTTTATTTGAATAAACCAAGTCAAATAAAATTAAGACATAAAATTTATCAGTTGGGAATAGGTTTTTTTGGTATAACAATAGCCATTACAAGAATAGCTATCCATCCCTACTTTTTAATGAACTTACCAGCAATCTATGTGGCTGTTATATATGGTTTAGCTGTAATTTTTTATTATAGTTACTTAGAAAGTTTATCTATCTACCTTTATGGGATGTCACTATTATATTATGTTGCTACAACTTATCAACCAATTTTATTACAGGGAGACGTGTTTTTAAATGGTATATCCAATAGTATTATTGCTTGGATAGCATCAATGGTCATTTTCAAAAAATATGTAAATGAATTTTTAAAGCAAAAAAAGATTGAAAGTAAAAATAAAAAACTAAATGAAATTAATGAACAATTAAGAAAAATGTCTACTAGAGATAAACTGACTGGAATTTATAATAGAAGAAAACTAGAGGATATTTTACAGGATATTTATCAAAAAGCTGAAAGATATAATAATGAATTTTCAGTAATTTTGCTTGATCTGGATCATTTTAAAAAAATTAATGATAACTATGGTCATCAAGTCGGTGATCAAGTTTTAAAAGAGGTAAGTTCAATATTGTTAGATAGTATAAGAAATGTAGATTATTGTGGTAGATGGGGTGGAGAAGAATTTCTTATAATTTTACCGGAAACTGAGTTAGGTTCTGCGGTTACTTTAGCAAAAAGACTTAGAAAAGAAATAGAGGAGCACATATTTTCAAAAATTGATATATTGACAAGCAGTTTTGGAGTTGCTTCATACTCATCCAAAAAGGAAATTAAAGATATTATCAAAGAAGCTGATGAAGCGCTCTATGCTGCAAAAGAAAACGGCAGAAATAGAGTAGAGAAGATGGATTAAATGTAAGAAAGAAATTAATATTTTTAAAGTAATGACTCCTAAAGATCTGATTATCAGATCTTTAGGAGTCATTTTTTGTTTATAATAGTAAAAAACATTTAAAAAAGCCCAATTAATAGATATTAAGAACCAGATTTTATTGAGTTTTAAAAATTTTTTTAAATTTTGAGCAGGAATATAAGAAAAAATGGCTAATATATAAAATAATGGTGCAGACCAATATAACAAATTGGAACGCACTAATATCATAAATAGTCTTTATAATATTATATTTGCAGCAAAGCCATAAAATATAAAGATTATATAGTGATTTCTTAAAATCAATAATAAATGGTACATACAAATATCCTTAGGGGGTGGGTATAGAGCAATACAAATATTTATTATTTTCAAAATTAACAATTTTCAAATTAAAAGGGAGGAATAAAAAAAGTGAAAAAAACATTAATTATCATGTTGGCTGCGGTATTTCTATTAACAGGTGCAGTAAGTGCACAAACAGAGTGGGTTACTGAAAATAGAATAGGTAATCCTGACGCAGAAAATGTAATTACAATGACTATTCAGCAGTTTAGTTATTGGACATCTTCATATGAAGGAAGAGCTAATTATTTAAAAGAGGCTTATGAAGCATGGGCAAGAAGAAATCCTGATTATCAAATTAGAGTTACTTTAGGATCAAAAAATATTGGTGAAGGTATGGTTAAGATAATTGAACAGGCTAAAGTTGGCAATGAAGCTGACATAGCTCAAATTGATTCCTTTTTCTTACCAAGATTTTATCCTTATCTTAAATCAATTGATAATTATTTAACCGAAGAAGAAAAAAATGATTTCTTTGGATTTGTACGTGAGGGTATGACTAACAATGATGGCGAAATAGTTGCTATCTGGAATGAAACAGATGTTAGGGGCTTATATTATCGTAAAGATTTAGTTCCAGAAGCTCCTGAAACCTGGGATGAATTAATTGATGTAGCAAGTGAAATTAGTGCTGCTGATAATAATGTGGATGGTTATGTATTCCCAGCTGGTCGTGGAGAAGGAACAACTTTTAGTATTTTACCATTTTATTGGGCACAGGGGGGTAAACTTGTAGATGAAACAGGTAGACCTGTCTTTAATGAAGGAGAAAACAGAGAGTACTTCATTGATATCTTAAACTTCTTGGAAGAATTAGTTGCTTCTGGTGCTAGTCCTTCCCGAGTTACTTCATATAAAACTTTAGGAGAATTCAATAATGAAGTAGCAGCTAAGTCTGCAGCCATGTTCCCTGGTGGTAACTGGCAGAAAAATATGTTCTATGATATAGTATCTGAAGAAGAAGCAGACAAATGGGAAATTGCTCCCCTACCACAAAAAGAAGCTAATATGAGTTCATCTGGTTCTGGTGGTTGGGTATTTGGTATCTTTACTGAAGATGAAGGTAAAAAAGCTGCAGCTGTTCGTTTCATTAAAGAAGTATATATGAATCCTGAATGGTTTGAAATTTCTGGTTATCTACCTACTAGAAACAGTGTATTTGAAAATTACTACCATTTCAGAAGTAACAAATATCAACAACAGTTCCAAAAGTTCTTACAAACTTCTGATGCAAGACCTGGATTCCCTATTTATCCAACAATTTCAAGTGAAATACAAGTAGCAGTAGCTGACGTAATTACAGGCAGTAAAACTCCCGAAGAAGCGCTAGATAATGCTTGGGATAATGTAATGGAACAGTATGAAAGTATGTAAATAGCTGTTTATAGGGGAGGAGCCCTAACGGGCTTCTCCTTATCAATAAGGAGTTGAAATTTGATGTTATTGAGTAGAAAAAATAAAAGGTTTGCCTTTTTTCTTCCCATGGTGGTCTGGCTTTTAGTATTTTTACTTTATCCCACTCTGGATTTAATAAGACTCAGTTTTAAAGACATCGGTTTTGTGACTGAGGGTACTTCTGGTTATACCTTTGAAAATTATACCCAATTGTTTCAACACAGTGATTTTTATACAATTTTAAGAGTTACCATAATATTTGTTTTCTTTAGTGTTCTTTTCCAAATGTTTTTAGGCTTTGTTTTAGCCCGGGTAATGGTGGCTGGTGAAGATCGCGGTTTAGTAGGTACTGTTGTTGTAAGAACTTCTGTCTTAATAGGTTGGGTTATACCAGGAGTAGTTGTTGGTATAATCTGGAATCTGTTTTTGACTGAATCAACAACGGGAATTTTAAATTATTGGTTAAACGCCTGGGGGATTGGTCGTTTACCATTTTTATCAGATCCGACCTGGGCTCTAATATCAGTAACTGTTGCTAATATCTGGAGAGGTACTGCTGCTAGTATGATAATGCAGTATGCTGGCTTAAAAGTATTACCAAACGAACTGCATGAAGCGGCTGTGATTGATGGTGCATCTTTTATACAGGAAACTTTATATGTGACAATTCCTGCTATGAAACCGGTATTATATACTAATTTAGTTCTTATTACTATTAAAACGGTTAATACTTTTGATTCAATTATTGCCCTTACAGGAGGCGGACCTGGCCGCAGTACAGAGGTTTTAGCCTTAAGTGCTTATTTAAGAGTATTTAGACAGTTTGACCTAGGCAGTGGTGCAGCGATTGCAGTCATATTATTTGTTATTAACTTAGTAATGACTCTAATATATTCCAGAATTATTGATTTTGAGGAAGAAAAGGGGAGAGCAGCATGAAAAGAAAAGAAAGATTAATTAATATTGGTATATACATATGTTATGCAATTATAATTATGGCTTTTTTATTTCCCCTGATCTGGATTATCTCACTTTCTTTAAAAGATCTGCAGAACTTGTTTTCAGTTCCACCCGAAATTATTCCGAAAGATCCAGCTTTTAGTAATTTTAGGAAGGTATTTGATCAGTCCAATTTAGGAAGATATTTATTTAACTCTGTAAAGATTGTTTTCTTTACAGTGGTAGGAACTTTAATTATTTCAGTGCCGGCAGCCTTTAATTTTTCAAGATTGCGGTTTAAACTTAAAAAAAGTATGCTTTTTGGAGTATTGATCTTTCAAATGATGTCCCCTTTAATTATTGCCATTCTCTTATTCAGATATTTTAATGCATTAGGTATTCAGGATAGGCATTGGAGTTTAATCTTAATTTATATTGCTATTGAAATACCTTTTCAAACCTGGCTTTTAAAAAGTTTTTTTGATTCTATTCCCGAAAGTATTGATGAGGCAGCTGAAATAGATGGTTGCACCAAACTACAGACCCTAACTAAAGTTATTCTGCCATTATCAGCACCGGGCTTAGCTTCAGCTATTATTTTTGCAGGAATTCATGGCTGGTCACAGTTTATTATCCCCTTTGTGTTATTAGATAGTCCTGATCTTTATCCAGTGGCTGTGGGGATTTTAAATTATCAATCAACTGTTGAAACTATATCAACCCACTTTTTAGCAGCAGCCAGTGTAATTTCAATCATTCCTGCCGTAATATTATTTATAACAATGCAGCGGTTTATCATTGGAGCACTTACCGCAGGAGCAGTTAAAGGATAAAAGAAAGAGAGGTTAAAATGTATAATACAGGATTTGTACATAATAAATTAGGTAAAACCGATGGAGTATCACTTGAAATAGATAAATGGAAAGATGTTTTAGAAAAGATGGGCCATAATGTATATTACTGTGCAGGTAATGATGATATAGAGGGCATATATACGATACCTGAATTATCTTTTGCAGAACCTTTAACCAAGAAAATACTTCATAATGCTACAGTTAAATATGAAGATTATGAAGATGAAGATAAATTAAAAGAAGATATTTTCAAACAGGCAGACAAGATAAAACCTGAGTTAATTAAATTTATAGATGAATTTGAGATTGATATTTTAATTCCCAATAACTTACTATCGGTAGGATACAATATCCCTGCTATGGTGGCTTTACATGATGTCATTAAAGAAAAACAAATTCCTACGATCAGTCACAACCATGACTTCTATTTTGAAGACAGTGATGAGGTTCACCCTACGAGTGACATGATCTTAAATATTTTAGATAGATACTCTACCCCAGATTATGCCTGGGTTAGACATTTAGTCATCAATAAAATAGCTCAAAGAGAATTAGAAAAAAGAACTGGTATTAAGGCTAAAATAGTTCCTAATGTTTTTGATTTTTCTCAAGAAATTTGGACTAAGGACCAATACAATAAAGATTTTAGAGGAGCTATCGGTATAAATGAAAATGACCTCATGTTTTTACAGGCGACAAGAATTTTGGACCGTAAGGGTATTGAGATTGCTATTGAATTAATTTCAGAATTAGAAAAAGAAGAAAATAGAAAAAAATTATATGGTAAACTATATGATGGAAGAGAGTTTCATAAAGAAGATAATATTGTTTTAGTTCTTTCAGGCTATCTAGAATCTTTTGGGATTTCGGGTAGTTACTACGATAATTTAGTTAAGAAAGCTGATAGACTAGGAGTTAATCTCATCTATGCTGGAGACCGAGTTGAACATAAAAGAACCAAACGAGACGGACAAAAAATATACTCTCTCTGGGACAGCTATGTAGAAGCCGATTTTGTTACTTATCCTAGTCTTTGGGAAGGTTGGGGTAATCAATTGATTGAAACTGTTTTTGCCAAAAAACCGGTTGTTATGTTTGAATACCCAGTATTCAAATCTGATCTAAAAAATGATGGTTTTGAACTGATTTCTTTGGGTGATCAAATAGCTGGCCATGATCAAAATGGTTTGGTTGAAGTACCTAAAAAGAATATTGCCCAAGCTGTGCAAGAAGTAATTAAGCTTTTAAAAGATGACACTAAACGCCAAGAAATAATTCAAAAGAATTATAAAATCGCCGAAAATAACTATTCATTTGAAGTTTTAACTGATATTATAAAAGAAATACTTGCTGATTTAAAAGAAATGACTAATATTTAAAGAGGTGTTTTAAAAAATGAGAATTCTTTATTTGGACCTTGATACTTTGCGCCCTGACCATTTAGGGTGTTACGGATATGAGAGAGATACATCTCCTAATATTGATCAGATTGCAAATGAGGGAGTGCGATTTGATAATTATTACTGCAGTGATGCACCCTGTCTGCCTTCTCGAACTGCCTTAATGACAGGTCAGTTTGGTATACATAATGGGGTTGTAAACCATGCAGGTGAGGCGGCTGAGTTACGTATGGAAGGGGCGGAGCGTGATTTTAGAAGTAGATTGACTTATGAAAGTTTGCCGGGTTTTTTAAGGGATTCTGGTTTTAACACAGTTAGTTTCAGTCCTTTTGCGGAAAGACATGGAAGCTGGAATTTTTATGCTGGCTTTAATGAAATGCATAACACAGGTAAATATGGTATGGAATCAGCTGAAGATATTACTCCTCTGGTCATGAAATGGATTGAAAATAATGGGGAAGAAGATGATTGGTTTTTACATTTGAATTATTGGGATGCTCATACACCTTATCGAGCTCCCGAAGAGTTTGGTAATCCTTTTGCGGAAGAAACTTTACCAGATTGGTACAGTCAGGAACTAATTAATCAACACCGTAAACTGGTTGGTCCCCACAAACCACAGGAAATTAGTATGTATGATAATGAAGAAGATCCGGCTTTTCCCAGACATCCCGGGGAAATTAAGGATATGGATGATCTTAGAAGAATGATTGATGGTTATGACTGTGGTATAAAGTATTTAGACCAACATATAGGAAAAATACTTGAAGCTTTAAAAGAAAAAGGTGTTTTTGAGGATTTAGTGGTGATTATTAGTGCTGACCATGCCGAAAACATGGGAGAATTAGGTATTTATGGAGAACATGCTACAGCTGATCATGCTACCTGTCGGATTCCGATGATTATAAGATGGCCGGAAGGTGCTAAAAATGTTGTAGAAAAAGGACTTCATTATCAGCTTGATTTAGGACCTACTCTGGCTGAACTACTTGGTGAAAAGCCACCAGAGGTTTGGGATGGACAAAGTTATGCTTCGGCTGTATTGGAAGGTAAAGATAGTGGTAGAGATAGTCTAGTACTTAGTCAATGTGCTCATGTCTGTCAAAGGTCAGTTCGCTTTGGAGACTGGCTATATATGAGAACATACCATGATGGTTATCACCTGTTTCCCAAAGAGATGTTATATAATATTAAAGAAGATCCCTATGAAGAGCACAATTTAGCAGATGAACAACCTGATCTTTGCCAAAAAGCAGTATATATTTTAAATGAATGGCATGATGAGATGATGATGACTATGCCAGATGGCTATAAAACAGATCCAATGTGGACGGTATTAAATGAAGGGGGTCCTTACCATGCAAAAGGACATTTACCTGCATATATTGAATACTTAAAAAAGACCGGCAGAGAATATGCAATACCAGAATTAAAAAAGAGACACCCTGGAGAATTTGAGTAGATTTAAGTTGAGAGGGAGGTAGATAACCTTGAACGATAATATAAACCGTGATCTTGATAAACCCCTTTACCAGCAGATGAAGGAATATATATTAAAAAAAATAAATAGTGGAGAATACCCATCCGGTGAAGTTATCCCAACTGAAAGAGAGCTTTCCGAAAGTTTTGAAGTAAGTAGGTATACTGTCAGGAGGGCTATTACTGAACTGGTTCATGCCGGATACTTATATCGGGTACAGGGGAAAGGGACCTTTGTATTTGATGGTAAACCTAAGGATAAAGATAATCATAACAAAATGATAGGGGTTATAGCCCCTACCTTTGATGAAGAGTATTATATTAAGATTATAAATGGAATTGAAGAATATATCTGGGATTTTGGCTATACCTTAGCGTTTAGCAGTTCTAATGATGATTATATCAGGGAAGCTGAAAATATTCAGCGTATGAAAGAAAATAAGATTGCTGGATTAATTATCTTACCGGCAGAAGATCAGGAAGATAGCACTGCAATATCTGATTTAAAAAGCGAAAAATTTCCCTTTGTCTTAATCGACCGTAGATTGGATGACTGTGAAACTGATTGTGTGATGTCTGATAATATAAAAGGCGGCTATCTAGCGGCAGAGCATTTAATAAAATTAGGACATCAAAAGATAGCATTTGTGAAAGAGGAGTATAGTAAAACCAGTAGTATTCATGATAGATTATTAGGTTATAAAAAAGCACTCCAAGATTACGGTTTAGCATTTAACTCAGATTTGATCTTTTCAATTAATAAAGAAAAACAGTCTAAAAAAGTTATTTTTAATAAGTTATATGAATTTATTAAAACAAAAGAACCATCTGCGGTAATTTCAATACATGACTTTCTCGCTATTAATTACATAATAAAATTATGTCAACAAAAAGATATAAATATACCCGATGATTTATCTTTAGTGGGATTTGATAATTTAGAAGCAGGTAAACATTTAATGACACCATTAACAACTGTAACTCAATACCCCGATAAAATAGGTTATAATGCAGCTAAATTAGTTTTAGATAAAGTTGATAATGAAACTGGACTTATACATCAAATATATTGTCCTGTCGATTTAATCAGTAGGGGGACATGTAAACCATATCAAGAAAAGTAGTTTATATTTTGCTAAATAAATATTATAATAAATATAGTATTAAAGAAATTGGAATTTTTATTGGAGGTAATAATCCTTGCCAGCTTTAAACTTAATGATCAAACCAGTTTCCAGCAACTGTAATATGCAGTGTAAGTACTGTTTTTACCATGATTTGGCTGAAAGCAGAACAGTTGCATCTTATGGAATTATGGATGATGAATTACTAGAATTAATAGTAAAAAAAGCTTTTTTATCCGCAGACCAGTCAGTTAGTTTTTCTTTTCAAGGTGGTGAACCTACTTTGGCTGGTCTGGATTTTTTTAAAAAAATGATGGAATATGTTAAAAAATACAATAATGATAAATTAGAAGTGAATTTAGCTTTACAGACAAATGGACTTGTTATTGATGATAAATGGGCAGATTTTTTATCAGCTAATAATTTTTTGGTAGGCCTTTCTATTGATGGTTATAAAGAACTCCATAACTATTTTAGAAAAGACCGCAATAATGAGGGTACATATAAACAAGTTATCCAGACGACCGAACTTTTTAAAAAATATTCGATAGATTTTAATGTCCTTACAGTTATTACTGACCAATTAGCCAGACATATCAGAAAAGTTTATAGAGATTATAAAAACAAGGGATTTAAATATCTGCAGTTTATTCGCTGTTTAGATCCACTAGAAGTTGAAAGTAATGATTATTCACTCTCTGTTGAAAACTATCAATTGTTTTTAAATAACTTATTTAACGAATGGTATAAAGATATTAAAGATGGTAAGTATATTAGTATCAGATTCTTTGATAATGTGGTAGGAATGTTAATGGGGAGACAACCAGAAGCCTGTGAAATGAAGGGTAACTGTAGTTTTCAAAATATTATTGAGGCGGATGGTAGTATATATCCCTGTGATTTTTATGTAACAGATCAGTGGAAATTAGGAAATATTATAAACATGAAATTTTCTGAAGTTTATCAGGTTGAAAAAGCAAAAAAATTTATTGAGGATTCAACAGATTTTCCTGATCAATGTAAGGAATGTAAATGGTTAAATTTATGCCGTAATGGTTGTAAAAGAAATAGGGATGACAGTAATTTAAACAGATACTGTAAAGCCTTTGATGGTTTCTTTGAAAAAAATATTGAAAAATTGTTGGAAGTAAAAAGAATATTTCAAAACAACTAACTCCTGACTTTAATTTGGTCAGGAGTTTCATTTTTAAT
>Ga0102934_1001434_pt1 | contig 16735 bp, 13 predicted proteins | sample SalPonR2_A_D1_MG_FD_78175 | JGI IMG/M metagenome (GOLD analysis project Ga0102934, IMG submission 78175) | Salt pond soil microbial communities from South San Francisco under conditions of wetland restoration - Salt Pond MetaG R2_A_D1_MG | ecosystem: Environmental > Aquatic > Marine > Intertidal... | reverse complement strand
GAACGGCTCGGTAGCCGTCCACTCTCAATTTCTCCGGATCCCCCTTAAATCCTTGTTGCCTATACCAGGTCAGGGGATCATAGTGTTCAGGATTGGGCAAAACCCGGACTCCGATGGCGTCGGCTTTAGGTTTTTGCTGGGCTTGGGCTATATGGGAAGAGGAGGGACTTTTCTTTGAAAAATCGGTTGCCAAAATTAAAAACAAAAAAACACCCAAAATCAATAAAAATTTCCCTGACTTTTTACTCCATTTTTCTGTTAAACTGAATTTAAACATAATATTTAATTGAAATAATTTTTTATTCTATTCTACCGTCACTGCTTTCGTCTGCTATATCATCATCCTCCAATTTGGTCGTTTTGGCCGAGGTGGTATTAATGATCTCCGCTTCGGTTTCCGTGTCAAAACCCTTAACTGTGGAACCGGGAGATAAAACTAAAATCTTGTTTTTGTGCTCCTCTTGAGGGGTTAAGCTAATACTAAACTCCGCATTGGCTTGATAAATCGCTAAGGGCAAACGACCCACTTCCCATATTATTTTTCTTTTTTCCGAATCATAGTTTATAGACCCCACTGATGTCCTGTCTTTTTTATTCCAATTAACATGTTCGGGTAATTCATAAAAAACTTTTACATTTTTTAGTTCATGAAGATTGTTTTTAAGTTCCCAGTAAACTTTAAAAGTGGTTTCTTCCCCCACTTTGGGCGGCAGGGGGCCGATGCCTACCGGGATGTTGTCTTCGTTAAAATAACGAACCTCTTCCGATAATTTTAAATCGCTTTTTATTTTATTGATAATGGTGTTACTGCGATTATCTTGGGTTGAGGTGGCCGTTATTTCCTCTTCGGAGCCTCCGACTATAAATTGAGCATAACTTTTTATTTTAAAATCTTTTTCTAAATTTTGGGCGGGGAAAGAAATTACTTCGATAGAAAAGTTTATTTCCCCTTTTTGATTCACTTCTACCTCTTGTAATTTCGGTATTTGTTCCGCAGTCCATGTAATAGTATGTCCTTTCTCCACTCCTCTATGTTCATCTTTTAAGGTGGTCCAATCCAGGGACTCGCTTTCCAAAACAGCCATAATAGTAAGATCCTTCATAGCCGCCTCTCCTTTGTTGGTATAATTAATGGAATAGTTAAGGGTTTGGCCAAAACTAACCGGTTCGTTTTTTTGAGAACCGTTGATTATTAAATTTAGATCCAAATCACTTTTTATAGTTTCAAAAGTAATTTTTTTCTGATCAAAAAGATATTCTTTTTTTCCTTCTTTTTGCTTGAAAAGAAATTCCCAGGATTCTTCTTCTCTCTTTTTTTCTTTTACTATAAAATCAATTTTCCACTCCCCGGTTTTATCTAACCGGGAAAAGCTCAGATTCCAAGTATCTTTTTTTAATTTTTCCGAATTTAATAGTGACTTTTCCTCCTTCGGGGAAATCGCTTCGGTATTAATTATCTCCACATTTTCCCCTTTTTTCAATTCCAAAATAAAATCCTTTAGATAATTTTCTGTTTCCGGGTTAAAATTAATTGTTAAACTCTCTTCTTCGCCTACCAGAACGCTGTCCGGATGGTCTATATCTATATTCAAACCGCTTCCTCGCAGATTGGTGCTAAAAGAGGCCTCTTTACTGAATTCACTGGAAAAATTGGCCGGAGTATAGTTGATTTTGCTTAGAAAAACCGCTGACTCTTTTTCTTTGTCAATTATTTTCCCTTTTATTCTTATTACCCCCTCTCCGTGCGGGGGGATTTTTTTTATATTCCAGAAGTTATTTTCTCCTTCCTGACCATCAATTTTCGGAAAACTGTCCAAAAAGACAAAATTTTTCGGGTAATCGGCATTTATCCTAACTTCATTCAAGCTAAAATTCGCTTTGTTTTTGTATTTTATTTCATAAAAAAATTCTTGATTTACTTTCACTTCCTTTTTTCCTTTTATGGAAAAATCAAGATTTCCTTCTTGCGTTTGTTGATGAGAAAAATAATAAAAAACCCCCGCGCCTACTCCCAAAAGCACTAAAACTAAAAAAATAAAATTAAAAAACCAAAAAATAAGACCTCCTTTTTTCTTTTTTTCTATTTTTTTAACATTAACCTCCCCTCCTTTTCCGTCTTGATAGATTTCTGATAAGCTGGAACTTATGGTTTTTTCTCTTTGTTGTTTCTCTTTTTTCCGCTCTTTCGCCTCTTCTTTTTCTTCTTCTTTTTCCGAAGGCAGGGGTCTTTTCTTAAACCCGGCGGAATCAGAATTAATCTGTCTAACTTTTATTTTTTTTCCTTTTTTCTGAGATTTCATATAATTATTTTTCTTGCTTAGTTAATAAAGCGGCCCAAAATTCGTCTTGATCAATATTTTGTTTTATGTTCCAACCCTGTTTGTTATTGTTTGTTGTTTTTGGGAAAGTTTGAATTAGATCAAAACAAGGATTAAGTTTTAATCGAGAGTTAAATTCCACTGATTTTGATCCCGCCTGTTTTTGGAACAAAAGAGAATAAGGCAAGAGCTGTTTATTATTTTTCTCCCATATTGTTTCTCTTAACTTATCCCAAAAATCTTTTTTTACCTCTTTCTTTTTTATTTTAAAAGGTAATTTATATTTAAAATAAATCACTTTTTTCTCTCCGGGGTCTGACATGACCCAGTTGGCAAAAACAGTTTTTCCGTTTTCTTGATAAATACGGGTATCACTTTCCGGGTCTACACGAGAATAATCCTCTTCCTTTTTGATCAAAGGATCTTTTTCCCAATCTTGTCCCGGTGTTTCAAAATAAATTTCATCGGGTTTTTGAAATCCTCTGGCTTCAATTAATTCACTTCCCCGAGGTACATATACTCTCAACCAGTTTACATTTCTATCTCCGTAATAATATTGGCTGGAAGCGCCCGTATGTTCACGAACAATTTTAAGAGTGTCAATGATCGAGCCGTCTTTTTGAACTTGGGCTTTATGCTCTATTGTCTGTTCTATCTGTTTGTCACTTTTACCTCCGGCAATATTGGTGTTTATCACAGATAAATAATCCTTGCCGGTTTTTTTTATCCTTCCTCCCCAGGATCTTTTCTTTACTTCCTCTTGCAATTCGGGCTGTCTAAAATAAAAAAGAATATTTTTAGACCCCAAATGTCCCCGAGTGTCAGCCAAAAAATTAACCAATTTTTTCTGGTTTATTTCTTGCGGAATTTTTTCAATAATTTTATGAAACAGATCGTTTATCACTTTTTTGGGCTTGTTGTCCTCAAGTTTTTTTTCTTCTTCTATGGTTTTTCTGATATTTTCCCAAAAATTATCTTTAGTAAAAATTATACCATATTTTTCCCTCATATCCAAAGGCCCGGTAATCTCTAAAATACTGCCCAAAACCTCCGGGGTAAAACTTATAACCCCGTCTACCGTGGGGCCTCCGCTGTTTTCGTAAAACCAAGTTAACTTTTGGGCCGAAGTGGGCCAATGAGGCCACCAGTTGGCATCTCTAAAATACCAACGATCGTTTACCAATTGCAGGGGTTCGGGCGGAGCTATTAAGCGGTTTAGTCCTCCGTCCACGTCATAACTCCCTCCTTTGGGGATCTCAATATTGGCAAGCTCGCCCTGGCTAAACTCCAAAAGAGCAAAGCTTCCGATAAAACCGCCCGTGGCCCTCATTTCCGCGCTATTTTGAAAGACTAATAAATATTTTCTATCCTGTTTTTCTCCTAAGAATATTTTTGTTTTTTTTGTTAAATTTTCCAAATCCTCCCAAAAATTTTCCAGTTCAGAGGTTTTTTTTCTTAATTTTTGAAAATTTTTTCGATGTTGCTCGGGCAAAATCTCCGGATCTATTTGGTTTAATTTCCGGTTTATTTTTTGAGTATTGTTGTCCGTTTTAGCCAAATATTCTTCAAATTTTTCAATTCTTTCAATTATTTTTTTGTTTTCTCCTTCCAAGTTGATTTTTAATAAACTATTCAGGGCCAAGCTCAAATTGTTCCCCAACCGAGAAGCCGCTTTTCCGGCTTCCAAGACCGGTTGGCTGAATGAAGCCAATCTAATTTCTTTTTGAGGAGCAAAACGAGCCAATTTTAAAATAAGCTCATTAATTTTTTTTAATTCTTTTTGGGCTTGAAGAAATTTAGTATTGGCCTGGGAAAAATGTGTTTCGGCTTTATTTAAATCAAGTTGAGCAAAGGCCCCGGAAGCTTCCTTAAAATCCGTCAAGGCCTCTGCGGATACTCCCAAAACATCCTTTTTTAATTCGGAAACATTTAAGGAATTAAAATAACTAAAACCTTTAAAAATAAAAATTAACAAAAGCACAAAAGCCAAAAAAGAAAGCAGGGATTTAAGAAAAAAATGAGGAACTTGATGAAAATGAACCAAAGAGGGCTCTTCTTGTTTTTCAATTTTATTCTTCTTTTTTTCTCCTTTTTTCAAAGAAAAGGAGAAATTTTTAAAAATCCCGGCAAAAAACTTTTTAAGAGCGAGAAAGAAAAAAAGAAAAACTTTTAAAACCTTAAAAGGAATCAATAAGATTTTTCCCAAATAAGCCAGAAAGGAAAAAGCTAATTTTAAATTAACAAAAAGAATTTTTAAGAGGAAAAATATTGCCTCTAAAAAACCCCTTTTATTAGTATTAAAAGTTTTGATCAAAAAGAAAGAAGGAAGAAAATTGATTCCCTTTTTAAAAAGATGGAACGGGGAGAAAATTTTAAATTTATACAAGGGCTTTTTTGAGTCGGATTTTCTTTTTTTTCCTTTTTCCTCCTCCCAGTTTTTAATAAAATTTATAGACTTGTCTCGAGAAAAAAAAGAAAAAATTTTTCGCCAATAAAAAAATAAGTGCTCAAAAAGACCCCTGTCTTTAAAGGGTTCTTCTTTATTGCTTGAGGCGGTTAGGTTTATTACAAACCCTTCTTGATTTTCAGGATTTTCTTCGATTTTTTTTGTTTTTTTTCTCCACATTGAAAATTTTTTGATAAATTTCCCGGGTTTCTCGGGCGCATTCCCACCAATTATATTTTCTGGCCTGTTTTCTCCCTTTTTCTTTTAATTCCAAGCGAATCTGAGGGTTATTAAGGATTTTTTTTATAATATTTATTATTTCCCTCTTTTTGTAAGGATTAAAATACAAAGCGGCGTCTCCCAAAACTTCCGGCATACTGGATTGGTTAGAGCTTATTACCGGACAATTTTTAGCCATTGCCTCCAAAGGGGGAAGACCGAAACCTTCGTAAAAAGAAGGAAAAACATAACAAAAAGCGCGAGCATATAAAATCTCCAGTTTTTCGTCAGGAACATAACCGGGAAAAATTACGGGGTTATTTTGTTTTTCTTTCTCCCAAAGACCTAAATCTCTTGCCTTTTTTTTGGTTTTTTCATAAAAAAAATCTTCTTTTCCCACCAAAACCAAATTCAAATCGGGAAATTGTTTAATCAAATCTTTAAAGGCCTCTAAAAGCCCTTCTAAATTTTTATGGGGGTAGGCGTTCCCCACATACAAAAGAAACTTTTCTTCTATATTATAACTTAAAAGAGTTTTTTTGTCATCCATCTTAGCCACGAACAAGGAGTCTCTCCCCTTGGCCAAGTTCGCCACCCCCTCGTAAGTTACTAAAATTTTTTCCGGCTCTATTTTAAATTTTTCCACAATGTCTTTTTTGGTAAATTCGGAAACAGTAATAATATACTCCGATCTTTTGGTGGCCAACCAAATTATTAATTTATAAGCCCAATTTTTAAGTCTATAAAAAAAGGAATTCAGAGTGGTGGCTCTGGTGGTGGGAAACTTAGTTAAAATCAGATCATGTATGGTAACCACAAACTTATTAAAAGTAAGAACGGGGACATTAAAGTGGGGAAAATGAACTAAATCCAACCTTTCTTTAATCAAATAAAAAGGCATAAGGATTTGTTCTTTTAAGGTATACCAACGAACATCCGCCAAGACCTTTTTAACTCTCGGGTTGTCACTCACAAATTCGTCAAAATTTTCTCGGCACAAAAAAATGACATACTCATTCTCCGAATCTATTTTAATAATATTATCAACGATCTCCTGAATATATCTGCCCAAGCCCTTGCCCAAGGGGCCGTACATACGAGCATCTATGCCGATTCTTTTTATTTTTTTGTTTTTTTTCATTTATTTATATATTTCCGGGGTATACATTTTTAAGCCCCTCTTTTTTTGCCATATTTTTAATTTTCAATATTTTTTCCGGTTGAGTATCGGGTAAATGTTCCAATTTCCAGGAAAATCGGCCGGAAAAAGCGCTAATATGCCAAGGCGTCTCTTTCCCAAGTTTTTCTTTTATAAAATTAATAATTTCTCTTAACATTTGCGGATCATCGCTTAAAGTGGGAATGATCAAAGTTGTAATTTCCAGCCATACCCCCTCTTCTTTGAATTTTTGACAATTTTGTAAAACCGGGGGCAAAGAAGCCCCGCAATATTTGCCGTAAAAATCTTTGCGAAAAGACTTTAGATCTATATTAATAGCATCCAAATAAGGAATTACGTCCTTCCGGGTTTGAGCGGACATAAATCCGTTGGAAACCCAGACATTTTTAAGACCCTTTTTATGGGCTATTTTCATAGTATCTAAGGCATATTCCCGAAAAACCGTGGGTTCATTGTAAGTATAAGCGATGCTTTGGCATTTAAGATCTAAAGCGTTTTTCACTATCTGTTCCGGGGAAATTTCTTGTCCCCAATTTATTTTTTCATATTCCTTTATTTTACCTTTCAGTCCCCCGATTTGAGAGATCTCATAGTTTTGGCAATTGGCGCAACGAAAATTGCAACCCAAAGTTCCCACGGAGTAGGCATAACTTCCGGGGAAAAAATGAAAGAAAGGTTTTTTCTCAATAGGATCTACGTTCAAAGCTATAGCTTGTTCGTAAACCAAAGAATATAATTTCCCTTTCCGGTTTTGTCTGACCCCGCAAATTCCCGTATTACCGGGGGCGATCTTGCAGAAATGAGCGCAAGCTTGACACTCCAGTTTTTCTGAACCTATTTTTTTATAATTTTGACACTCTCGCATACCTTTATTTTAACAAATGCCTTCTTTTTGGCAAATTAAAAAGGGATGGTTTTGTCCATCCCCAAAAAAATTTTTAAGAACCCGGCCCCTTATTTTTTCTTTCGCCTCCTCCTGCGCGGCTTGTTTTTGGGGTTTGGAGTTCTTTTTTTATTCCGAGCGTCAATCCGGCCTATGATCTCGTCTTCCACCTGAAAAAAATTAGAAGAATAATTTCTTTTTACCCCCATACAATTTCCTTTCTCAGTCTTTTTTTAATTATTTTTTCCTTCTTTTTTTATTCAAATAAAAATGTAACCGAATCTCCGTGATAACTTCTCCGAATCGCCTCGGCAAAAAGATAATGAACGGAAATACAGGCCAATTTAGAGCAAGAAGTGGCTTTCCCGCCCAAGGGAATGGTATCGGTGGATATCAAAGATTTTATTTCCGAATCATTTATTCTTTCCACAGCGGGTCCGGATAAGACCGGATGCGTACAACAAGCATAAACTTCTCGCGCCCCTTTGTTTTTAATAACACTGGCCGCTTCCCGCAAGGTGCCGGCTGTATCCACCATATCATCCACTATAATGGCGCATCTTTCCTCCACATCCCCCACCAAGGACATAGCCCGAGCTTTATTGGGAGCGGAACGACGCTTGTCAATTATAGCCAAGCCGGCATTCAATTTTTTGGCGTAAGAGTTGGCTCTTTCCACTCCTCCGGCATCAGGAGAAACCATGGTTAACTTGGCCGACATATTCTCCCGAATATATTTTACCAAGACGGGTTGGGCAAACAAATTGTCCACCGGAATATTGAAAAATCCCTGGATCTGATTGGCATGAAGATCCATGGTAATAATTCGGTCGGCTCCGGCAGTGGTTAAAAGATCGGCCATTAATTTGGCGCTAATGGGAACTCTGGGTTTGACTTTTTTGTCCTGACGGGCATAACCGAAATAAGGAATGACCGCGGTTATTCTTTTGGCTGAAGCTCTTTTTAAAGCATCAATAATAATAAAAAGCTCCACAAAATTGTCATTAGCCGGCTCGCAGGTGGATTGGATCACAAACACATCGTCAGAGCGGACATTTTCCTGAATTTCCACTTCTATTTCCCCGTCGCTGTAACGGGCCAATTTGATTTCACTCAGGGTCTTGCCCAAATAAGAAGCAATTGCCCGGGATAAAATCGGATTAGAACTGCCGCTGAACAACAAAAAATTTTCTTCGTCCATAATCCTCTCCTTTCTTTTTGTTTTGTTTTTTGTTTAAAAAATATTTTAAGGTGCGAATATAGTATATAATGTTTACTTTTTAGCAAAATTTGGTTAGGGTGTAAATACTTTTAAACGAACCTTAAAAAGGAGGGTAAAATGAAAAAATGGGATGATGAGGAGGAAATTTTAAAAAGATTAACTTATTTTTACCAAAAACAAGGGCGTTTGCCCCAAAAGCAGGACTTGGACTGGGCCTTGAACGACTATTGGCCCAATTCCAGACAAATTGCCCTGGTTTTCGGCAGTTTTGAAGAAGGGCTTGCCCGGGCCTGGAAAAAAATAATGAAAACAAAGTTAACTGTGATCAAATAAGGGGTTTTTTAAAAAGCCCCTTTTTTTATTTGCCAAACCGGCTTTTAATTTATTATAAATAGATCGTTCAAGTAGGACATTTCTATTTCCCCTTTACAAATATATTTTTTATATTTACTTTTTTTTGTTTTTGTGCTAATTTACAATATTTACTAAAGGTTCTTTTAACTTAAAAAGGAGGAGAAAAATGGCTGAAAGAAAAAACCCCACGGCTGAGTGGTTTGTTCGTCCTTTGGATTCCCACACCAATCAGTCCATAGCCCGGGACCTGGATCGAATCGGTTTTCTGGAAGAGATGGAAACCGAGTTGGGTGATATGTACAGATGTCCCTACGAAAGAATTGCCTTTTTTCAAAAAAGCGCTCGGGATCTCCACTTGAATTTTGAGGTTTATCGCCGGAGAACACGAGGGGGCAAACTGGAGAAATGGATTTCCGGATCCGGCAAAGGACAAACCAAAAAAAGCAAAAAATTTCGGCAAGCCTAAAAAACCGGATGAATTAAAAAAATAAATTCTCTCACAACCAAAAGCGAGTACAGGGGTAACTCGCTTTTTTTAATAAATAAAAAAGCCGAGTCTTAAGCAAAGAACTCGGCTGAAAATGTTACTGCGGAAATTTTACCCGACTCCGACAATGATGTGCCTGAGGATATCGGCCAGAGGATTTTCTTCTTCGGTTTCTGCCATGGTGACGATCTGGAAGTCGGACCTGACTCCGATTCCGGCTCCTTGGTAACTCACCTCGCCCAGACGATGGCGAAGACTGGCCCAAAAAAAATCCTTTAAGGCCTCAATTTTCTCTTTTAACCTCCTGGTTTTCTCCACATCCTCGTCATTCGCCTCTTCCGGATTATCCGGGAGATTTTCTACCATTTTTCTAAAAGAACCCACGGTACGGGAAAGGACCGTCCAGATGGCTTTCTCATAATCGGTCATCTCTCCAATAACCGTGTCGCCCTCGCCTGTTTCCTGTTCCGGATTCTCAAACTTCCCGGACTCCAGGATTTCGTTGATCGGGCCCAGGATGGTTTCCGCCTGCATTTCTTTCAAATCCATACTTCCTCCTTTTTTGAGTTAGGGTTAAAAAAGAACAAACATTAAGACTTTCCAAACTACCGTATTATCTAAATTTTGTCAACAAAAAATCCTTTAAGTTTTAAATTTACCCTTAACTACGAATTTTTTTTATTTTAGATGTTTTTTTACTTTTTTAGTAACCTCGGCCAGGGTATAGTCCGCTTTTACCAAATAATCATCCGCCCCCAGCATCTTGCACTCTTTTATACTGTTTTCCGTGCCTATAACTGTTAAAACAATCACGGGAATGTCTTTTGTTTTCCCGGTTTCTTTTAAAGACTCCAAAACATGATATCCGTCCAACCCGGGAAGCATTAAATCCAGCAGAATCAAGTCCGGCCTCTGGTCCTTAATGGCCTGTTTGGCGTCCTCTCCGTCAAAGATCTGTTGAACTTTGAATTTCTCCTCCTCTAAAATTTTTTTAATGTTGTTTTGTAGTATTGAATCATCTTCAATAACTAAAATGTTTTTAGACATATTTTAAAAATTAATTATTTTTTCGGAATAGAAAAATAAAAAGTTGTTCCTTTGTTTCTCCCGGATTCAAACCAGATTTCTCCGCCATGTCCTTTAATTATAGCTTTAACAATATAAAGACCCAGGCCCGTGCCTTCGGTTTCGGTAATAACATTACTGCCGCGAAAAAATTTTTCAAAAACTCTGTTTTGCTGGTTTTTGGGAATTCCCACCCCTTTATCACTCACAAAAAAAACTGTTTTCTTTTCATCCTCTTTACTTACCCCTATCTCTATCTTACCTCCTTTGCGGGAATATTTAATGGCGTTGGTTATTATGTTTTGGAAAGCTTGTTTGATTTTTTCCCGATCGGCAAAAATTTCCAAATCCTTTTTTAACTTTTTGTCCAATTTTATTTTAATATTTTGTTTTTTTATTAAATTGCCCTCCTCTTGTAAAATATTTTCAAGCTCTTCGGTAAAATTAATTTTTCTTTTAATTATTTCGAATTTTCTTCCGGTCTCAATATGGGAAACATCCAGTAAATCAGAAACCAGCTCCAATAATTTAAAGCTACTTCCCCGGATTTGCTCCACCAATTCTTTTTGCACTTTATTTAATTTTCCGGTCTTGTCGCTTTCTAACAGCTCTACGGTCCATTTAATTCCGGTTAAAGGAGTTTTTAACTGATGAGAAGTAATGGCAATAAATTCCGATTTCATTCTCTCTACTTGTTTTTGTTTGGTTATGTCCAAGGAAATATTGGCCATAAACAAGGGCTTGCCCGTATCCTCGTCGTTTACAGTAAAAGCAATGGTGTGAACATCAATAATTTTGCCCGTTTTTAGATTTTTATAAGCCAACTCCCCTTCCCAAACCTTACCCTTCCTTAAAGCGGGAAAAACCTCTTTCTCCACCTTTTCTATTAATGTCTCGGGAATAACTTCCATGATATTATGTTTTTTAACTTCTCCCGGATTAATCCCCAGCATCTCTCCCCCGGCCTTGTTTATAAAAGTCATCTGGCCGTCCAAATTAGCTATATTAATAAGCTCGGTGGTGTGTTTGGAAATAGCGGCCAATTTTCTGACTTCCAACTCAGCCTTCTTTTTTTCCGTAATATCTTCTCCTGAACAGAGAATTTCCTTGATCTTGCCATTCTCATCTTTAACTACGGTATTGTGCCAGTCAATTAACCTCTCCTCCCCGGCTTTGGTTTTAACCGGGTTTTTATAACTATCCATAATTGTTAAATTTCCTTCTAAAGTCTTTTTAAATACCTTTTTTACCTCTTGTCTGTTTTTCTCCGGTATACAACAATCAAACCAATTTTTTCCCACTAACTCATCTTTTTTATATCCCAGCACTTTATTTCCTTTTTGGTTTATCATTTTTACTCTTCCTTGCCTATCCAGGCTAAGAATTATAACTCCGGCCAAAGATAAATACCTCTCCGCTTTTTCCTTTTCCCGCTCAAGAGACTTCTCCGCCTCTTTTTCTCGAGTAATATCTCTTATCACCCCAATAATACCCGTTATTTTTTTCTTTTCATCTCTGACAGGAGCTTGAATTATATGTAAATAAAGCTTTTTGCCCCTGATATTCAAAGCCCTAACCGCGTCCACTTCCTTGCCGGCTAAATTTTTTTCATCCGCCTCTTTAATTATTTGAGCGTTTTTTTTGCTAAAAACCTCTTCCGGGGTTTTCCCCATTATTTTTTTCTCCGGCAAACCGATCATTTGGGCTCCTGCCGGATTTATAAAAGTATACCTGCGGTTTTTGTCTTTGGAGAAAATAGCGTCTTTGGTGTTTTTGGTAATTTCTCTTATTTTTTTTTCATTTTCTTTTATCTCCCCGATTTTACTGCTCACTTCTTTTCTTAATTTTTTTTGGTATCGCTTAGAAAAAAAGAGAAACAGCAAAAGAATAAAAATAAAGAAAATTAAAACAACCAAAAAATACTTCAGCCAAGGAGGTAAAATTTCTATTTTTTGTGAACCCTTGCCAAAATTTTTTCTAATTGACTCGTAATAAATACTATTTTTATTCTCTTTTAAATTCTTAAGGTGCTTATCTATGGTTGATAAAATATATTGATTCTTTTCATTGTTTTTTTTAACAGCGAATTTAAGTTTTAAAGGATTAAATAATAAATTGGTCTTGACCTTATATTTATTTTCATTCTTCATGCCAAAATACCAGCTCACCACCCCCACATCCGCTCTTTTCTCGTCTAATAGCCTAAAAGCATCTTCATATTTGTCTACATCAACTATATTAACATCTATTCCGGAAGAGTTTAGTAAATCTTTCAATCCTTCCGGGGATTGATAATGAATTCCTGATCTTAAAACAACAATATCCTTGCCCTCCAAGTCATAAAGGGAATCAATCTCCAGATCTTCCCGGGTATAAAATATTCCCCAGCTAACCAAAGCCACCTCTTGATTAAAATCATATTTTTCCTTCCGCTCCTCAGACACGGCCACATCCACCATCAAATCAATCTCGCCCCTTTCCAGTCTCTCCAGCCCTTCCTCCCAAGTGCCGTAAACATAGTCCAAATTCCAGTTTTCCTGTTGGGCGATATAGTTGGTTATATCGGCCCAGAAACCGGCTATGTCTCCGTTTTCATTCCGGTAAATTTTAGGATGATTATCATAAACCCCCACCCGAACATCCTGAAAACCGCCATCTTGCGCCAGGGCAATATTAAAACTAAGTAATGAAAAGATTATAAAAAATAAAGGAAAAATTTTTTTCATCATATTTTTCTAAAATAAAAAAACTTTGCCAAAAAAAACATTAGCAAAGTAATTTCCAATAACACTTCTTCGAAATAAAAAGTATAAATTTTCTAAATAAACAAACATATCCCAATATTTAATTTTATTTTAGCACAATTTATAAAAATATGGCAAGAGAGACGCTCTACATTCTATTCCAAACCGAAACACTCTTTATTAAAAAGCTATAGAAGTTATCTTCTAATTAGAATTCTTTTTCCCGTTAAAAAAACACCGGATTTTACTCCGATGTCTTTTTGACTAAAATTAGTGATGTTTTACGGTTTATCCGAGGTTTACGCTCGGTTAAACTTTTTAGTCTAAATGTATCACACTACAGTATGATACATTTAGGCGGTCACTTCGGAAGGGGCGGTAGCGGACGGCTCGGCCGGATTTTTGGGTCTGCTCTATTCTGTTCTCTTCTTCCAATCTTTTTGATAAATTCTTGAACCGCCCCTTCCCTCGAACCCTCTAAAACAAACCCTTCTTCTTTTCCTTTTTAACCCTTTTGCGGAACTCCAAAAAAATTTTTATTTTCAAACTTTTAAACCTTAATGTTATTGTTTTTATTTTAGTATTTATTCGTTATTAATAAAAGCTACAGTCTCCGACTTTGGGACTGCAGTTAGACCAAACTCAATTTTTGCTACTATGTGATTGCCAAAACTATAAAAGCAGCTACAGCCAACATGATCCCAGCATATTCTCCGGGTGTTAAAACTTCCTTTAAAACTAAAAGTCCTAATAAATTAGCTAATATAATTGATGTAGCACCAAATAAAGCCATTGTCTTTCCCAATTCAATCACTGTAAAAACATAAAGTTGACCAAACATGGCAACTATTCTTATTAAAAAATAAACCACAAACCAACCACTAAAAAACGTAGCTAGAGCAAAACCCTGTTTGGGCATATAAGTTCTTGCCAACAAATCACTGGTTGTAAAAAGCAATTGAGTTCCAATAATTATAATAACTGGCCAATTCATATTTCCTTAAGACATTGGGGTTAAGTCTTTAATTTTGAATTCTGCATGACTCTACTCACTTATTATTTTGCTTTCGTTTGCTATATTACTTTTATTTTAAGCCGATTTAAGCCCTGAGTCAATCTAACTTTAGATAAAACAAAGACCTCGATTTTAAAGAGGTCTTTTTATTAACAAACAAAAACAGTGAATGGATGCTGTATTATAAATCATCAATTGCACCTTTCATAATTCCCTTTTCTTTTTCCGATGTGTCCGGCAAACCTTCAATTTTCAAATTATCTATTATAGTTTCCAAAAATTCCCGTTTTTCCTCCGGATTTTTCCTTATTTCTTTCAGTTTATCCTTTTTTTGTTCTTCTCCAAGATTTTCGAATTTTTCAAAATTTTCTCCCAAGTATTTTTTTAACTCCGGATTAGAAACATTTCTCTCATTTAGGCTATGCATTAAAAATTTCACCAATCTCATTACTTTAATTTCCGCAACATGTTCTTCAATATTTTCTTCATCAAAAATACTATTATATTCTTCCTCATCTTTTTTATTCTCCTCATCTTTTTTATTCTCCTCATCTTTTTTATTCTCAAGTGCTTTATATGTCTCTTTAACCACTCTCCTAGGGTCGGAAATATTTTCTACATCAAGCTTTTCTATTTTGCCCATCTCTCTTATCTTGTCTGAATTTTTTACATCCTCACCGCTTTTTGAAGTTGACAAACCTTCCATTTTTGCGATTACATCTGTTCTGATAGCATGATTAGCTCCGGGCAGCCCGCCACAAGCTGAAGCTATTTCATAGGCCTCTTCGTGCAGTTTTCTCATATATTCTCCCATTTGTTTATTTTCTATGTTTTTTTCCAAATCATCTGAATATTTTATTCCACCTCCAAATGCTATGGCATCATCCCGTTCTGCATTCTTAATTAATTTAGAGACAAATTGCTCATCAACAACAGTATCGGCATCAGTCCCGGCCACATACAAAGAATCATCCCTTTTCTTGTTTTCCGATTCTCTTAACATTATCAAATCACTGCCCATCTTTCTGGCGGCCCCAATACCTCCTTCACCATCATCAAATTCCTTAAAAAAGATATTTAAATTTGCTTCCGGATTATTTTTCATCCATTCTTTGACTTCCATAAGAGTTTTAAAATTTCCGTTTTTTTCTTCTTCCTTTTTGTTATACCTTTCTTTATAAGAATTTATTTCTTTCTCCATTTTATCTTGAATAAGCTTCATTGTTTCCGGATCAGAGTCCGCACTTGTTTCTTCTATAGTTTCTTGGTATTTATTTTCAATTTCCTTGATCTTGCTTTCTAATTCTTCCTTCGAGTTTTCCTCTTGATTGAAAATAATATTGACTTCAAAAAGATCCTTTGACACGGGCTCCCCGTTTTCATCCAATTGACCAAAAGCGGAATCCAAGGTCTCTGTTATATTTTCCTCATATCCATATGAAGGGATCAAGAAAGAAACTCTGCATTCATCTGAAATAGATTGATCAATTCTAAATTCTTCGCTGTTAGAAAACTCTTCTTCGGTTAATTCCTCTAAATTGTTATATCTTTTCATTTTATTAAGCTCTTCTAAATTGTTTTGATTAATATAGTCCAAAATTTCCTTTTCTCTGGTTTTTTTTATAATCTCCGCTTCTTTGTCATGCCTTTCTTTATAAAAATTTATTTCTTCCTCCATTTTATTTTGAAGAAGCTTCATTGTTTCCGGATCAGAGTCCGCACCTGTTTCTTCTATAGTTTCTTGGTATTTACTTTCAATTTCCTCAATTTTCCTTTTTCCCAGGCCCGTATTAAAATTTATATTTGATCTATCTACTGATTCGTCTTCATTTTTACGCCCACCCTCAAAAGAGTCACCTTCCGATTCATGACTTTTTCCTTCCTTTTCATCATAATTTTCTTCCGGCGCACCTTCATTTTGGATCATTTCTTCTTTGTTTTCCATATATTTTTTTATTAATTTTAATTCTTCTTTGGCTCTGTTGCAGTTTCCGGCAGGAACTGCAACGCTTTTAAGATTTAATGTTATTGGTTTTATTTTAACATACCATTATTCCAAAATCTCGGAAACAACCACCAACTCAATCCCCCTCTCCTCCATCCGGGGCAATTCTTCTTTCAGGGCTTGGATAGTGTTCTTCTTGTGGTGGCCGATACCGATGGCCGTGCCGTTTTCCCGGGCCACCTCTTCTAACTGCCTCAGTTTTTCTATAACCACCTCTTTGTTGTCATCATAATCTATAAAAACATTTCTCCTGGCCGTGGGGATCCCCATCTCCAAAGCCAACGGATAAGCGACCGAATCGCCCAAAGTAAAACTGTCCACAAAAAACAGGTCGCGTTGCCGGATCTCTTCCAAAAGATATTCCATTTTGGTCTCGTCGGAAGTGAACCTGGAGCCCTTGTGGTTGTTAATTCCTTCCACACCCTCCATCTCCTCCAAGGCCTCATCCAAAAAAGAAGCGATCTCTTCCCGGTCCATATCCACGGTAGCCATGCTTTCCTCCTTTTGGTTCTCATCCATGGGTTCCAAGGGCAGATGAAGAAGCAATTCAAAATTATCCTTGCTTTCAAAGGTTTCCGCTGTCTCTTGGGTATGGGATCGGAACGGTAGAACGGCCAAAGTAAGTGGATAATCCAATTCATTTAGCTCTTGATTCAGCTCCGGGTTATACCCCAGATCATCTATAATAATAGCCACTCGAGGGCGATCTTCTTCCGGCTTATCCACTGACTCTTCCGTGTCTTTTTGAGGCGAATCCTTTTGCTCTTTTTCTCGCGAATCCTCTTGCTTGTCGTCCT
>Ga0102934_1001433_pt1 | contig 16738 bp, 8 predicted proteins | sample SalPonR2_A_D1_MG_FD_78175 | JGI IMG/M metagenome (GOLD analysis project Ga0102934, IMG submission 78175) | Salt pond soil microbial communities from South San Francisco under conditions of wetland restoration - Salt Pond MetaG R2_A_D1_MG | ecosystem: Environmental > Aquatic > Marine > Intertidal... | reverse complement strand
TCACCGAGCCGGGGATAGGCACCCTCGTGCAGATCATGGATCCGCGCAGCCAGACGCCCCCGTCGCCGCGGCGGCCAGGTCCCGGGCTGAGTGTATTCCCGCAGACGGTTCCGCTCACTCACCGATCAGCCCCCTAGGCTGCGCCGGTCAAAAGGCAGATCGAGCTCGTGCTCCGCCGCACAGTCCCGGGCCGAGTCATAGCCGGCCGACACGTGGCGGAAGACCCCCATCGCCGGATCATTGGTCAGCACACGCTCGAGTCGACGCTCGGCCGCGTCCGTGCCGTCAGCCACGATCACCTGGCCGGCGTGCTGCGAGTAGCCGATGCCAACGCCGCCGCCGTGATGAAAGCTGACCCAGGAAGCGCCCGAGGCGGTGTTGACCAGAGCATTCAGAATGGCCCAGTCGGAAATCGCATCCGAACCGTCGGCCATGCCCTCGGTCTCGCGGTTGGGGGAAGCAACCGAGCCACAGTCGAGATGGTCGCGCCCGATCACGATCGGTGCCTCCACCTCACCGTTGCGGACCAGGTCGTTGAAAATACGGCCGGCCCTGGCACGCTCACCCTGGCCAAGCCAGCAGATGCGTGCCGGCAGGCCTTCGAATTCGATCCGCTCACGCGCCAGGGTCAGCCAGCGGGCCAGGCCCTCATGCTCGGGGAAGGCCTCCAGCAGGGCCTGATCGGTCCGATAGATATCCTCGGGATTCCCCGACAGGGCACACCAGCGAAATGGACCGCGCCCGACGCAGAACTGCGGTCGGATGAATGCCGGGACGAAACCCGGAAAGTCGAAAGCGCGCTCAAGACCTTCGTCAAAGGCCCGCTGCCGGATATTGTTGCCGTAGTCGAAGGTCACACTGCCAGCATCCTGCAGCGTGACCATCGCCTCGACGTGCCGCCTCATGGTGGCCAGAGAATCGCGCACGTAGCCATCGGGATCGCGGCTGCGATAGGCATTGGCCTGTTCGAAGTCATAGCCGGCAGGGACATATCCCTTGAGCGGGTCGTGGGCGCTGGTCTGGTCGGTCAGTGTGTCCGGCACGATCCCGCGTTCGATGATCCGCTCCAGCAGGTCGACCGCGTTGGCCACCACACCGACGCTGATACCGGAGCGCTGCGCCTTCAGCTCCAGTGCGCAGTCGATCGCCGAATCGATGTCCAGCAGGACCCGGTCGAGATAGCGCTTGCCCATTCTGCGCCGCAGGCGGGACTCGTCGACATCGGCAATCAGACAGGTACCACCGTTCATGGTGATCGCCAGCGGCTGGGCGCCACCCATGCCGCCGCAGCCCGCGGTCACGTTCAGCGTTCCGGCCAGACTGCCCTCGAAATGCTGGCGGGCACACTCGGCAAAAGTCTCGTAGGTGCCCTGCAGGATGCCCTGTGTCGAAATATAGATCCAAGAACCGGCCGTCATCTGGCCGTACATGATCAGCCCTTTTCGCGCCAGCTCATCGAAGTGCTGCTGCGTGGCCCAGGCCGGCACCAGATTGGAATTGGCGATCAGCACTCGGGGTGCGTCCTCGTACGTGCGCACAACCCCGACCGGCTCGCCGGACTGGACCAGCAGGGTTTCGTCCGGCTCGAGGCGCTTGAGCGCGGCGACGATCGCATCGAACGCCGGCCAGGAGCGCGCGGCCTGACCCCGCCCCCCATAGACGATCAGATGATCCGGGTCCTCGGCCACTTCCGGATCGAGATTGTTCATCAGCATGCGCATGGCCGCTTCGGCCTGCCAGGTCTTGCAGACCTTCCGGTTACCGCGGGGGGCGCGAACGGTACGGGCAGAACTCATGTTGATTGGCCTCTGGGCTGTCGAGATCGATCCCCATTCTAATCTGTCGAGCGGTCCCCGGTCCCACCACCCCCGAACAGACGCACTTCCAGCGGGCTGGAGGTGTCGAGGTGGACATCGCGCTGCGGGAAGGCAATCACGATACCGGCATCGTTGAGCTTGCGGTTGACCGCCAGATGCAGTGCGGTTGTGGTCTCGAGGCGTTCACTGACCGACGGCACATAGCAGCGCAGCCCGAGATTGAGCGAGTTGTCGCCGAAGGATTCGAAGGTCACCAGGGGGGGCGGATCCTCCAGCACGACCGGATTTTCGACGGCCGCTTCCTCGATCAGCTTCAGTGCGGTTTCGACATCGCTGCCGTAGGCGATGCCGACCATGAAGTAGATCCGGCTGGTTTCATCGGACAGCGACCAGTTGACCACGCGCGAGGTGATGAACTCCTTGTTCGGCACGATCAGTTCCTGCTGGTCCCATTTGCGGATCGTCGTTGCGCGGATCTGAATCCGGACGACGCGGCCGGTGTCCTCGCCGACGGTCACGACATCCCCCACCCGCACAGGCCGCTCGATGAGGATGATCAGGCCGCTGATGAAGTTGGCCACGATCTCCTGCAGACCGAAACCGATTCCCACACCGAGCGCGGCCACCAGCCACTGGAGCTTCGACCAGTTGACGCCGATGATCGACAGCACCAGGCCGAGGCCGACCAGGACGATGCTGTAGCGGGCCAGGGTGGCGAAGGCCAGGCGGCTGCCCGAGGGCACGGAACCGCGCTGACGCAGGATGATCTCGACAAGGGCCGGCAGGCTGCGCGCTGCAGCGAAGGTCAGAGCAACCAGAAGCAGCGCCAGCAGCAGGTCGGCCAGCGAGACGCGCTGCAGAACCTGTTCACCGGAGACCTGCTGGGCGTATTGCCACAGCGTGATGTCGCTCAGGTTGACCAGGGCCGGAAAGACCGGCGACCAGATCGCCACGATACCCAACAGCGCCGCGATGGAGAGCACGACGTTGATCAGCTTGCTGCTGTCCGAATCAAGACTCGCCAGGTCCTCACCCGCCTCCAGCGCGGGAGCACCCTCGGTCGCCATTGATCCCGCATCGGCGCTGCCCTGCTCGCGAGCGGCCGCACGGCGAGCCAGGACCTCCTGCAGCCGCGCGCGACGCCTGGCGATCAGCAGCCAGCGTGCTGCCAGTTCGCTGACCAGGGCCAGGGCCAGCGCAAAGAGCAGGGTCTGAATCGTGCGATCGAGCAGAATGGAGGCCGAATACATGAACCCCGTCAGGGCAACGATGCCCATCAGGACCGGAATGGCAAGCGTTGCAATCAGCCAGGTCCATCCAAGCCTGGGCGAATAGGTCATGCTCGGCCGCCGTTTGAGCCGCTCGATGATGGACTGTCCCGGACGAAGCAGTCGATAGAGAAAACGCGCCAGGCCGAAGACCGGCAGCAGGTAGATGAGCTGGGCAAAGCCGAAGGTCTGCTCCGGCTCGGCGAATCGGTATGCAAGGATCAGAAAGACGCCGGGAACCAGCAGGGTCAACCCGAGCAGGAACAGTTCACGACGCAGCGCGGCCAGCGCCTCCGGCAGCCACTGAAAATGTGCTTCGGCCACGCCCCCCGGCAGACAGAGGTTGCGGACCGCAAGCAGGAAATAAAGAATCGGTGCCATTCTGAGCAGAGCGTTCCCGTAGGCCGCCGAAGCATGATTGGAGGCAGGACCATCGATCATCAGCCAGCCGGTGACCAGCGTCAGCAGTGGCCAGGGCACTGCCATGATCAGCGTCAGCGCCACGGCGTGCAGGGTCGAGGCCATGTTGTCGGCGGAGGGCTTGCCGACCGACCTGGCCGTGCCGCGCAAGCGATCAAGCAATGCCTGGCGCTTCCAGGCCGCGATCAGGACCAGTACCAGGGCCATGATCTTGAGCGGTGAAGCCAGCGCATGGATGCTCAGCACGCGAAGGCCTTCGGCCCAGCCCGGAGAACCGAGCACGCTGACCAGTTCGTCCGGTAAAGCCATGAGTTTGGCCGGGCTCAAGGGGGTTTCGTTGCGCAGCCAGAGCAGATTCCTTGAAAGAAAATCGCGGTAATCCTCGATGATCTGAAGCGCCTGCCGCTCCGTGGTCTCGAGCTCCGAGAGGGTCCGCAGGTAATCGTTGTTGACGGCGATCAGCTGACGCAGCAGATTGCGCCGGGCCTCGACCACGGACTCGACTTCATCGCGAACAGCAGCCAACCGCTCGGGACGGACGCTGGTCAGCAGTTCATCGATTCGCGCATCGCTGAGGCGCCATCGATCGAGCGATTCTTCGAGCTGCAGGCCACGCAGGCCCGCGGCAGCGATACGCGCTTCGCGCTGGCGTGATGCCTGGTCGAAATCCCGCGGTTCCGGCAGATCGCGCTGCTCGGCCTGGAGAAAAGTGCCCAGCGCCGGGCTGAGCCCGACCATCTCCAGCTTCTGGCGCGCACTCTCGAAACGCCGCCGCAGTGAATCGAGCTGCGCCTGTGCCGATCGATTTTCCTCTGCCGCCTCGCGAGTCGATTCACTCAGCCTTGCCAGCTCGGAAGCCAGCGCTGCGCTGGCTTGCAGCGTCTCGTCGATCAGTTCGGAGTCGGTCATCGCTCTCAGACTGGCCGCGCCGGAATCTGCCAGCGTTCGCTCAGCCTCGATTCCGCGTAGATCGGTCAGCGCATTCTGAAGCTCGTTGACGCGGCTGCGGGCGCGCTCGAGCGTCAGCATGGCCTGGTCGCGGCGAGCCTCCAGCAGCCCGAGCCGAGCCGACTGGGTCAGCAGATCCTGCTCCAGAAACGCGATTTCCGAGACCAGCGCGGCGGCGCGAGCTCGCGCGGCCGCCATCTCGGGGTTATCCGGGCCGTCTCGACCCGGCAGCCCAGCACCGTTGATGACCGCCCGCAGGTCTTCGATTTCCGCGCGTGCCGCGGCGAGACGCTGCTGGGCGGCTTGAGGCCGCGATCTCAATGCCTCGGTACGATCATCGAGGCGCTCGAGGTTCTGATCTGCTGCCAGCAGCTCGGCTCGAGCCAGGGCCAGCTGCTGCTCGACCTCTTCGATGGATTCGTCACCGTCGAGGATCGGAGGCGCTGGCGCCTGGCGATCGGCGGCCAGCGCCTCGCGCAGCGCGAGCCGTTGCTGCGGCGCTTCGATGCCCGCAGCTTCGAGCTCACGCGCCCGCGCTTCGAAGCGAGCCTTTTCCTGCAGGCTGGCCAGCGCCTGCTGATAGGCGGCAAGTGCGGCCTGATCGCCGGGCTCGTTCGCTGTCGACTCGAGCTCTGCAATGCGCGCCTGGATCGCTTCGGACGACAGGCTGGTGCCGGGGGGTTCCTGCGCCTGGCCCGGGGCCGACAGGAGGATCAGCGGAGCCAGCAGGGCGGCCAGCCAGGCTCGCGGCAGTGCGGCAGCGCCCCGGCATTGTCTGCCGGAGCGGCGGATTCTTGCTAATGAGAAATGGCCCAATCGATTACCCACGCTCGATGAATGAAGTGGCACTCGTTCTACAGTCATTCTAGTGCACTGCCTGTTCGATCAGTTCGAACAGCCGACCTGAAATCCGTTGTCGCAGTGGGCCTTGAGACGCTCGGTCTCTGCCGGACTCCAATCGCGCGGCGCGGTCACCGCGACCCAGGGGTCGATGTAGTCGTGGGCGTAATAGGCATGACCATGACCGGGCGGCGAGCCGAAGGACAGCGCCAGATCGATCGCCAGCTGGAACTGAGTGACCACCGGCATGAAGAAGAAGTACTCTGACATGTCCTCGGCCGGGGGATCTCGCATCCAGGGCGGGGCGCGCCACAGCGAAGCCGGATCGTAGAACACAACCGGATCACTGGAGTATTGCAGGAAAACGATCCGCATCGCGCCCCAATCGGTGTCCGAATCCAGGGCGCTGGCCGTGTGCGAGGCGTAGCGAATGAGCGAGCCATCGCCGATCGTCGGCCGCACCCAGGGGCTGCCCGGCGCACGCTGGCGCTGGACGTAGTTCCAGAACGCCGAAGGAAAGGGCGGCCCGGCCCAGAACGCCCCGTGAATCGGGTCATCAAGCAGGCGAAACAGGTTGGTTGCATGCATCGACGACCAGGCCCCCAGGCTCAGCCCGTGGACGTAGAGTCGCGGTCGACCTTCCTTCGGCAGGGTCTTCCAGAAACCGTGTACGACATCCTGGAGCGCGGTTGCCTGCTCCAGGCCAGTGTTGGTTTCCAGGATCAACGCCAGTGGAGATTGGAGGTAGGAATACTGCGCTGCGACGGTAGCAATGTCGCCATCGTGCATGTATTCGACCGGGTCCTGCGAGCCCGGGTCCATCCAGCCGGTGCCGGTCGGACTGGCAATGATCAGCACCTCGCGCTCGAAGGCGCCCAGGCGCTGCAGCTCGGCCAGGGCCAGCTCGGCGCGCTCCTGCGGCGTTTCGGCGTTGGCCCGGCCCACGTAGACCCGGATGGGATCGAGCGCCGGTCGCCCGGTGAAGGCGGTAATGGCCTCGGCATCCGGGCCGGAGGTGATGAAATTCCTGCCCGGCTCGCCGATCGCGGCCCAGTCGATGAGCGACGCGTCACTGCCGGTCATGCGTGGATCCGTCGGCGCGGGCGGTGCATCGTCGAAGAGTGCCTGTGCCGTTTCATAGCTTTCATCCAGCCCGACGATGACCCGATCGAGGATGCCGTCACGCGTGACCAGCAGCAGGATCAGCGCGACCGCGACCAGTCCCAGCACGTTCGCACGCCGCGGCGGCATCACACGGTAGAACCATCCCCGAATCAGCCGGAACAACCCGGCCACCAGGCGGCCCAGGGCGAAGGCCACCGCGAAGGTGGCCAGGGCGGCAAGCCCGATCCGGGCCAGATGCAGGGCATCGGCCGGCGCCAGACCCATCTTTTCCCGCAGGTCGTTCTGCCAGCCCAGGCTGGCGCCAAGCACCCAAAGGAAAAACCCGACCACAGCAATGGCGCAGACCAGCGTCACGATCCGCGCCGGTCGCCCGGACAGTCGAGGCAGATCCGCCGCCCTCCACAACAGCGCAATGATCTGTCCGATCAGATAGCCCAGTGCCGTCACCAGCCCGCCCAGAACCCCCTGGACTTCCGGGCCACGCGGAATCAGCGACGGCGTGAGCGAAACGGCGAAGAACAGCAGCCCGAGCAGCAGACACGGCAGGGAAAACGGGCCAATGACCCTGGAAAGGAACACACCGAGACGTTTCATTGGCGAGCGCGATCCAGCAAGAACCTGCCGAAACAATAGCACCCCGTCGACACCGAAGGAGGCCAGACTGGTATCCGATCTGACGTAAACTCGAGCGACAGCCTAGTTAGGGAGAGTCATCGTGCGAGGATTGATCACAGCTATTCTGACGGTCATCGTTTCCGCTCCGTTGGGCGCCCGGGACTTTGCGATTCAGGCCCCGGATGAGGTTCATACCCGGCAGTCCGTCGAAGTCCATTGGACGGCACCGGTTGCAGACGGCCAGCTGCTCGAAATCCGTCCTGAGGCCGAAGACGCCAGACGCGTGACCTATTCCTATGTGCGCAACAATCCGGAGCGCATCGAAGCGCCGGAACAGCCGGGCAACTATCTCCTGACTCTGATCCATGAGGGCGCAGTTCAGGCAGCCCGGCCGCTGCGCGTGGTCATGGCCACGGCAACGATCGATGGCCCCGCAAGCGCCGGTGCCGGCGAGACGATCGAGGTCCGCTGGTCGGGTCCTGCCAACCGCTCCGATCTGATTTCCTGGGCATTACGCGACGGGGAATTCCTGCGTCGTTCCAGCTACGGCTACGTCGGCGATGCACAACAAGGCGCTCGAACACTCCGTGCCCCGGCGCAGGCCGGAGAATATGATCTGATCTACCGCAGTGGATCGACCATTCTTGCTCGCTACCCGGTCACGGTGGGCAGCGTTTCCGCCAGCGTCTCGGCGCCGCCCAGCGTCCATGCCGGCAGCCGGTTCACCGTCGCCTTCGAGGGCCCGAACAATGCGGGCGACCGGCTGACTTTCAGTGAGCGCGGCGGCGAACCGCGAAGTGGCATTGGCAGCTACGTCTATGTTGGCAACACTACTGACCAGTCTGCCGTCCTGCGCGTCGACGAAACCCCGGGTGAATACGATGTGGTTTACGTGTCGAATGATGAGGTCATCGGCCGCGCCCCGATCGACATCATTGCGGCCAGTGTCGATATCGAAGGCCCCGGCCAGATCCCTGCCGGACTGCGCTTTGGCGTGACCTGGCGGGGAGAGGCCAACGCTGGCGACATGATCCTCATCGAGGAGGGTGATCAGGCCCGCCATGACTATCGCCATGACTATCGCTACATCGATCCCGCCGAGGCCAGCGTCGAACTGGCGGCACCGGATGCCAGCGGGGACTATTCACTGGTCTTTCGAACCCGGGGCGGTCAGATCCTCGATAGGGAGCCGCTCAGCGTGACCAGATTGCCCGAACCACCCGGTCAATTGATGGTGACGCAGCGCCGTGCGAGTCTGGACAGCGATGATGCCGTGGGAGTCATTCTGGATGCCTCTGGATCCATGCTGCAGCGCCTCGGCGGGGAACGGCGTATCGAGATCGCACGCGCCACTCTGATCGATCTGGTCAACGATACCGTTCCGGAAGGCACCGGATTCGCCCTGCGCGTGTTCGGTCATCGCGAGGCCGACAGCTGCAGGACGGACCTCGAAATCCCCCTCGGCCCGCTCGATCCGGCGCGCGTCAGCACGACAATCGCGGGGATCGATGCGATGAACCTGGCGCGTACACCGATCGCTGCCTCGATCGCCCGGGCCAGCGCCGACCTTGCAGGCGTCGAAGGCCAGCGCATTCTGGTGATCCTGACCGACGGCGAGGAAACCTGCGAGGGAGACCCGGCCAGCGCCATCGCCGCTCTGCGCGAGCTTGGCTGGGACATCCGCGTCAACATCGTGGGCTTTGCAATCGACAACGATGAGCTGGAGCAGACCTTCGAGAGCTGGGCCGCGGCAGGCGGCGGCCACTACTCCAGCGCCAGCGACGCCGACAGCCTCTCCCAGGCCATGACGCAGGCCGTTGCCACGCCTTTCAGGATCATCGACGAGCAAGGTGCGGAAGTGGTCACTGGCGTGACCGGTGAAGAAGCCGTTTCGTTACCGCCAGGTCACTACCTTATCGTCAGTGCCGGCCAGACCCTCAATGCGACGGTCGGATCTGAGGAACGGACCACCGTCACTCTGGATCCCTGAAAAGCGGCCTGGCACACCCTGCCGCTTCCGACGTTTTTCTTGCACTAGCGGGCAACCGACTGCTCCTTTTCGTCGGCGCCCGATAGAGCTCCCTGACTCGCCGCCGAGTCCACCAGCACCGCGATGCCGCCGTCGCCGGTGACGTTGCAGGCGGTACCGAAGCTGTCCTGAGCCATGTAGAGGGCGATCATCAGGGCAATGGCGGTCTCATCGAAGCCGAGCATGCTGCCGAGCAGACCGACCGCCGCCATCACCGCGCCACCAGGCACGCCGGGAGCGGCCAGCATGACCAGGCCGAGCATGAAGATGAACGGCAGCATGGTCAGCAGTGACGGCATGGCCAGGCCATCACTCAGCACCATGACGGCCACGGCGCAGGAGACGATGGTGATCGTCGAGCCGGCCAGGTGGACGGTGGCACAGAGCGGGATAGTGAAGCTGGCGATGTCTTCGCGCACATTGTTGTTGCGAGCACATCTGAGCGTGACCGGAATGGTCGCGGCACTCGACATCGTGCCCAGGGCGGTGACGTAGGCCGGCAGCATGTTCTTGATCAGGCTGAGCGGCGAGCGGCCCGACTTCATCCCGGCCAGGGTGTACAGCACGCCGATCCAGACCCAGTGCAGGGCCACCGACAGCAGCAGGACGATACCGAAGGTCTTCAGGGTTTCGAACACGGTGCCGGCAGCGGCCAGCTCGGCGAACACGCCGGCGATGTAGAACGGCAGCAGGGGGATGATGACGGTGATCAGCAGCTTCTCGATCACGTCGCGTCCTTCCTCGAAGACGGATTTCAGCGTCGTGGCATTAGTAGCCGCGATCCCGAGACCGAAGATGAAGGCCGTTGCCAGCGCACTCATGATGCTGAGCACCGGAGGAATATCCATGCGCAGGAAGGGCTCGAGTGCGCTGCCTTCTTCGGCCGGTGGCGTCCCGCCAGCGGTAGCCAGCAGCGGGATCACCACTGCGGCAATCAGGAAAGCCATGATCCCGGCCAGGATGGTCGAGGCGTAGGCGGTACCGATGGTCCGGCCCAGCAGATGGCCCGAGGCCTTCGGCAGGCCCGCAATCCCGGCGGTGATGTAGAACAGGATCAGCAGCGGGATGGTGAAGAACAGCAGCTGACCGAACAGCTCTTTGAAGGTCAGCAGGGCGCGAATCAGTACATCCGGCGCGAACAGGCCGAGCAGGATACCGCCGAGAATGCCGGCGATGAGCTTGAGGATCAGTTGCATATCGAATGGGCCATATTGGTTTGGTTGGTTTGGTTGGTTTGGTTGGTTTGGTTGGTTAGAGCCAGTCCGGCAGGCGTTGGCCGAGTTGATCGAGTTCGCGTTCGTGGTCGCGATAGTCCGGGTCGATGGCCGCCAGGCGCGCCCGGAAGGCCGGCGAATGATCGAGGTGTTCCGTGTGGACCAGCTCGTGGATCAGCACGTGGCGGCAGGCGGCCGGGCTGGCAAAGAGCAACCGGGCGTTGATCGACAGGCGACCCTTTGCCGAACAGCTTCCCCAGCGCGTCTTCTGATTGCGGAAGCTGACCGCGGTGTAGCTGAAGCCGTACTGATCAGCCAGTTCCGCGATCATCGGACTCAGCGCACCATCGGCCCTGCTGCGCAGCCACTGGCGAAGACGGGCGGCAATCCGATCGTCCGTCTCCGTCATCGGCCCCGTCGGCAGACTGAAATGCAGTGCGCAAGGCTTCATCCCTTCCTCTATGCGCAGTCGCAGCTGATCGCCGCGACCTGCCCGATAGGTCAACCGCCATTCTTCGCCGATCGCCGGCAAGGTGATCCTGTCCGGGCGCGGACCCAGGGTCGCCGGATCGAGCTCTGCGCGTAGCCGGGACTGGCGGGTGCGGACCGACTCCACCCAGGCCCTGCGCTCGGCTATCCAGCCGTCGATCTGCGACCGAGGCACGGTACGCGGCGCGGTCACGGTCAGCTCGCCGTTCGCGTCAACGCGCAGCTTGACTCTGCGGGCACGGGGGTGATGCTTCAGGGTGTAGGCAAGGGTTTTCAGAGTGGACCTTTTGTTTTCTGGAGATAGCATCCGGGCGATGGGCCGATGATAGCAGGGGGTGGGGAGGGGGCGCCTGTCGGCGTGGGCGCTGAACGCCCACCGGCGGTTGGATTTGTTCGCTTCGCGATCGTAGCCAAAAGGCGCTTGGTTGAATTCGCTCCGCGAATAAAGTCAAAGGCGTTTCGCCCCTCAAGCGAAGCATGGGCGGAAGCCTTTTCCGCGAAGCGGATTCAACAAGCGCTTTTGAAGTTGAATAGGCAACCCCGCCAGGCGAGCCTACCAGAAGCTGCGGCCAGGCAAACCCAAACCCATTCCCCATTACAATGCCCCCCGGGCACTCACCACAGAAAACCCATTAGAACCCCCACCCCATGATCCAGATCAGCAACCTCACCCTGCGCCACGGGCCCGAACCACTGCTCGAGCACAGCTCGGCAACGATCTTTCCGGGCCACAAGGTCGGCTTGATCGGGCCGAACGGCTGCGGCAAGAGCAGCCTGTTCTCGCTGCTGCAGGGAAAGATGAGCCCCGATGATGGGGATGTCAGCCTGCCCGAGGGCTGGACCCTGGCGGCGATGGCCCAGGAGATTCGCGAGCTGGACCGCCCGGCCATCGAATACGTGATCGACGGCGATGCCCGCCTGCGCGCGGCCGAGGTCGCCCTGGCCGAGGCTGAAGCGGCCGGTGACGGCGAGGCGATTGCCCTGGCCCATGGTGCGCTCGATGAGGCCGGCGGGTACGTTGCGCGGGCACGGGCCGGCGCGCTTCTCAACGGCCTGGGCTTCAAGTCAGAAGAACATGAGCAGGCTCTGCGCGAGTTCTCCGGCGGCTGGCGCATCCGCCTGTCGCTGGCCAAAGCCCTGATGTGCCCCTCGGATCTCCTAATGCTCGATGAGCCGACAAACCACCTGGATCTGGAAACCGTCCTGTGGCTGGAAGACTGGCTGAGACGCTATGAGGGCACGCTGATCGTGATCTCTCATGATCGCGACTTTCTCGATCAGGTGGTCGACTCGGTCCTGCATATCGAGCAGCGCGAACTCATCGCCTACAAGGGTGGCTACAGCGATTTCGAACGCGCCCGGGCCGAACGCCTGGCCCATCAGCAGGCGCGCTTCGACAAGCAGCAGCGCGAGATGGCGCACATGCAGAGCTTTATCGATCGCTTCCGGGCCAAGGCCAGCAAGGCCAAGGCGGCGCAGAGCCGGATCAAGGCGCTGGAGCGGATGGAAAAGGTGGCCCCGGCACACGCCGACTCGCCGTTCAATTTCGCCTTCCCCGAACCGCCGCGGGCAGCCAATCCCCTGCTGCATCTCGACAGCTTGAAACTGGGCTACGACGAGCACGTGGTCCTCGATGGCGTGTCACTCAGCCTTGCGCCCGGCGACCGGATCGGCCTGCTCGGCCTCAACGGGGCCGGCAAATCCACCCTGGTTCGAGCGCTGGCCGGCGACCTGGAGCCGCTATCCGGCACCGTGACCGCCAGCCGCGGCCTGGAGGTCGGCTATTTTGCCCAGCATCAGGTCGAGCAACTGGACGCCGAGGCCAGCCCGCTGCTCCATTTGCAGCGCCTGGCCCCTAGCCACGCCGAGCAAGCCCTGCGCGACTACCTGGGCGGCTTCGACTTTCGCGGCGACCAGGCGACCCAGGCCGTCGGCCGGTTCTCGGGCGGCGAGAAAGCCCGCCTGGTACTGGCGCTGCTGGTCTGGCGCGGGCCCAATCTGCTCCTGCTCGACGAGCCGACCAACCACCTGGATCTGGAGATGCGCCACGCCCTGACCCTGGCGCTGCAGGGCTTTGACGGTGCCGTGGTGACCGTGTCGCATGACCGCCATCTGCTCGCCAGCACGGTCGATCGCTACTGGCTGGCCAGCGACGGCGGTGTGCGGCCCTTCGCGGGGGGCTTGCAGGCCTACCGGGGCTGGCTGGCCGAGCGCGGCGCCAACGCCTCGGAGGAAAGAAACCCCGGCAATGTGCCGGACAACAGCCCGCAAAAGGCCAGCGACCGCAAGCAGGCCCGCCGCGAACAGGCAGACTTCCGCAATCGCATTCGCCCGCTGCGCAACCGGGTCGACAAGCTGACGCGCGAAATCGATCAGACCAGCGCGAAACTCAAGACCCTCGAGGATCGACTCGGCGTTAGCGCAATCTATGAAGCCGAGCAGGCCGAAAATCTGAAGTCCGCCCTGGCCGAACAGGCCACCCTGAAGGACAGACTGGACGAACTGGAGTCGGACTGGATGGCGGCCGAGGAGGCACTGCATGAGGCCGAATCCGAGACCTGATTCGGCGTTGCGGACTCGGGCTGCACCTTGTCGCACCGGCGGGATTGCTTTATCGTCGAACAGCGCGGCATCGACCTGACAGAAAGCCAATCAAGGACTGAATGACCACCCTTCTCGCCATTGGTGACATGCACCTGGGTCGACTCCCGGCCAACCTGCCCGAGGATCTGCGTTCGCAGCAGAAGGCCCTCGGCCCGGATACCGCCTGGATGCGCTGTGTCAACGAGGCGATCAACCACCGCGTCGACGCCGTGGTGCTGGCCGGGGATCTGGTCGAACAGGCCCGCGATTTCTTCGTCGCCTACGGTCAGCTCAAGGGCGGGCTCGAGAAACTCGCAACCGCCGGCATTGAAACCTATGCAGTCGCCGGGAACCACGACGTCCATGTCCTGCCGCGGCTGGCCGCCGAACTCGAACACCTGACCCTGCTGGGCGCTGGCGGGCGCTGGGAAACCGCCAGGATCAAGGACATCGAACTGATCGGCTGGTCATTTCCGCAGGCCGAGGTCCGCCACAACCCGCTGGCTGATTTCCCGAACCATCGGCTCGAGCGAGTCCGGATCGGACTGCTGCACTGCGATCGCGACCAGTCCGGGAGCCGGCACGCGCCGGTCAGTTCGACCGATCTGGCGGCCGCTCAGGTCTCGGCCTGGCTGTTGGGGCATATCCATCAGCCTGATGATCTCGGCGGCGAGCGACCTATCGGCTATCTCGGTTCGGTCAGCGCCCTGCGCGCTTCGGAAACCGGTCATCGCGGGCCGTGGCTGATCCGCACCGAGCAGGGTCGGGTCCAGGCCGAGCAGCTGCTGTTGGCCCCGTTGCGGTTTGAGGCCCACACGCTCGACCTGACCGGATTGAAACGCGCCGACGGGCTCGGTGCGCGCATCCTGGAGTGCGCGCGCAAGAGTCTGCTGCGCCTGTCCCGGGGTGGGCAGCTTCCCGATGCCCTGGGACTGCGCCTGACGCTGTCCGGACGCAGCCGCATCGCCTCCGACCTGCGCCTGGCAGCCGAGGAGCTGATCGTCGATGGCCGGCCCTGGACCGAGCAGGGCGTGCATTGCTTCATCGACAAGATCGAGCTGGCGCTGGAGCCGGAAATCGAGCTCGAGCGCCTGGCCGAGCAGAACGACCCCTGCGGCCTGCTGGCTCAGCGTATTCTGGCACTGCGAAACGGCCAGGGTGACGAGCACGAGCGCCTGCTCAGCCAGGCTCGAGAACGCCTCGACAGCGTGATTGAAGCACGTGAGTTCAAGGGCCTGGAGCGCTCGCTCAGCGATGCCGATCTAGCCCGCTACCTGGAACGCGCAGCGCTGATCAGTCTGGCAGCCCTGATCGAACAGCGCAGTCGATCGCGCCAATGAGCCTGAAGCCATGCAACTGAAATCGCTCCAGATTCGTGTTCTGCCCGGCCTCGACCCCGGCTTCGAGGTCGACTTCGATCCGGCGGCGGTCAATGTGGTCACCGGCCCCAACGCGTCGGGCAAGTCCAGCCTGGTGCGCGCGGTGCGCGCCATGCTCTATCCACAGAGCCAGCCCGACTACGCCGAACTACGCGCCGTATGGCAGCGAGGTGATCAGATCCTGATCAGCGAGCGACGCGGGCATCACGTCAACTGGCTGGCCGACGGCAGGACGATCGATCCGCCCGGATTACCGCCGATGGACGCGGTCGGAGCGTTTCTCATTCACGCTGAGGATCTGAACGCGCTGGGCGATACCGATCAGCACATCGCCAGCCACCTGCGCACCCTGCTGGCCGGTGGCTACGATCTGGACGCGGTACTGCAGCAGAAGCTGCTGAGCCCACCCCCGCGCCCGAAAAAGCTGGCCCAGGAGCTCAGCCGCCTTGACCAGGCCGTGATCGCCAAGGAAGCCGAATACGCCGAGCTCGACGATGAACTGGCGACCCTGAGCCGTCTGAAGCGCCAGCTCGAGCAGACCGCCGATGCCGCCGGCCAGTTGCGCGCCATCGAGGACGCGCTGGCCCTGGCCGATGCGATTGCCGAACGCGACGCCCTGGAACATACCCAGGACAAGGAATTTCCCGGCGGCATGGATCGCCTGCGCGGCGACGAGCTGGAGCGCCTCGATCAGGCCGACGAAAAACTCCAGCAACGCCGGAAGGAACTGGCCTCGACCCGGGCCGCACTGGCGTCGGCGCAGCAGCAGCTCGAGCGGAGCGGCAACGTCGCCCCGCAGACCCTCGAGGCCCTGCAGGCGGCGCTGGCCGATGACCGCGATCGCCTGGCTGAACTGGAGCAGCGCATCGAGCAGCAGCGCGATGAGATCAGCAAGCTGAGTGGCGCCACCGAGCTGGCCGTCCGCCGGCTGGGCAGGACCAACGGGCTCGAGGTGGCCGACAAGCTCGATCAGAGCGCGCTGGAGGCGCTGGAAAAGCACGTCGATCGCGTCCAGGCGCTACGCGAGCAGATCCGCACGCTGACCGGTGAGCTGGCCCGAACACACGTATCGTCGAACATCACGGGGCGCTCGCAGGACGACCTGCGCGAGGCGCGCCAGGCCCTGCAGCAATGGCTGGATGGCGCTCGCACCTCGATCCTGGAGGGCGTGCTTTGGGGCGGTCTGAGCCTCGCTGCTGCCCTGGCGGCCTGGCGGCTTCTTGGGCCGCAGGACATCGTGCCATTACCCGAGCTGATCATGCTGATCCTGATCGCTCTCGGGGTACCGCTGGGGCTGCTGGTCAATTTCAGCCTGCGCTGGCGCGACCAGAGCCAGGCCGTCCGGGCCTATCTGGCCACGGACGTGGAAGCACCACTGGGCTGGACCGAATCGGAAGTCGAGTCGCGACTGGATCGCCTGGATCGTGAGCTCGAATCGGCGACCCGGCACGAGATCAGCCAGGCCCGATCGGCCGAGGTGCGAGACCAGCTCAACAGTCAGCGCAGCAAATTCGACCAGGCGCGCGACAAGCTCAATACGCTGGCCCGCGAGATCGGCGTGAATGCCGATACCCGCCTCGAGACCGGGTTTCTGCTGTGGTGTCGGCATCTTTACGAGTGGCAGACTCGCCAATCGGCCCTGCTGCAGGCAAGGACCGGGCTCGACGCCCTGGAGACCCGCTATGCCGCCCTGAAGGATGCCGTTGCCGGCCGCCTTCAAAAGCACGGGTTCGGGGATAGCGCGGCGGAATCAGGAGGCTCAGGGCACGAACTGAGTGAGGGCAGCAGGACGCTGGCCGCCATCGTGCATCAGCTCACGCCTCGTATGCGGCGCAACGCCGAGCTGCACAACGAGACCACGGCTCTCGAGCACCGCATCAGCGAGCTGAGTGCCGATCTCGAGCAACTCGAGAGCGCCAGGGACCCGATTTTCATCCAGGCCGGATTGAAGCCCGATGACCGCGAGGGCCTCACCCTCCGGATCGATCAGATCGAGGCCTGGCGCAAACTG
>Ga0102934_1001430_pt1 | contig 16754 bp, 22 predicted proteins | sample SalPonR2_A_D1_MG_FD_78175 | JGI IMG/M metagenome (GOLD analysis project Ga0102934, IMG submission 78175) | Salt pond soil microbial communities from South San Francisco under conditions of wetland restoration - Salt Pond MetaG R2_A_D1_MG | ecosystem: Environmental > Aquatic > Marine > Intertidal... | reverse complement strand
GTGGTGGTGGAGGAGGAGGAGGAGGAGGAGGAGGAGGAGGAGGGGAGCGAGGTCGACGTGGATGAGGGGGAAGGAGATGGAGGCGGAAAAGGAGAAGAAGGAGGAGGAGAATGTTGAGGAGGAGGAAGAAATTGGGGAGGAGGAGGTGATGGAGCAGGAGGAGGTGGAGGAGGAGGCAGACGAGGGGACGGAGGCGGCAGTCCAGGGCCTCTCCCAGAACCCCCCGCGGACGCGCGGTAGGCCCGACTTGCATCGTCCAAGGCCTCGGGGTCTGAGGCGGGTTGATGCTCAACAACCTGCTCTGCCCCTTGGGCCTCTTCAAGTCCTCCGCCTCGGCTGTCGCCCAGACGAGCTTGTTCCTGGGCGTGCCGGGGGTGGACGTGGGCAAAGCCTCGGGCCCTGGAGGACAAGGTGGGCCCGAGAGGGGCTTCGTCGGTGGCCACCAAGGGGTGGGGCTGGCGGCCCTCTACGGGGAGGAGGGTACCGGTGTCCGCACCGAGTGGGGTGCCCGGGAGGTGGTGATCCGCTTGGGGGAATACGCGGCGGACGTGGTGGACAGCATGAAGAAGCACCACAGCCTCGGGCTCTTCTTCTTCACACCCCTCGTCCACCTCGTCCTCTCCAAGAGGGCGGAAGTTCCCCGGTGGCTCGACGAGCTCCGGGCGTACCGGACCCAGCCCGCCCCCATGAGCGCGGTCCTCGCCGCCCTCTTCTCGGACCCTTTCCTCCACCTCTTGAAGGCGGGGAGATGGGTCTTCGACGGGACGGCGGCGGATTTTATCGATCGCCTCTATGCTGCCATGGTGCGATGGGGGATCGGACGCCCTCCTGCCGGCACCCACAGGGATTTTCTCCCGGGCGCGGTCGTGGCGTACGTGGAGGCACTCCTGGGGCAGTCGATGCCAAGCACGAGCCTCTCCGGGCTGGCGGAGGACTTGGCGGAGAAGAAGCTCTTGTACGCCTTCTACCGCAAGGTCCTCGTGCCCAGGGGGCAGGCGTATGCGCGGGCGTGGGGCATCCCCTACCACCATGAGCTCATGGTGGGCGAGGGAGAGCTCCTGCGCATGTGGGCGCAAGTCTTTGACCGCGTGCCGTTTGAGTTTCGGGAGGAGCAAGAGAAGAAAGGATCGCACCCGACTCAAAAGAAAAAATTATTACACATACACTGAAACCGCTGTTATATGCGGTACTCTCAAACCAAAGTTTCTTTTCTTTTGGGACAAGTCTCAAGTCTTAAAGTCTCCAGGAATGCCGACTCGCTTCCAGCCGCCCTGTCCCTCCTCCTGCCCTACCCCCAATCTCCTTCCCCCAGAGTACTATTTCGTGTGAAACAGGCCGTCGAAAATTTCGCTGGAACCTCCGCACCTAGCGGCTTACCCTTTACATCCTGTCCGCAATGCCGACCCCACAACTGCCCAAGCCTCCTAACATAGCCCGCGTCTTGGTGTTTCACACTGGCGGTCAGACGCAGTATGGCTTGGCCCTTTTCAATGCTCCCGATTTGCAAGCAGTGGTGTACGTAGCCCTGTCGCGGGCGATCTGCTTTCTACACCTAATACCAGGGCCAAGGGCGGTCGGTTCCCCGCCTTTCACCTGTGATTAATTAAACATGTGCGTAATTTTCAGAAATATCTTCCATGTACGTGACGGCAGAGGCAACATAAAGGCCGTGGCGGCATCGACGTATCGACATAAATTTTGGGGACTTTAAGTGATTGAGTCGTTTTGGGGAATGAAAAAGTAATATTGAAGTCGAGAAAGTATGAAGAGAGGCGCTCAGGGTATGCCCCATCCGGCATGGAACACGGCCCATCTCTCGCGGCTTTTTGGAGCTCCTTCGCGGTCCATTCCAGCTCGCCTTCATCTCTACTTTCCTTTCTGCCTTGTCTATATGTATATGCACATCTTTCAACGCAAGCACCACCGTACATCCCCTTTGTCGAATGATCAAAAAGTCGCGACAAATGTCGACTTTGAAAGAGGGGCGACAATGTCAGGTCGACATCAGAATTTCAAATGTCATGTCAACCCTGCTGAGAAACGGTCGCAGCGTCCAGGTGCTTACACAGGGCGGTCACCTACATAGCTTACAAGGCCTTACAGGGTTGCCTATTCGTATCAAACCTTTTACTTTCCTACACATCAGTACAGAAATTTGTCAAAAACCCATGTCAAAAAATCCTAGCATACAGGATTTTCAATCAAGAACTTTCAGCATTCGACAGGTAATCACGACTTATGCACGACCGTTAGCTACCATGACGCTATTCGTACACACGTCAAAACTGTTCGAGTAGAAAAGAGAAGATGCGTGAAAAATGTCATGAAAATAATTGTAATAAATCGTTAGAAAGCTACTTCACCATCCTATGTCATCTCCTGTGTAACTCGCTCGCTTCATGGTCCTTTAAATTTGTCGTGGACCTTACCCCAGTAATTGTACGTTCCACCATCCCTGGCTTTCATGGCAGGACTCGAAACAAGCCCGGAATTTGGAATCACTTCGTACATCGGGAAGTATTCTTAGCCCAGTGAAGCCTGCATCGATTCGACGCCTCCGATTAGTCAGCAAACGTGCTATTCAGGACCGAGACGATTTTCACATCCTTCTATTTGGCTCGTTTTGTCTATGTTTCAATGCTAGTTTTGTAAATTTGGTAACCTTCAGCAGCTACCTAAAATTAGCAACGGCGCACGTCACTGGTCTCGTGGCTCGTGCCTCTCAGACAATCGCTGACGGTGCTTGGCAACTCGTCTATCTCCCAATTTCTGTTTTTCTTTGCTTCTTGGTGGGGTCTGTCGTTGGAGGATATACCGTCTCTCATGAGACATTCTATCTAGGTATGTTGTTGTGACGTCAAAAATTTTAAAAAATGTGCACACGTCCGTAGAGAAATGGGAAAAAAGCGGGTACGATTTTGGAAAGGCCACCTCTCATCTTGTATCTGCATGTGGTGCGTCTTCTTTGTCTGATACCTGTATCTCGCCAACCATCACATCCCTTTTATTAAGGACGATCCTATGGGCGAGCGCTTCTCACAATCGCCCTTCTGCAAGGCTCGGCTCTTGTCGTCAACAAAGTTCACGTGGACGAGGGACACGTGCAACACTACTACATCTACGTCTGCGCTGTTGCCATGGGTCTCCAGAACTCCCTGACTAGCAAGTACTCGGGTAATACGCTGCGTACCACTCACGTCACGGGTGCGACTACAGATTTGGGAATTGCGATCGGCCACCTCTTGAAGGGCCGGAGGGGTGACCTCTGGAAGGTTAAGTTGCACTCCACAGCCATTTTAGGCTTTCTGGTTGGTGGTGTCATGGGTCGACTTGCCTACCTCCGCTTCGAGGAAACTGCACTACTTTTCAATGTGACCATAATGACTGTGTTGGGCCTAAGCCATTTACTCTGGATCAGTAGGCGCAAGGGTCTTTCGCTCTGGAAGGTATTCAAATCTACCACAGACCTCAAAGTCGACATGGCCCCGGCACACGAACCGTCTCCAAACGAGACACCAACATCACCCGCCGAAATGCGAGAGCCTACTTCCCATCTAGCCAGCTCAGGAACGAAGGGCACCAGTGCGTCTGTCGAGTATTCTCGCACTATCAGCCTCTTGGCCTTGGAGAGAACTAGCAGCAGTCGCCTCGGAGATCGACCCATTTCACGCGAGATATCCGCTTCGTTCAAAGCGCAGAGTTCCATAAGCACTTCTTCCTCAGCCAAAATTTTGTCACTCCAATCATTTGGCGACTCGCAAGAGTCTTGCGGCGTGGTTCATCGCCCTGCTAATCGCAGTACCAGCTTGGAGTGTATTTCCGGACAGAGCCCCTCTCCTTGTCCGACAGCAGGCACTTCGGATATTAAAGCTTCGTACCAATTGCCTCGAATCCCACCGTCCGGAAGCGGAGGGGTCGATCAAGCCGGGGCCCATCGCCAGCTTCCTTCCTTTCCGTCAACAATGAGTGGGAGTCCGCCGCGCGTCATTCAGGTGGAGGCGGAAGTGCATGAGGAGGACGAGGATGCGTCGCTGGATGATAGTGAAGACGTAGACGAATACAGTGTTGGGGACGTAGCGGGAGAGGTGAGCTGTGACGACTACGATCTCGTCCGGGACCCCCTGGACGGGAGGCTCGTTGAGGTACTCGTCCGCGTCCACGAGGCAGCGCCCGACGAGCCCGAGCCGTCCCAGTCAAGCCAGCAAGCGCTTGACGGCTGGTCTCAGGGTACCAGGCACACGCACGCTCCCGAATGATAATTGTAGAACTAATGTTTTGCCGCATTCGCTGACGAAGCCAAAAGCAAGGAATAGGGTCAAAGACAAACAAACAGCGATGGCTCAAAACTCTAGTTTACCTACGAAATTTAACCAGTAGTACTCTCCTGACATATAGTACAAATAAAATTGGACCCTTCCACAATCATCTTTTAGAGAATGCCTTGTAGTCCACTACTTCTCCCCCCCATTCGTGTCGGCGCTTGCTGCTGCCTTAGCCACGCCCGCGTCCGCGTCGTCGGGGATGGTGAACGTCAAGGAATCCTGGGTCCCGATCTGAGTGACTTCCAGGGAGCCTAGAGTGCCGTCAGGTCGGTCAAATATCCTATCCGCTTGAAAGCGCATAGTTCCCGCCGTCCAGTCCACGATGACCGCCCCTCTCTGTCCGCGAGGCAAGGTCGGGGGGAATGCCAAGGAGAGGCCACCGTGCAGCGACAAAACCCACGACCCCGGAACTCTAGCGTTGGGGTCATATATGCCTCGTCCGCTCGACCCAAAGAGCTCTGGCTCTTCTGCTGTGGGACCTTCTTTCCCCAAGCGCTCCTTCTTGACAAGCACTTTGCTTGCCTGGAAGGCATATGCAGGATCGGGGCTCTTGTAAACGAACGTCACTCGGGTGCGATAGTCCCCTTGTCGAATCCATATTTCTGCTTCAAATACCTCTGTTGCGCCCTTAAAGCGCACATGAGAGCATGAGAAGACATTGTCTGCAGCCATGGCGCCCAGCTCCCCCCGGAAGCTCGTTGGTTCCATGCGCCGCTCCCCTACCACTACAGGCTCAAGAGGGCCCCCGTCTGCCGCGTGCAAGAGCGTCACTTCTCGCCACCAGACCGACCGGGCATCGTAGTCACCTTCACACTCGTGTCGCCCCTTGTATATGTTGGTCATACGGAGGACAGTCTCGCCGTTAGGACCGCTGTTGGGTTCGGGGGTATACTCGCTCCAGACGCCCGACCAAATCCCTGTCTGCGCCTTCAGAAAGAGATTGAGCTGCCACTGGTCATTAGAATTCTGCATGTCTGCTCGATATCGCGCAAGAAGCTCATCGTCGCCGAGGTATTCTATCTCCTACATATAGTAGTCAGTTTGTCGAGAAAAATATTAGTGGTCTGTTGATATTTTTCCTACTGATTGGCATCGGGCAACAACAAAACTTAGCCCCCCTTACGCTTCATGCATCATAGATTCTTTACCATTGGAAGTTAATGTCCCTGTACTAACACGTACCGCCTGCTGATCGGTGTACTCGGACTGATACTCGTATTCAGACTCTCCCCCCGTCGGCATGGGTGATACGCCGTGCTCAAGGTTGGGCGGTTCTTTGTCGTGTTCCCCTGCTCCCAGTCCGCTGTTTGATCCCTCATTATTGATTCCTTCATCCTCTGGACGCGCACTCAGGCGGGCAATGACATGCTGCCTGCGGATACAGTCCCCAGCCGGCCCACATGAAGGTGCAGAGGAGGGAGCTGTGTGTTGGATCTTGCGCAAGGTCATGGGAGCCCGCGTCAAAAAACCTTCCGTTGGCACCGGCGATAGCATTAAGAGCATAAGCAGAGATGTTGGCATTCCCACAATTATTGAGGGAAATGGCAATAATGGCATGGTCAGCTGCACTCCTGTGGGTGTTGTGGGGAAAAAAAAGGGGTTTCTTGACTTGAGACCGGGTCAACTGCAGAGAAATATTTTGTTGATGACGTCCATTTCGCCATGGAATTTTTCAACGCTTATATGCTGTGTTCTGATTCGCTGTCTCCGCGAAGTTAGAAAGATCATCAATCGATCATTTTGTTTCATGTTTAGATCTGCGCGAGGGAGGAAAGGGCTGAAGTGGTCGAAGCAGCTGGGGGAAGGTAAAATAGCCAGTTTCGCGCAAAAAAATAACAAAAACAACGCTTTGCGTCAAAAATTGCGATGTATCTTTACATGTGCATGCGAGAAATGTACACATGCTAAACGGATACATGTACGGTACATGGAAAGGGTGTTTCAAGGCTCAATCAGTGGTCAGACGCGCAGTGCCGCCTTTCTTGGCCATTTCGAGCGGGCGGCGGAACAACCTCCTCCCCATCCTCCGTCGGTTGCAGGCCTTCGCAAAGCCTGCCGTGACTCCTTACCATTACATGCGCGTACGCATTTTCATTATAGGCAAATAGCCGCTTGTTCGGTTTCTCATGCTTTCAAAAAATGGTGTGCCAGAGCTTGATCACCCGCAGAGCCGAGGGGCATTTACGACCCTCAGCGCTCGAGACGTCTGTCCACACTCGTCGACTAATGCATGCAGCGCTCAGCACCCGAATAGAAGTAAAAAGTTCTCAGCAAGGACCCATAAATCAGATAGATTTGGATCCATGCGATGAGCGTTACCTGCTGGTGGCATCAGGAGATGCAACGGTCGGGCTGTACGACATGGAAGTGGAGCCAGCGCAAGATGGCAGTGAGTCCGATGGCCAAGATGGCTCGATGCCTTCACGGGTGCAGAGCTTGCACGTAACACCACGAACAAGGGCCCATGTGACAGAGAATATCGGGGATTTGACCCGTGGCAGGGTGTCTAGCTCAATAGGAAATGCAGCACTCGCTGCCCGGATGCAACCTCCATCGGGAGGGCACCGTTACAGCGTGACGAGCGTGCAATGGTATCCCCCCGACACAGGGATCTTTGTGTCGGGCAGCACGGACGGGTCGGTACAAGTCTGGGACACCAACTTATTCGTCAGTGCGGGCACATTCTCGCTGGGGAGCAAAGTGCACGCCGTGGCAATGTCCCGGGCCATGCTCTCACGATCTTTGATTGCCGTCGGCACCGACGACCGCCGCGTCCGCCTGTGTGACCTCAAGTCCGGCGGTAGCAGCCACCTGCTTGCGGGCCATGCCCAGACAGTCACGACGGTTGCGTGGTCGCCTACTGAGGAACATCTTCTGGCAACGGTAGGTCTGAAATGTCGTCGCTTTTACAGAGTGCCTGGTCCTGTCTAACCCTCCCTGACCTAACCCTGACCCTGATTTTCGTATTTAAAGGGTTCGAGAGATTCCACAGTAAGGCTGTGGGACGTGCGTCGGTCAGGGGCCTCCGCCTGCCTGAAGACTCTCGACCAGGACGCCGACCATCGCGGCCGTGCCACTGGCATTCTGAGTGCGCCGACAGCCCTGGCAAAGGCGCACGCCGGATGGGTAGTCTCGCTCGACTTTACACCCAACGGCTGCTGGCTAGTGAGTGCTGGGACTGACAAGCGTCTCCGGCTTTGGAATGCTATGTCTGGACAGAACACGTTGTTAAACTATGCGGGGACGCACAACGATATCGCAGTGGGATGGAAGATAAAAGCAATTCAGACGGCCGGCAGGAGAGGCATCGGTCGTGATTGGGGCGAGGGAAACATGATTCTTTACCCCAACGGGCGGTCAGGCGAAGTCCTGCTCTTCCCCCTCCTATCGCGTGGAGGAATGTCCGGTAGAAGCCGGAGCCAGTCGAGCGGGCGACTCGAGAGGCCGAGGGCGGTGGGCCAGCCCTCCCATCGGCTGCGCGGGCATCTTGACGTTGTGCAGTCGATGGCCTACAGGCGGGACGCGGGCCAGATCATCACGGGGGGCGCCGATAGCCTCCTCCTGGTCTTTGACTGCTCACGACACGACAAAGAGGAAAGCCGGTTGTTGGATGGTGAGAACGATGGCCAGTACCCGAAGGGCTCGAAACGGCGAGCAGCAGAGGCTGCAGACCAATGGAGCAGCGATGAAGATGACAACAGTGGGCGCGTCGACCACGAGGAGGGATTTGTGCCCCCCATATTGCGGCAATATGACCGCGATAATAGCCACAGGAGCACGTCCCGTAGAAGGGAACATTAAACTCTATGTAACCCATGCGGTTTGCTTTCATTGCTCATAACATGGTTTTCTCTGTCCATCCTCTGGCGAAAATTGCATGTCGCGCTTCATCGCCCCTTTCTGAGCATTTCAAGGTGAACTGGGGGAGGCTATATCCTCCTCGTTCTCTTGATCACATCGTTTTGGCCACAATCAGCTTCCTCTAGTCGGGCTCTCAGTGAAACAATAGACTCCCGAACGCGTCGTGTGGTTCACAAAGCAGATCAGTCCCTGGTTGGGTGTCAGGATCGGATCGCATGATGAGGAATTTTTATAGCCGACACACCGCGGAGAATTTGGTGCTTGACTGGATGTTGAGACCGTCTCCATGACCAAGGAGAGTATTCGCGTATATTTTTTGAACAGCAGGACTGTGGTCCAGGGTGGCATTTTGTCCGCTTTGTATAGGAAAAAATGTGAATCGATGTAACGAAGGCATTTTTGGACTGGCCCATCCCGAAAGAAGGGGACGGTGGCAAGGCCTGGTCGCTCGAACATGCGTTCTTCAAACTCACTTCAAGGCGCCTGGCCATGTTCTTCCTCGATCTCTCCCTCGATCCCTGTCAGCATGACAGAGTCTTACACTTAAGATACACACCCCCACTGGAAAAGTCAGAGGTATGGCTGCTGTGGAGGCCAGCGCACCACAACCCGCTTTGTTGACCTGGAAGACAGCCATGTCAAGAGCCGTAGTCACGCCTGACTCGCCTCCAAATGAGCACCTCTCGGAGAGTTACACAACGGAGACTATTATCCTGGAGGGGATGCATCAGCATTTGCGCCGTTTGCATGAGGTTAAGAATTGCTGTAAAACCAATGAACACGCTATTTTGTCCGCAAAGGCTGGCCAACTCTCGCGTCAAGACACTTACAACAGGACGCAATCTGACAGGCGTTCACGTCGCTTTGAAAACCAAGAGGACGCACACACTGTATACAAGCTGCGAAAATCTTTTCAAACACTCGTCAGACACGCGCTTCTACGAAGGCGGGAAGAAGAGTTTTTGACAGCTGAAGAACTGGCAACAGTTGGCCAGACACTTCAAAGTGTGTGTTCAGCACGTACTCAGAAGACTGTTACAGGTTACGGCGGCTGTCTTCCTTATTTAACGAGTGGTCGGTGTAACTACACTGATTTTAGTCACCTTCGTGACAATATTCCAGAGAGAGCTCGATATTTGTTTGGTGTGCAGCACTTTTTACAGGTAGGAGAAAAGATGCCTTTCGACCTCTCTTTACTTGTGTTCCTCTCATACGAAATCATCCGTCTCGCTTCCTTTTTATCCTTAAGTGCACGCGTGATCAACATGGACGCATTAATACGGCAGAGTTTTTCCGTCATACCTACAATTTGATGTGCTTGCTGAAGACAAAAATTACGTTGCTCTTTTACAATGAGAGCGATCGCGGAAGCCTGGGCGAATCTGATCTGGAGGGCTACGTGTACGACCTCGTCTTATCACTTCCTGCGCTGCAGCACTTGCCTGATAACTTTGCTTCTTTCTATGTTTTCACTGCGGTGCGTCGCTTTATGTTCTTCTTGGACGTGAAAAGGACGGGGAGGGTGGACGTGCGCCACCTTATCTCGTCGCAGGTAATGGAGGAGCTCATGGCCCTGGCGATGATGAACTCGCCTCCCCCGCCTCCTCCTCAATCGCCTTTCCCAGCAGCGCATGGGGCAAGAGCAGCCAGCGAAGAGGCCTCTTTTGCTTCTGAATGTTCGCGGTGGCAAGAACGAGCAAGCAAGAACTGGTTTTCGACCGAGAACGCTCTGCGGGTGTACAACATGGTGAGTGCTCCCTGGCTCCCCGGGAAGACTTTCGTGAGGAAAGGGAGGGAACATTAGAGAGTGAGTGGAAGACAAGCATAGAGTGATTTCCTATGCGGGCGGACTGGGAGATAGCTTTGTCTCTCAAATCGCCATGCCCCTGCAAATCGTCGGATTTACGGCTTCCAGTTGTCTCTAAAACTGTTTCGGGTGTCCTTTTTCCTATTCTGTGCATCACGCAGTACCTGGACCTGGACCGGGACCAGAATGGCCTCTTGAACAAGATTGAACTCCTCCGCTATCCTGGCTTCTCCCAAGCCACACGATTGACGTCCGCATTTGTGGACCGCGTCTTTGAGGAAAGCATCACGTACAGGTTACCCTCGGAGACTGCGGAAGAGGACGAGTCTCTGCCCGAGGCAGAGATGGTGAGAATGGACGTGGGGGTGTGAAAAATATGAAAATGAGTGCGTGCCTGCATTTCCCTGCCGACTCGAGACCATATTTTTCCTCCGTAACTCTCAGAATTCTTTCCCCTTCAGGATTACAAAGTATTCCTGGACTTTGTACTGTCCATGGAAAACCGCTCCTCGCCGCCTGCCCTCAAGTGGTTGTTTCGCATTCTGGACGTGCAGAAAACAGGGTTTTTGTCGCCCTTTGCCATCCGCTCCTTCTTCCGGGAGGTTGCCAACGCCCTGGAGAGGGCAGGAATGGAGGCGCCGCTCGTGGATGACGTGATCGACGAGGTCTTTGACATGGTTCGGCCACAGGATCCCTCTCGAGGCATCTCTCAGGAGGACCTGCTGACATGCGGTGTGGGCTCCATCGTCGTCTCCATGCTAATTGACGTGCAGTCGTTCCTGAGCTATGATCAGCGCGAGCACTCGGCGGCCGCAGCGGCGGCTGCTGCTGCCGCAGCACTAGAAGAGGGAGCGGAGGAGGTCGGTCTGGATGCTGAAAGAGAGACTCTAGCTGGAAGTGACAACGTTGACAGGGATGCGAACGGAATCTGTGATCAAATGTTGGAAAGAAGGCTGCCTTACGTCGGCGAAGAGGAAGGAAAGGGGCATGTGGCGGATGGCGACGTGGATGGAGAAGACAAAGAGTATGAGATCAGTCACGAGGAAGAGTTGTCGAAGCCGGAGGACAAGGCGTCGATAATTGTAGTATACAATGCCGTGTGAAGGGATACAACTGTAAATCTGTACAAAGGAAAAAAGCAGCGCCCAGTTCATGGCAGAGATAGATCTGGATGGCCAGCCAGTGTGTTGTCAGCGACTTTACTTCCCGGAAACATCTTTTGTATACACGCTCTCGCCCCGAGAGGCCCAGCAACGATGGGGAAAACCCTCTGGCGGTATGGAACATCTGCGTGCAGGCAGGGATAATTAAGCAAAGATTTGATCCAGGAAAGCCGCCCCCAGGTCCACACTGTCCTCCAGCACCAGGTCTCTCTTGATGGAGACGCCGCCGAAGGAGATGAGCACATAAAATGCCGCCGCGCACGTGACGAACATGATGGGAAAGGTGATGGTAGGGGTCAAATACCAGGGCGGGCGCTCGCCCGTCTCTCCCTCGAAAAACCCGAAGAAATAGAGGGACTTGAACCAGCGCGAGGCCTTCTCGGCATTGCTTAGGCCCTCTTCGTTTCGCATCCGCAGTTCCGAGCGCTGCGCGTAGTCACGAGCAATGGATTTCGCGTCACGGAGTTTTTTCGGGTCAACGTCCCGGAAGGACTTCGGGTTCAGGAAGTTTCCTGATGCCTCCAAGACTTCAATATCAAAGTCCAGGGGCATGTCGGGGCCGACGACGGGACTCACTCCAGCGCTCCCGTAAGCGTACCATGGCTGAATTTGGACTCGGGCCACCTCTCCTACACGCATGGAGCCGACCGCTGTCTCAAACCCGCCGATCATTGTCCCATCCCCCTGCAAAAATCTGAAGTCCTCCCCCCGGCACAGCACCTGCCCGTCCGCCGTACGACCTTCGTACTTGACAGCTACTTCCGCGCCCGGCGTCACCAAAGGCCCCTCCCCCGCCGTGATAATGGTTTTCATAACCCCTCCGTCACGAAGTAAATCGCCTTCCAACTGCTGCGGCACGCTCGGCGCTGTCTCATCCTCAAAATCAAAGTAGGATGCACCCTTTTCCGGATCCGGCCTTCGCCGCCCCACACTCGCGGGCGGTGCGGGTGGCATGCCTCCCAGCGGAGCCGACGGTAGCGGTGTACTTGATTTCGATGTCGTGTCTACTTCATCTTTGGTGCTCATCCTAATCGCGATGTTACAGCGCCTGGCAAAAGTGCTAGAGCTGAGGCGGCTTCTCGGAATGATAAGAAACGCACGGCTCGCACCAAAGCTCGTGAGCAGGGCGCCTAATAGGCAATAAGCCTGGAGAGGCTGCATATTGAGCCGTTCTGTTTCACTGTAATACAGATTAAAAACGTGCTTATGAACGTGTGATGGCTTCAATGCGGCGACCTGAGACACTTGCAGGGGCTGACTCGAAGGTCTCGTCGCTCCACTTTCACGGCGGCGATAGATACAGTCAGGATGGCAAGAATTGCAGCACACATCGAAAGCATTCGCGCATCTTAGGCCGACACTCGCGCACATCTCAACAAGACCAACCAGAGCGAACGGTATTGATCCTGGCTGGCGCGATTGCAGCGGATAAACGCAATAAGGCAACAGTCGACGCCCTTCCATAGAAGATGTGGAACAATGTCAGCTCTCCTCTTCAATTACACTTCCCAACACTACAGGCATGCGATACCGAAATCGAATCAACAAGACGACGTCAAATCGTGTCATGAAAAAAATCTTCATAATCGTGATCCTGACATTGCTCCAAGGATCCATTCTGGGATACCGGTAGGTTTAATTCGGCCAACATATGGTACTCCCCTTGACCTCTGCCTGGGTACCCCCCACTCGCCCTGTCACTGTCCCTGTTAAGGCATCCCGAGTGTAACATACGTATCTTTGTTTCATATTTAAAACGCATGTACTATCACTATTTTGTGTCGGAGGAATGTACGCTCTTGTCCATGCATTTTTCCAAGCGCTTGTCCCATCGTTGCACCGCAACAGGCTCCTACCAGCCATTGGCAAACGTTGGCGGCGACGCCGGCAGCCTCCCACAGTGGTTTTGCCCAGCATTGACTCTTTTCAGCTCATACCGGACCAGCAAAAAGTCCAAGCGCAGGGCTGGAGGGATTCCTTGGTCAGCATAGGGAAGCAACTCTCTACATCGGGCATACTTCCCAGCAAGGCACAGAAAATGACGATCCGAAGCATTGCAGTAGCGCTAGAGACCGTTAAACCCATGCCTACCAGGGCGCCCGCTTTGTCTTCCATGGTGCAGGGACGATGGTCTCTTCTGTACACGGACGCCCCGGGCATCAGCTCGGGGCGGATCGGGCCCTTCGGGGTCATCAAGGGCCGGGTCTCCCAGGAGGTCGAGCTGGCGAGCAAGGCGTACACAAATATACTGCGCGTGGCGAAACCAGGGCATGAACCGTGGCTGGAGGCACGCTTGACGGCCAGCTTCGATGTCTTGAACGACACGGACTGGGAGGTGACTTTCGAAGACGTCGTGGGGCTCTTACGGGGAAAGCAGGTGGTGAGGCAGGTCTTCTCAGGCGTTCAACGAATATGGACGCACACATATCTGGATCCTACTGGACGCGTGCGGGTAATGCGGGCGAGGAGGCCGGAGCGACAGCCGGATGAGGCCTTCCTCTTTGTGTTCGTCCGTGAGGGTGACGGCTGCTCAGGCGCTTTTGGTCGGTGACGGCGGGTTCGCAGCCCTTTATAGCACAGAATGGAGAAAACCCGCAATGTAAAAGTACATAGTGTCCAATAAATCCGCCTACTCACTTTGTCCGGCATGTAGCTTGATAGTATTTAGCAGACATTCTTTGGAAGGAAGCATGGATCGTTCGAGGCATCCAAGATGTTAAAGCGAGACCATTTCGCCATAAGACGCCATCCTTGCTTCTTTCTTTTCTGTGCATGGCCCGAATTGTCTTATTCTCTCTACATCAAACGACCCCCTGGCGTCCTTTCCTTTCGAAAGGAGGGCATGTTTTACTGGACCCTCAACCTTTCTCATTTTGGCCTCATCCCCAAGGGCCACACGCGCGTCGAATTAGGGTTCTTTCGACTCACTGCCCGGTGCCCCCCCCGCAGCGTGGCCTCACAACTCGGTGGAATCACTATCAGTCTTAAGCTTGATGCGCCCGTTTCGGAGGTAGTTCAGGTGAATGCGGGCCTTGGTGCCGTCCGAGAGCCGGACTAAGAGCTCGTGCGGTCGAACGGAGGCAATTCGCCCGACAAAATCCTCGCCGCTCAGCATGGATGTAAAGACGATGGACTCCCCCTTCAGGAGGCAGTGCTCCTTGTAGTGCAGGCAGTTGTCCTCCACAGAGACCTCCACCATCGAGTCGCTTTGTGCGTCATAATAGGCGCGAGCGCGTTCCGCTAAATCTTTGGAGATTACGCGGAGGTCATCCTTGATCTCGCCATCGCTCAAGAACATGGAGACATTCCCAGCCGTGCTTCCGCCCCCAACGCGCCCGACCGCCCCCCCTTGCAGCGGATCGCCTGGGTCTTCCGCGCGCAGGACGTTCTTGCTCCGTAAGAGTCGAGTCTGACCCACACGCTCGAGCTGTTTCAAAACGCGCTCTCGGTCTTCCTCCAGCCGCTTGACGCGTTGCTCCATCGTGTCCAGAAGGCGGGTCTTGAGCTCGTCCATGGCCACCTTATACGTACTCTCCGCCTCCATCACTTCATACTCGTACAACCCCTTGATGTTCTCCACCTGCATTTGCTTAAAGCGTTCAGCAGCAAACACGCGCCGGTCCCTCACTTTTTGAAGGGCATTCAATTTTTTTTGCCACTCCGGATGAGTGCCTTCTTCGATCTGTTGTTTCTCCATCTCCATCTCCGTAATGCGTTCCATCAAATCTTTATTGCGATTTGGCTCTGCCAGCCCTTCCGTTACCGTGAGAGTCATTGTGGGTGTGGCCGTCTTTGCAGCTCCGTTCGTTGACCCGTTTGCATCGGTGCACTCCCCCCCTCGCCCCTCTTCCCTCACGTGCTCCGGCGACTGGTTAGCAGGACGTTGCCCTTCTGGTGCATTACTTTCATCACCTAACTTCCGCTTACGACTGCTTGTCATGGTGCTGCCATCATCGCCACTGCTTCCGTTTGTGCCCCCATCTACGCGTGTATCGTGGTGTGTGCGTGAAGTGAAAGAAATGCCTAAAATGGGCACGACCTCCTACGTCCTTTACCGCCCCACTTCCCATTACCTGCAGCAGAAGACATGGCCGCGACCTCAAACAGAGAAACCTCTGCCCTTGTAAGTGTGGAGACCTACGGCCTCCCTGGAGGTACCTTGTGGTGTAAAAGGCCGTCAGTGATGAGTAACCCTACGCAGAGAAGCTCGCCCCCCTCCTCCGTCGCGCTCTCGCTCCTCTGCTACAACCCGGGCTCCGACGGGCTGCCAAACAAGAATATGCAGTTTAAGACTGTGCTTCAGGAGGCAGACGCGCCCGAAACCTCACAACCCTTTTTTTAAAACTTGCAGGTCATGCATGTGGTAGACACGTGTCATAAATACGGTTTCGCAGGAGTTTTGTGCCTGCTCAACCTTTCGTCTGAGGCCATGGCATGGAGGCCAACAGGGCCTGTATACCGACAAGCTTCGCAATGGTCAACGTGATGCAGTTCTAGTGTGAAAAAAATGTAAGTCGCTGAAAATTGAGGTAAATGAAAGAGAAAACATACTCGCACTGGGTACGTGATGCAATTGTAGTAAAAAAAATGTAAGTAGCTGAAGATCAAGGTAAATGAAAGAGAAAACATCCAGCAGGGTTGGCTCTCAAATTGCAGAGACTCGCAATCTTATCTTGCCGCAGGTCAAATTGGCAGAGAGTGGGGAGACGCGGCAAAGCTGAGAGGAGAGCAATACAGCACGATGGTGAGACCATTTTATTGTCCTCCTACCGACATGTCACGTTACTCTATGTTTTTGGACGAACTCTTGCGCCATCGATCAAATTGCGTACAGTAGCCTTTTGCACAACTGGGGTCAATAGCTAAAGGAGGGAAATGACGTTTTTGGCAGTATTGTGGGCATGGTGGTTTAACAGCCCTATGTATCGGTACTCATTTGCCTTTTCTCTGACTTGACCTTGCCGTACCCAAAATCGATTGTTGTATGATCCGGCCAGTGCCTCGGCCATCTGACGAAACTCGGGAGCCCCTTTCCGCCATCATGTCCCGGAGGCTTCGAGAGGATCCCTGCTATGACGAGGAAGATAAGCTAGGCAGCGTACTGCAGACATCCATCTGGAGCCAGAGCAGTGATCCTCAGCTTCAGCGGGCGATCGAGGAGTCACTGAGGTCGGGGCTGCCTGAGGAGACCCACATGCCAGGTGCGTTTGTCTTGAAACCTGCGAGCGAGGATTTAAAGGACGGCAGGGGTTAAGAAAGGAATATCTTGATGGAAACCGACGTTGAAGGATGGCTTGATGAAGATGTCTGGCTCTGGATGGGAACAAGGTGTATTGATAGGCGCGTCGAGCCTCAAGCCTTCCCTCCCCACCAGGCCCCCGCACAACGTGGCCCAGGGCCGTGCTGAAAGCCGAAACTGATGAGGTGGAGCAGCTAGCTACCGGTAAGGAAGAAGATGCAACCGGATGGGCGGCTCTCTCGGTAGAGAATGTCGACCCTAGCCCCGCGGGCGGGGACGAGGAGGAGGAAATGGTGGCGCTAGCCCTGAAGGCGTCAATGGAGCTGAGAGAACAGGAGGCTCATCGGTCCTGGAATGAGACC
>Ga0102934_1001429_pt1 | contig 16756 bp, 11 predicted proteins | sample SalPonR2_A_D1_MG_FD_78175 | JGI IMG/M metagenome (GOLD analysis project Ga0102934, IMG submission 78175) | Salt pond soil microbial communities from South San Francisco under conditions of wetland restoration - Salt Pond MetaG R2_A_D1_MG | ecosystem: Environmental > Aquatic > Marine > Intertidal... | reverse complement strand
GTACAGAAAGAGGTATAGCGAGCGCTCGGGCGCGTCATGTAACAAAATATTTCAAAAGTAAATCCAGATGGAAATATCGTCACGAAATCCCAGGCATCGGTTGGTGGTGGTCGAGGACGTCGGGCTTGGCCTCTGGACTTTCTAAAAATTTCCTTGTATGTCTTCCCCCCGCCCCCTTCCATTGGGAAAGGGGGTACCGCCAAACCTCTCGCGCTCGCCTCCTCTCCCTTCCCACTTCTCCATCTCCTTTCCCTCCTAACTTGCCAAGAACTGCGAGACCGCAACCCTGAAGACAGTCAATTTCTGCCCCACCCGCTCCCTGTTACTCGGCTCCAAATTCCTTTGCAAATCGTTGCAGAGCCTCGCAAACTCTTCCCGCAGCCGAGTCCGGTTTTCAGGGGAGGACTGGGTGCTGATCATGTGCTCCTTGTAAGCGTTGAAATCCTCCTCCGAGGCGAGCATGAGGGAAAGGACGGGCCGGGTGATCGCCCAGTGGTTGACAGAGCCGAAGAGGAGTTGATTGAAGAGCGTGGACAGGAGGGTGAAGATCACGTCGGGCTGCGCCTGCAGGTGGTTGCGAAGGGCGCGCATGGGCGGGCGGTCTTTGGATTTGTTTTGGTAGTAGTAAGTGGCCAGGTAGTCGATGGTGGAGGCGCACTGCGCCGAGAGGAGAGGGTCGACGGACTGGAGGCCTTCGTGCTGGGCCTGGATGACTTGGAGGAAGACGGGGGTGGAGAGGGAGAGGACGGCGGGGATGTGGTTCCGGAAGAGCACTTCGAAGAAGGCGAAGTAGGCTTTGCTGAGCTTGGGGAAGGCCAAGATTTCTTGGAATGGGATGGAAAGGGCCAGGCGGAGGACGACGTCCAAGGCGTTGTCGAGAGCTGGGTCATCGTAGAGGGCGAAAACCCCGAAATTCACATAATTCCCCGAGAGAGCGCAGGTCAAGACGTTCAAAGAGATGGCAATACCCTTGTACTTCTCCTTGTACACGTCCACGCGGAAGGGGTGTTGGAGCACGCGCGTCCCGTAGGCGACCAGGACGCGGCTTGCCTCCCGGAAGAGTAGGATCCCGTTCGGACTGCTCTGGTCGAACATGAGGCGTTGCGCCTTGTTGTGGACGAACTCTTGCATGAATTTCAAAAGGGCCGTGGTCACCTCCGGCGTGTCGAACCAGACTTCCGCCGCCCGGACAAAGACGGGGAAGTACTGAGGGTAGAGGAGCTCGAAGAGGGCACAGTAAGCCTTCCTGTTCTGGGTTGCGGCCGTCACCCCCCGCAGGTCCCGGCACACGCCGATCACCGCCTGCTTCGCCTCCTCGGTCCGCATCTCGGTGGTCTCTTGGAGACGGCCCAAGACCCGCAGGATGGGCTCCATGAAGGACTCGAAGGCGGCCGAGGTCCCCTCGTCTACCACCGAGAGGATGAGCCGCGCCAAGGTCGTGTGGAAGGACGTCCGGTGCCGACTGTTGGCCGGGACGGAGAGGAAAGGGAAGTACTCGGGCGTGTGGTGGTGGAGCAGGTATTGGATGGGGTCAAGGGAGAGGAGGACCTTGGCACTTCCACAGCCCATGGTCATCTCCAAGAATAGCTGCAGGGTCCGGGACACCACGTCCTCGTTCTTGCCCCAGTATTTCAGGTTGTTACCGACCTGGCGGGGGGAGGAAAAAGAGGAGGTTTAATATGGTGGGCATCCAGTGCACAAGGAACTCGCCGTCGAGAAAGTACTGGCGTCACGGCGAAAACGGGACAAGTCCACGACACACAGCGGGGGGGGGGCGGGCAAGTCAAGCGTCCTCACGGCCTCCCCTCCCTTGCTCTCACCTTAGTGACGATGATGTTGGTGATCCCCACCTGGTCCCCCAGTCCCATCAGATCGTACACAGTCTGGTAGGCCTTTTGCTTCATCATCCCGCCGCCTGCGTCCATCCGTATGGCCGCGGACAGGGAGGCCGGGGACATGGAGAGCATGTGGGGCATCTCGCTCGCGTACATCTTCCGAAAGCTTTGAAAGAAGGAGACCAGCGCAAGCTCCAAGCGCGGCGAACACGGCCCGGGGCCCCCCGTTTGCTGCGCCCGGACATTGAAGTCCTGAGCCAGGAGGAGGCACCGCGAGGCCAAGTTCGCGTCCATGCTCTCCTGGCTGACCGCGCCCGAGTCGGAGGAGGAGGATGACGTCCCGTGGATCTCCGAGGTGTGGCCACCGATGATGGCGCCCACCACGTAGACCAACCAGGTCAATTGCCCGTCCAAGATCTTCAACTGGGAGGCGGTTTCCCCGGGCGCGGTCGCCGCCAGCTGGGCGGGGGAAAGGTTCTTCAAGACCTTCTCCCGGTAGGTTTGCAGAAGGGGGTCCAAGAAGGACATGAGGTACTGGGCGACGGCGGGGTATTGGAAGAGGCAGATGACGGGGAGGCGTTCCAGTTGGTCTTTCAGGGAGCCCTCGTCGTCCAGTGGGTCCTCCAGGCCCCCGTCCGAGCGCACCACCACCTCCACCGAGTCGACCATGCACTTGATGTAGGACTGCACTACCTGCAAGACGCAGCGCTGCATGTTTTCCCGATAGTTTTTCCCACCCCCGTTCGCCCCGGAGGCCGACCCCGTGGGCTGTTGCGGCACGTATGGAATGGCCGCGATCAAGCGTCCCCACAAGCCCAGCAGGTAGTGGATCGAGTTCCCGAACCACTGCCACTGTTGAAAGCTTCTGACCGTAAAGGCAGCTGCAAGGTCGCACCATTCATTGAAGCCCTCCGTGCGGACCAATTCGCAGAGCTGGTAGTTGGCTTTGAGACGGCCAAGGAGGCGGCAGAACTCGTGGTAGTTCTCCTGGAAATTGAGGCCTTGCTCGGTCTGGAGGATTTCGCGGATGGCGGTGACCAGCTGCTGCAGGAAGGCGGCTCGGTCCTTGTCGGTGGCGAAGAGAGAACGGCGCACGGAGGAGAGCAAGATGACCGCCTGGAGCGCAGAGGACGAGGACGGGGGCTGTGTGTTCTTGTAGAAGTCGAGGAAAAGGCTCATCGTCTCCGGGTTTTGCACGAGCCGTCGCCACGTGTTGGGGACTTGGATGGTGCCCACGTCCTCGGCCGACTCGTCCGGGTTGGTGCCGATGAAGTCGAAAGAAAGGGCGCGAACGGCGAGGGCGAGGGCCTGCTCCGCGATCTTCACCTCCTGTTGGGGGGAAGCGTTGGCGAATTGCCGGCGTTGGACTTGCTGGAGGGTGGAGAGGCAGATTTGGAATATGTGAAAAAGGCAGAGGTCTCGGAAAGACACAGCCGTTTTCCGATGCAGGGTGAGGGTGCGCCCGCTCGTCGGGAGGTTAAACTCCTCCACCACTTGGTTTAGGATCCGCAGGCCCACTATGCAGTAGTCCACGTTTGCATGCAAGAATTTCTCCACATCTTCCACAAGCTCCCTGTGCTGGGGGTCGTCGAACCAGCCTAGCTTGGTGATTCGACAGACGAGCTGGATGAGGCTCGTCGTCACAAAATCTGGCACTTGGTGACCCTGGTTGGCCAGATAAGAGAGGACGTAATTTCTAATTTCCACACGTTGAGCGACCGAAAAATTGTTCCAGTACTGAGTGATAAGTTTTGTGAGGGCGTTGGCGGCCACAAAGAGGGCGTACGAGGAGTGGGAGTGGTCGAGGATGTATTGGCACTGGGGTATATATTCCGCTGACGATTGCAGGGAAAGAAGCTGCTGTTGCGCTTGTTGCCGTTCCGATTCACTGCTGGAATTATAGAGGGCATCGCACAACAACTCTAACTGCTGGAGGCCTTGTGCGTCCATGGCTAAAGTAAGCTGGTAGGGATACCACCCTACGGCCGGTAGGAGGGAGGGGCTGCCAGCGGGCGGCAGTCGCCGGCCTTACCGACGAAGCAGATGTCCTGATGTCGTTCTAGAACAATAAAAATGGTGACGCGCAATCGTTCAACTAGTTTCAAATGTTCCTTTTTCCCAGTCCAGGACAGCCACGCTTCATGGAACGCAGTAACGTCGGTGCCGCAGGTTGCAATAGGATAGGGCGAGCGGGCGGTGGCGTTGGCAAGAAAATAGTGACAATCCGGCCTTTCCGGCTCCGAAAGCTTGTTCTCGTTCACAATCACCTGGGACACCACCCACGCAGTGGCCTCCTATAAACGTGTGGGCGGAAAGGAGAGTGTGGAGCGGCAAGAGGCATGGGATTGAGAGACAAGTCAGTGTACGAGCGCAAGGGCAACAACGGTTTGGCAGGCAAAGCGAGCAAGCTGTCGCTGAGGGCGAGCTGGCCTTTAAAAACCTTGCAACGGAGCAGGAGAGAGTGTGGAGGCATTGCAAGCATGGAAACGAGGGGCAGATTGCCGTTTGCAAGGGACATGAATGAATCTGTATAAGGCAAGTGGTTTGATGCTTACGCAAGTTGCAGCCAGGCCTTCCTCCGGGCATCTTTTTTGGCCCCACGGGCTTCTATCGCAGCAGCCAGACAGCACTTACCGTCAACGTAACCAGCCGCCACTCCCGCCCCAAATGACAGCGAGAATCATTTTTAAGTACATTTTTGTATTGTATGGAACCTAAAGAGGGAACCGCGGCGGTAGCAGCCCGGCAGGCTGCGGAGAAAGAAACCCGGGCGCGCCGTATACTCCAGGCACGTTTGCGGAAGTTTTGATCTGCTCCTTACGACCGTTAGTGACATTATCCTCATCTCTTTACGCTAGAATTTTTTGCAGATGGAAGGGGTGCAGCTTTGCGTGCCCCGACATGGGGTCGAGGACAACGAGGAGGAGCAGGACTGGGAGCTCGAGCAAGGGCTGCTGTCCCTCTTTGCCACGAGCGACAAAGCAAATCCTTCTTCGGCTGAGAATAGTGGTGAAGAAGATTCTTCTCCCATGCTCACCACACACACGTACACGCGCAGAGACCCGACAGCCCTCCCGCTGGAACTAGAGATTAGTCTGCTTTCATGCCGCCATTCCCTGTGGGGCCACAAGCTCTGGAATGCGGCCAAAGTTCTCGGGGAGATGATCGACAGTCGACCGTCCCTTGTTCAAGGAAAATATTGCTTGGAGCTGGGAGCAGGGGCCGCGCTTCCTTCCCTTCTGGCTGCCTTAAACGGGGCGAGGCGGGTCGTGTGTTCGGATTATGCCACCAGCACGGACCGCGTCCTGGTGGCAGCCATGCAAACGAACATTGACAGGCTGGTGGCTCAGGCATTCTTACCGCACGACGTATTAAGGGCGGTCGGATACGTGTGGGGCCAGCCGATCAACAGTCTGCTGGCGCCTTTGCAGGAGGAAAAGGGAGGGGGAGTGAGCAAGTTTCAGGTGATCTTGTGCGCGGACCTGATTTTCAATCGAAGTGAGCACAAAAAATTATTGTGGACGTGCAAGACGTGTTTGGAAGAGGATGGCGAGGTGCTTGTGACCTACTCGCACCATGATCCGGGAAAGCGTGCATTAGACATGGCTTTTTTCGCATTAGCCACGCAAGAGGAAGAAAGGGAGGAAGGGGTGGAGGAAGGGGTGGGTGGGTGGATCGTGGAAGATGTGAAAATGGAGCAGCATGTAGATCTTTTTGTAGAAAGTGATGGCTTGGATGAAGAACGGGGTAAAGTGTACGTAAAGCGGCTCAGGCGAAGGAGGGGGGCCAACCGAGGATGATGGAGATTTTGATGGTGTTGCCCTCATATTCGAGAGCTGTCGCACATCACGCCTACAGAGGAAGCCGAACGTCTCTTTTACAGCTCTATAAATTAAGTTCTTTGTCGCCCCTTAACACGGGACTCTCTAATGATTCGAATGCGCGTCATCTAGTTCTAAAACGTTGGCCCCACTCTTTTTTCAAAGAATTTCGTACACTCGAGATACTTATCTCTTTCCAGGTCACACCGGCAGTAGAGTACTTGAAGCCACAGGCCAGCATGCACACCGCCCAAGTGCCACGCGCTGTGTCATGCCCGCACGTAGTCCATGCTCGCGCATTATTTTTATTTATTGCTTTTTGCCATGCCCCGTGGTCAGATTGAAACGGAGCGCTGCATCTTCGAGACATCATGGCGTTATATCGCGTCAGTGGCTCCCCCTATCAATTCAGTCTATCTGCCAGTGCGCTATTAATGATCCTAGTTTCTCCTTGTGTCCCCCCGTCCAGTCAGTTACATATATCTTCTCCATGGTGGAAGGGCTTTATTTTTTGTCCCATTTATAAAAAAACAAAATTTCTAGAGTATGCGTGTGCCCCCTATTCCCCCGGTCTGTCACCTCGTTTTCTGAAGGTGGCGGCATCAAAATCATAATGTACACACTGAGTACCATGTAGCCTATGCTAGTCGCGGTTGATGTGGTCCCTGCCGAGGAAAGAGCAGTTGCTCCTGTTTTGTTGCCCTCAATCCATTTTCCTCCGCCTGCCCAATGCCTCCTTGGAAGACCGTACTGAATCTTTTAAAGGTCAGGTCAAAAGTCTCCACGTCCTCACAATCAAACAGCTCACTCGCGACCACCTCCCCAGGGTACACTTCTGCCAGCTCGGGCGACGCCATCAGGTTCCACGCGGCCGCAAATCCGTCCTTCAACCCCTTCCGCAAGGCTTCTCGTGAAGAATCGAGGGTGTCCACCTCGGTGGTGCCCATGGGCGGGGCCACGGGCAACAAGTGGACGGCCCGGCCCCCGCCTTTCCCGTCCGGCACATGCACGCCTGTCGCTTTGGCGTGGGAACCTTCGTTCAAAAGGAGCAAGTCCGCGGCGTACTGCCTCAAATGATCGAACTTGGTCATGTGCATGGCAGCCGGGCGAAATTTGTGGAGATCCGCCAAGAATCTGCGGGCAATGAATCGCTCGTAAATCCCCGTCACTTTGTGCCCCAAGACCTCACTGCCGTCAGGGCGCGTGCGCAAAGTGACGATGTGCGTGCACCCGTCCTCCACTGCACTTTTTAGGGGAATGGGTTCAAAGACCAAGGCATCCGCGAAGGCCCGTTCTTTTCTCTCCCCCGTCTGCCGGCACGTCACGTTCAGAAACACAGGCGGTCCCGCCACCCCGGGAACGCACATGCTGCTCTTCAGGCACTGGATAAGACTCTCGAAGGAATCGAAGTCGCCCTTGTCACTCCTCAAAGCCAAGCTTTCCATCCCGTCTAGGCTGCTGGCCACCACATTGAGCGGTTGCACCGCGTTTTTTGCCCAAAAGGAAGCCCAATCCAAGCGCACCGTGTTACGGATCACGTCCTCCAGGAATTGCAAGTTCAGGACCGGTTTCGCCTCTACCCCTGGCAGCAAACCCATGGCCGGAATAAGTTGCGCCCGGTCGAGGAATCTCTTGCCTGCGGCAGGGAGGACGTCCGAATAAATGATGGTCCCGTTTAATTGCCCCGAGACGAAAAAAGCGGCGATCAGAGCCCCAGCGCTGGAGCCGTAGACGGCGTCAAAGCCGTCCGACAGACCCAGCAGATTGATAGCGGCGGCCGCCCCCGCCGAGACAGCCCCCCGCATCCCCCCCCCTTCGATCGCCAATCCGATTTTGTATGGATCTGTCCGCTGGCCTGGCTGAGACTGAGAGCGGACTCGGGCGTGGAGGACTTCCAAGACGGGGTGTTCCCGAACCCGCTCAGCTGTTTTCCCCACCACACTCAAGCGGGAGAGAGCTCGCCGGCGTGCTTTCTTCTCCTTTTCCGAAAGGGATTCAAACGCTTGGTGTAAATCCGTGTAGGTCTCGATGACTTGACGGGAAGGAGGGGGGCCAGGCTGGGACAGAGGGGGAAGCGGGGGAAGGCGGAGGAGAGGCAAGTCAAATACCCGGCCCTCCGTGACGGTGACCGTGCTCTCCTCCGAAATCTGCTGTCGATAAGACACTGCGCCGCCAAAGCGCCGGCGCCGATGGGGCTGCTGGTTGTGGAGGAGGGTCTCGGGGGGGTGGCCAATGGCCTCGTCGTCTTCTTCAAAAGGTGAAGACGCCGGAATACGTGCAACGTTTCTGTATTGAGAACGTAAAATGCCGCCATGAACATGGGAATACATCATATTTTCCGTGATGCATATTTACGAAGGGGACAGAAAAAGGAGGGAAACCTATGTGCTTCTTACGAGACAGGGGAAAGAAGTGCGGGTCTTCCACTTCATATACATCGGAATCAACAATGACCCACGAATCGGGCAACACGTATCTTCACTGAGTGCTGGTTGAAGCAAAGGAGGCATCAATAGGAGAAAGCTAAATACGTGATACCGTACCGGGAAAAATTAATGCCGCGGATGCGTCGTATGGTCGGCCGAATGCGGAGTCGCTTGAGGAAAGTGAAGCGTTGCCGGGTAGGAGCGACGGAACTATACACAAGAGGGCGAATTGATGACATCATGGTCGTTGCCAGGAAACAGACCATGACCGCGCGGGCAGGCAGGCCAGCCGCACGCCCCGACATTTCGTTCTTCGGGGAGGCCTGTCTTACCCTGTCACAAGTGTTCCACACACTCCCTGTCTGACCCAGACACCAGAAGAAGCAGGTATGTGGCTATTCCCCTTGCAGACAAGGTGGAGCCGTGCTTGTAGCTGTAGTGACGCGAGTGGCTGGCAGCGCTGGATGATAGCCCGTGTTGTGGCAAGGAAATCAGCTAGGGTGCGCCTGGGAAAGCGATAGATCTTTCGAGGGTCGCCTCGAAAACCGCAACGCAACGACAGCCTTGCCAACTCTCGACAAAATCCTGCGTTAATGCAGTGCTTGGACGAAACGTACCACGAAAAGTGTTCCCTGAGCGTAGATCGCGATGCCAGGGGAAAGGACTTGTCGTTAAGCTTAATTTTGCCCAAATTGTGGCTCCCCAAAGCCCGCTCGCCACCAACCCCCAACAAATTGCGGTCTAAAGCACATAACAACATGACACCAGACATGATTAACCCGCGAGTGTGACAACATGCCAAGAAAAATAACGCCCTCAAGTGCCAAGACACCCGACGCCGTCCGAATGTCGGGACGTTCAAGAAAAGGCACGAATGTCTTCTGATTCGAGCACCCGCGGTCTGACCTCAGCGCACAATAGCACGATCGCTGGGAGTGGGCCACGGCGAGGAAAGATCGACGCTTGTTCCCTCACGTCGCCAGTACCAGCGAGTCCCGCTCAGTTCAACTGGGTAGGCTGCGCAATGCTAATTTTCCCGGGTGTTCTATCCATCCATTGGTAGATTCGATGCTGCGGCGTTTTCCAGGATTGTCGCACCCGGCGACTGTCCGTTACGGGCGTCGACTCCAGCCACACGGTCATACACTCCAGTCTGAAAGCCCAGGAAACCCCACGTCCATGCCATCCTGTCGCCCTCTTTCTTCATCTGCCCTTTTGCCGCGTCCATTTCGTGTCTTGGGCTTGCAGCAAGTGGCCATCGGCGCGTTGGACAAGTCAGGGCCATGCAGATTATGGGGCGATGTCCTCGGCGTTCCCATGACCGGCACGTATAAAAGCGAGTTGGAAAACGTTGATGAAGACATCTTCCGTGTTGGCGCTCCGGACTGCCCGTGGGCTGTTGAAATCGATTTAATGCAACCCATCGACCCCGCTAAGGCGCCTAAAGTGCACGTTCCAGCTCTCAACCACATTGGCCTCTGGGTTCACCCTTTGACAGCCGCGGTGGAATACCTTTCCAAGCAAGGTGTGCGTTTTACACCAGGTGGAATCCGACGTGGCGCCGCTGGGCACGACGTCTGTTTCATTCATCCGAAAGGCAACGAGAAAAGCCCCTTGTCAGGGGAGGGGGTTTTGATAGAGCTCGTGCAGGCCCCCCCGGAGGTCGTGAGAGCGTACGAAAGCGCCGTGGAGACTGCCGACTCGGCGCGATCCAAGGGTTAATTGCAATGAAGTCCATTGAGCACAAGCAGCGAAATTTCTACGTTTTCTTTGTTCTAAGAGCGTGGCATCAAATCACGAGCTGAATTGTTCACGTTTATCAAGTCAAGAATCTGCCTTGCCCCTCCCAACAAAAGGTGACCAATGAAGTCATCAAAGTAGAGACAAAGCAGGATCCACGCTAGAGACCGCAGAAATCGACGTGTGCGATTTATTTTGAATGTTTCCATTGCGATTCGGACCAGGCTATTCTTTTTGAACAATTTAAAAATCGAAAAATTGAATTTTGGACGTTGTACACTTTGAGAGCAGTCTCCTTTTCAGAGTAAGATGATTTCGTTTACCTCAAATTTGACAGTCAACACAATGCCCTGGTGGAAATGTAGGGTATCGCGTTTAAGTGACGTTTGGCTTTTCGATCATGCAGCACACTGCGGTTTTCCCTGGTCCCACCGCCTCCTCGCAGGTGTTTTAACACAGCCCCCGACAATGACTTGTGTTCTGCACGCAACTTGTCCCACACTATGGTAGCTTTGCTATCTTGCCTTAGTACCTTAGGCTGCGGACATTTATTCTTTCCCTGACTTTTCCGCCTGATGTACGACAGGCCTGGGTAGCCCGACTGCCTTTGACCGTATTTTCTATTTACTGGCCTTATCCATCGTGATGCGTAAGAAATACATCTATTTAAAATTACTGGTTAGTAACAATGTCGTGCATTCGAAAGATTATGATCAACAATACAATTTTATCAGAACTTGGCTCGGAGAGAAGGGGGCTGATCGCGAGCGCGATCCCCTCTCCCGCTGCTGTACAAACTATCGGATGGTTGGGTGTCGAGGCGCCACGGCGGCCCCTGGGGAACCCTTTCGGACCTCAACCCCCCCATATCAATCGGAATAGTAAACAGATAATGGGCAAAAAACAAGGCTCCACACATGCACATGTACGCATGCGGCTGCTTGATCGTGCCGTCTACCCCACCCGAGCCTCCCCTCGCCAACGGTCCTAGGATTGCCCGCCCCATGCCTGGAGTGCGGAGCCCGCCATCTCCTGGAGCAGCATCCATTTGACATGGGCCGCGGCCAGCAGGTGCGGACTGGCCTTCACAAAGGCGGGAAAGGCGAGGACCAGGAAAAGGGACACTTTCTCCTCCTCCAGGTACTCCCAGAACGAATCGTAGCCCCCAAGCATCCGCCTCCGCTGCCGCAATTGCTGCAGGCGTTCTTCTGCGTTCGCATACCGGGGCTGCCCCTCGCGGTTGGTTTTCTTCACATGTCCCCACCTGTCCTTACCATGAGTGCCTTCGGCTTCGGCCTCTGGGGCGGACTTGTCCTCGATTCCCGCCCCTGCTTCCGTCGAGCCGACCTCCCTCCACTGTACACTCTCTCCTCCCTCTGGCAGCCCCCCCGCCTCCGCACTGAAGGGCACCACCTTGTTGAAAATCAAGAGCGACGATTCAAGCGCCCCGCCTAGGTGGTAGCGAAGGGCCAAATGAAGCTTGTCTACCTGGATCACCTCGAAAAAGCTACCCGGACGCAAAAAGGCGTCCATTAACGGCAGCTCCGACTCGGGCAAGAGCCGACCCCCCCCGGCCTCCCCCACCGCTTCCTCCTCCTCATTCGCGGGGTCCATGGCTTTTAAGAGCTGGACGCGCGTCACATCCACGTGCACCTTTCCCCCGCGATCCTTCCAGAACGTTCCTTGAAAGGACTTGGGCCGGGGTTCCTGCAAAGAGTCCAGCACAATGGTCGAGGCGCGGGTGTCGAGACGCAGACCCACCACCGCCACCTCCTCCTCTGCCTCTCCCTCCTTCTCCTGCGCCTGAATCAAATACCCCCACCTGTCCCGTCGGCTCTCCAAGAAGGGCGCATCCGCATTGAAAGCCAGACGCCACTCGCCCTCCAAATCGCCCACCTCCCACCCTCCCTTTGCCCCGGCTTCGAAGGCCGCATCGTACTCTACCATGTGTAGGGCGGCCATTAACATCTCTTTGCTCACGCTCTGGTCCTGCGCTGCCTCGACAATCATCTTTTTGGCGAGGGGAAGAGGCATATCTGCGTGCCATGAACGTCCCTCCAGCGTGGTGGGCCGAGCCCCTTCTTTTGTCCAGGGCCGGTTGAGCCCGTCGTACAGCGTGCAGTGGAAAGGACTGGTCTCCAGGAAGGGGTGTCTGTGGGGTCGGAAAACAAAGGAAGGGCCGTGAACCACATGCATGAGGAAAAAGAGGGAGAAAACAGGCAAGAGACTGCGACCGCGAACGCAGGCAAGGGCACGAAAAACAAGTGCAGAAGGACGCTACTCAGAGGAAAAGGCAGGGTTCGACGGAGGAGGCAACCAAGTTTAGAGGATATGCGTACGAAATGGCCGCCGTACATGCACAATGGCTCCTTAATACCAACAGAGTAATAAGAGGACGAGCTGTTTCGCATGCTGTGCATAAAAATTACATGCCCAGGGACCATCGGAAAGAAATTATACATGGCAATGCAGTGACATGGAAAGCACACATGCAGGCCCGTCATTTTACGTCGGAGAATAGCGGTGGCGGCGTTTGAGTAGAAAAAGAGAGAAGGGGTCAATGCGGGTGGGAGGAGGGCAAAGGGCAACGGCGGGAATAAAAGTAAGACCGCATCGTATTTCACAAAAATACGTACTTGTTCTTATTTGTAGTGTCTTCCTCTGTCGTTTTCGTGGTCTTGATTGTGTCTACCGCAGAAGGAGGTACCTTGTGCTGGTTGTTGAGAGTTTTGCGACGCTTCTGATGAACACCACCCCCGACTGTCATGCGAAGCTGAAAAGAAGAAGCAAAATGATAGGAGGCGGCAGCCAACGAAAATGCAACGCCTAAGTAGGAGATGCGACTCGGCATATTGTTTGTGTTGCCTGGATTCAATTTGTGTGAATTTCAAGAGTGGATTGTGAAGGGACGTAAAAAAAAACGCGTGCGCACGGGTGTCAACATATTTGAAGAACGCGAGGCAGCAGAAGGCGATCGGAACGACGCGGGAGCGAAAAACATTATCAACCCTATCATGCCGAGCAACGAAATTCATTGTGCGGCCAACCATCAGTTTCTGTGTTCCAAATCCTTTTATATATCTCTATTAGGGTCCTGTCTGACAGCACAATATTATTCATGGTCTTAAGGCCCAAAACCAGACACGGCCCGCGTGAACCTTGAGAAGATCGGAACGGTCTCCCCGAGAGGAGGGAGAGGAGGTCGCTCGACAGCCACGGCCGAGCCCATGCTGAATAAAGTCTGAACAAAATGCGCCCCATCGCAACCAATTGCCTGTGGTACTCTTGCGTACGTGTTGATTTTAAACCTTTGCTTGCTGCGCACGCTTTGCAAGGCTCACTCGTCCTTTGTTTTTTCATCTTCACCCTGAAAGTTTGTTCTTTGCGTGCCTCGAACCGTCTGAAAAATATTGCACGCGTAGGCAATTAACGAACGTATCCCTCAAAATTTTCCTTGTTCACAGGCCTCCCGATTATAAGCAAGCAATACATTAAAAAATATACGCCACTATGGCGGACCTGGGTCTGGGCAAGGTATGTTTCGAAGAGTTTCTAAACCGGCCTCCTAGGTTTTTTCAAGAAACTAGTTTGAGAATGAGTGTTCGAGCACGGCATGGTACGATGCCGGTGGCTTCTATGTGATATTTTTGCTTAGTACGTTTTCCTTTCGTCGTTTTGTTCCTCACTCTTCTTTTCGCGCCTTCGTGGGTCGCTCCCCTCTCTGCAGGAAACCACGAAAGACCTGACCCGTATCGAGCGGATCGGCGCTCACAGCCACATTCGCGGCCTGGGCCTGGACGATGCGCTAGAGCCTCGGGAAGTTAGTCAAGGGATGGTCGGTCAAACAGGGGCACGCCGGGCTGCGGGGATAGTTTACAAAATGATCAAGGAAGGGAAGATTGCAGGGCGTGCCATCCTCCTAGCCGGTCAACCTGGCACGGGGAAGACAGCCGTGGCCATGGGCTTGGCACAAGCACTGGGGGAAGGCACCCCCTTCACGACGATTGCGGGCTCGGAGATCTTTTCCCTGGAGATGTCCAAGACGGAGGCCATGACGCAGGCCTTCCGTCGCAGCATCGGGGTGCGGATCATGGAGGAGACGGAGATCATCGAGGGGGAGGTGGTGGAGGTCCAGGTGGACACGCCGGCGGGGGGTGGGGCCAAAACGGGTAGGATCACCCTCTGCACCACGGAGATGGAGACTGTGTACGACCTGGGGGCCAAGATGATCGAGGCGCTCCAGAAGGAGAAGGTCTCGGCGGGGGACGTGATCACCATTGACAAGGCGAGCGGGAAGATTAGCAAGCTGGGCCGGTCCTTCACGCGCTCCCGGGACTACGATGCCATGGGCCCCCAAACGCGCTTCGTGCAGTGCCCGGAGGGGGAGCTCCAGAAACGGAAGGAGACGGTCCACGTGGTCAGTCTCCACGAGATCGACGTCATCAATTCCCGGCAACAGGGGTTCCTGGCCCTCTTCGCGGGGGACACGGGGGAGATCAAGGGGGAGGTGCGGGAGCAGATCGACATGAAGGTGGCAGAGTGGCGGGAGGAGGGGAAAGCGACCGTGGTGCCAGGCGTCCTTTTCATCGACGAGGTCCACATGCTGGACATCGAGTGCTTCTCCTGGCTCAACCGGGCCCTTGAAAGCGACTTGGCGCCCGTCTTGATCATGGCCACGAACCGAGGGATGGCTCAGATTCGAGGCACAGCCTACAAGAGCCCGCACGGTATTCCCATCGACCTCTTGGACCGGCTCATGATTATTAGCACCACCCCTTACGCCGAGGCGGAGGTGCGGAGAATCTTGCAGATTCGATGCGAAGAGGAGGACGTCGAGATGAGCGATGATGCACTGGAACTTTTGACCAAAATAGGAATGGAAGCTTCGTTACGGTACGCCATTCACATGATCATGGCCGCCTCGCTCGTTGCCCACAAGCGAAAAGCCGGTGAGGTGGATGTACAAGACATCAAGAGGGTGTATTCATTATTCGTAGATGTCAAGCGGTCGACGCAGTTTCTGGTGGAGTACCAGCAGGAGTTCATGTTCAATGAACTGGGGGGGGATGACATGGAGGAGGAGGAGGAGGAGGAGGAGGAGGAAGAGGGGGAGAAAGCAGCGGTAGGGGAGGGGAGGGAGGGAGCGGCGGACATGGCAGAGGATTAAGGACCAAGTTAAGGGAGTAAAAGCCCGTTAGCTATAGTCACTACACAAATAAAGCGGTAATAAAGTTCAGTTTTGCCCCATTTCAATGGTAACAATAAGAATTGTTGCACGAATTATTTCTTTATCCGAAGCGCAGGAACATGTAGCTCGAGCACCACTGCATCGAAGACGACCTTATGTTTGCCCTCCGCAGACAGAAAAAGAGGGAAAAACAGAGCGTCGCACACACCTCTAGACTTGCACGTCACGCGATTTTCAGAATTCAGCCCGGTGCTTTCAGATGACACGACCCAAATCATTCGGGCATTCGTTCGTGAGACAATCTCCAGTCGTCCATGGCGGCGTGTGCTTTTTCCGTACAATCTAAGATTGTACGCCGACGCCCCCGAGATTCCGACAGCCTCTACCCATATATGATGCCCAAGAGACACAACACGCGTCCATTGCGTCCGAACCCCCGTGCATCCAGATGTTCCGATGACAAGCACGCTGTCGCCGGTTTGGCAACACTTGGTATCGCGAAAGGGAGTGCTGGACTTACATGTCCTTCGTTGCCTTCAGAAAACAGGACATTTGCACCACATACGCATGCACGGATCATGCTTTCTTAACAAAATATTTCAAATTTATTTAATCATGCAGCTAAGCTTACTATATTTCATTCACTGGCAGGTTGCGACTGCAATAATGGTGCCCGATAAGCCAGTTTCCCCTCCTCCTCCACCTCCCCCCTCCCGGGAAACCACTGCATCGGAAGCCGCAAAACCAGGCAAGCGGGCAAAGAGGTGGTTTCCACTTGAAAGCAATCCATCAGTCATGCAGAAATACGTGCTAAGCCTCGGCCTCATCCCCACTTTCTACAAATTTACCGATGTTCTCTGCACTGAGGAGTGGGCGCTTGAGATGGTTGTTCCTCCTGTCCTTGCCCTCATCTTCCTGTACCCCATCAAGCCTGCGAACGAGATTTTCCGTCAAGAGGAAGATGCCCGTATCAAAGCGCATGGGCAAATTGTCTCGCCACGCCTGTTTTTCACCAAGCAAACCGTCGGGAACGCTTGCGGGACGGTCGGGCTCCTGCACGCTCTCCTCAACAACAAGGACAAACTCGAGTTCCGAGAGGGAAGCTTCCTGGAAAGTTTTGCAGAGCGGACGCAAGACAAGACCCCTGATGAGCGGGCGGTGATTCTGGAGGAGGACGAAGGCTTGGATGCCGCCCATGGTTGCGCCGCGGCCGACGGCCAAAGCCAGCAAGTCCCGATGGAAGAAGCAATCAATACGCACTTCGTCATTTTCGTCGAGAAGGATGGCTACCTGTACGAGCTGGACGGGCGGAAAAATTTCCCCATCAACCACGGGAAATCCTCCCCGGAGACGCTCCTGCAGGACGCGATGGCGGTGGTGCGACGAGTGATAGCGATGGACCCACAGGAGCTCAAGTTCACGATGGTGGCGTTGAGCAGCGCCGCGGGGGGGCAGGAGGAAGAGTGAGAGGGGTCAAGGGGGAAAAGGAGAGCAAGGGCAGTGAAGAGGGGCAATGAAAGAAATATGGCCGGGCATTTGTCTCTGCGTCGCTTTTTAAGCCTTGTCGTTACGTTTTTGGGGGCAGACCTGTCAATTCGTTCGGTCGTTCATCAAGATTGCACCTTCTTCAGAACCCTGCCCCCCCACTTTGCATTAGTCAGAGACACTGACTCCTTCTTTCTTACCGAGCACAAGCCAGGGCCCCGTCCCCCCTGGCCACCCACCCCCTCCCTTCCCTCACGAAGC
>Ga0102934_1001427_pt1 | contig 16769 bp, 15 predicted proteins | sample SalPonR2_A_D1_MG_FD_78175 | JGI IMG/M metagenome (GOLD analysis project Ga0102934, IMG submission 78175) | Salt pond soil microbial communities from South San Francisco under conditions of wetland restoration - Salt Pond MetaG R2_A_D1_MG | ecosystem: Environmental > Aquatic > Marine > Intertidal... | reverse complement strand
TCGCCAGGTTTCAGAGAATCACCGGGTGGGGGAAAATCGCCGGGTTTTGAAGAATCAGCGGCCCCGACTACCGTATATCCAATACTCTTAATGGTACGGTGGAAGGCCGATGTATAATCCCTGGACAGGTTTCCCCCGAAGAATTTCAAAGTAGATTTGTGTGCTTCAGCAGGCCGTGACCCAATCACCCGTTTAGACACATAGGCTGAAGTCATTGCCGCCAGCAATGCAGAGTAGTTCATGGTAAATGCAAGGTGATCACCCAGTATAATGTTCTTCTGGTTTGAACTTACATCAATTAACAAGTGGTCGCTCGATGCCCCCAGAATTCGTTGTCCGGGGTCCACCGGTGTAAGGCCGTCAACATCAACATCCTCACGGCCGATATTCAGGATCCCCCGTAGTATCTCCCCCTTATCCTCGAAGGTGGGGGTGTGTCCAAATGCATCTTCCCCGGTTTCGCCTATGGGGACCGATGGTTTCCTCTTGAGCTCAATTACTTCAGCCTCCAATTTAAAGGCATCCTGACTAGTGCCGGGCCAGGCACTTCGCTGTACAGTTTCCCTGCCGAGCATAAGGGCCTCACCAATACGCAGGTGATTCACCTCCTTCGGCATTTTTCCCGACCGTAAAAGTGGGAGGGAGGAGGAATTTCCCCCTGAGATGATCTCCATTTTTACACTGAAAGCGTCTTCAATCCTGTGGGCCCAATCAATCAGCTGGCGCATGTTCTTTGCCGTTGGAATAACCCCCCCGTAGCAGGTGAGGTTTGTCCCGACCCCCTTCAGTTTTAAGTGAGGAAGTTCCAGGGTCTCCCTTGCAGCGGGCAGTACATCCTCAGGCCAGAGCCCTTCCCGAAGGTCGCCTAAATCAATCATCAGAATCACATTATGCACGAGCCCGTGTTCCGCCGCCCCCCGGCTGAGGGAACGAATTACAGAGATTTCCGAATTCAGACTGATATCCACCGAGCGCACAATCTCATCCGTCTCGCTGAGCGGGGGGATTCGGAGCAGCATCATCTCATCTACAATTCCATTTGCCCGCAGGCGGTGCACATTCTCCAGCCGCGATTCACCTATTCCCTTCACCCCTCCGCGCAAAAGCGCCCGGGCAACCGAAGGCATACCGCACGTAACTTTTGTCACCCCAGTTACTTGAATTCCCTTATCGCCGCACATAGAGGTAACCGCCCGTGCGTTCGCTTCAATTTTATCAAGATCGGCAATTACCGTGGGACCGGCCATATACTCTCCCTCATCAACTGCACCGCCGCCTCGGGGTACTCCTTTGAAAGAACCCCCAGCGAGGCCATGATATAGTTGCTGTCAAAACCAAATTCAACACTCTGCGGCGGGGCAAGGCTTGTACCAGGCATACCCGAGATTACTTTTTCCATTATCCTCCGACGCCCCGGAAGACGGGTAAGGGCCCCTCCAGTCCCGATGATATGCTTCACCGCCGACAGATCTTTTCCTTCGGCCACCTGTTTTTTGCCTTCAGGCCCATAGAGATTGCGGTAACTTCCCGCATGTCGCTGCAGCGCCTGGGCTGCCGCCGAACGGGCCAGTTCTTCGGCCAGGTTGTATTCACTTTCGTTCCGTGGAATCGCCGGCAGGGCTTCCAGGGCTTCGGCAAACTGATCCTTGTCTAAACCAAGCCGCTCCAGCACTTGCTCGAGGTCCCGACCTTTAAGGACATTCCGTCGGCTGACATATGTACCCAGATCTCCCTCCACCGTCCGTTTGGCCTCCGGTTCGGGGGCAATAAGAATCCGGGAAATCTCTTCGCTGCCTCCGGTGACCGAATGCACATCCGTGGTCGCCCCACCAACATCCAGCACAAGCAAATCTCCTACCGCCGCCTTGAGCACCCGGGCGGCCTGCATAACCGCACCTGGAGTGGGAACTACCGGTCCATCGATTCTGTCCCGAATATGCTCCATCCCCGGTCCGCCGGTAATATGCTCCTCAAACACCTCCTGAATAATTCCCCGGGTGGGCTCAATATTCAACTGGTCGATTCTCGGATATACATTTTCGGTTAGATATAAGTGCCCTCCGATGTCCTTAAAAATGCGGCCCACCTCATCCCGGTTTTCCACGTTTCCGGCATAAATAACGGGGATTGTAAGCCCTTCTGATTTCAGCAGGTCGGCAATCCGCTCGGAATTGTACAGCGCCGTATCCCGTTCGCCGTAATCGACTCCCCCGGCGATAAGTATGATATTCGGGTGGATTTTCGCCAGCTTTTCAAGGTCGCTGTCACGCATTCTGCCGGCGGTGACCATGTGCAGGTTGGCCCCGGCGCCGAGGGCGGCCTCCTTTCCCGCCCTCACCGTCATATCGTAGACCAGTCCGTGCACCGTCATCCGCAGGCCGCCGGCAGCGCTGCTGGTAGCAAAAAATCGGTTCCAGCTCAGCTCTCCGCTGAAGCCCCCCCGCTGGTTACCGTCGACGGCAGCCCCCTCTAAGATAGTGCTGCCCTCAGAGGGGTTGGTGACCTCGGGGGTGTTGCGGCGGATAGCTTCGCCGGATTGGTTGAGCTTACCGGCCAGGTCGGTCACCGCCGCATCTAGTCCGATTCTCACATCCCCCTGCTCGACACTGGTAGGGGCAAAGCCCTGCCCCAGAAATCGGGGGTGCCTCTCCAAGGCCTTACCCTGGGGGCCGGCCCCTCCCCCTCCGGGGTTCCCCGTCGCGGGGGCCTCCGCCAGCACCACATCGTCAAAGGCACTGACCATGGTAGTTGTACTGCCGATTTCGGCTATTAGAATATCCACTTTCATAAAAGAAGCTTGCAAAGGCATTTTTTCATTTAGTCCCTTCCGATGGTTCCTTTTGATAGTTCCTTCCGCCGCTTCACAAGAAAGGTAGCCACGTGAATGCCCTTGGTGCCGCGGCCAAAACCGGCATCAACACCCTGCTCCACCGCCAGTTCGGGGCTAACCTGGGTACCCCCGGACACCAAAATAATCCGATCTCGGATACCCTTCTCCACACAAAGCTCGTGGAGCCGCTTCATGTGCTGATAATGAATGTCGTAATGGCTGATGATGGTGCTTGCCAGAATTGCATCCGCTTCTATTTCAATGGCCGCATCCACCAGTTTTTCTAATGGAACCGAGGTACCCAGGTAGTGACACTGAATACCAAAGCCCTCCAGGCCGCCGTGCTTGATGTCAATTATTTCTCGTAGTCCCACCGAATGTTCATCGTTGCCCACGGTCCCGGCTACCACCTTCAGGGGTTTTGCCTTTACCTCGGCCCGAATTTCTTCTTCGCTCAGAATTTCCGGAGCCGGGGGAATCTCCAGCTGCGAGGTATCGATAACCTGGTTAAACCGGCCTTTCAGTTCAATTCGCGTTCCCTCGGCGGGCTGCATGATTTCAGAGTGGATCACCTCTACATCCTCAAGTCCCATCCGGCGGCCGATTTCAATTGCCGTAAATTCGGCGGTGCGCTTCTCCGCCGGCAGAAACAGGGTCAGCAGCACAATGCCGTCGCCCTGCCACTCCATCTCCGGTTTTACGTTGCTGCTGTTACGAAGATTGGGGGTCTGCTCCAACCGAGTATGCACATTGTCCTCTTCATCCAGCTCGTCTATAAAAATAATTTTATCCGGGTCCTCAAAGGTTGATCCGCCTATCAGGGAGGACGGCCCCTTTTTCGAGTCTTCCCTATCTTCCACTTTATCTTCTACGCCGTATTGGCCCAGGTTGTTGTAACCGAAGTGCGCAGTTACCGGCGCCATATAATCCTCATCCCGTTCGTAAATCTCGCCGGGCCCGACGCCCCCGTCAATTTTCCGGGCGATACCGTCGCCGTTGCGTTCGGGATACCGCCCCGAATCGACAAAAAATCCCTGCTCAACCGCCTGAAAGTATCCGCCGCTCTCCAGCATCTCTTCCAGAAAGAGTACCGCCCGCTCCTTCAGCTCACGGACATTGTCCGCCAGGGGACCATCTTTTCTTCGCAGGCTTACCATCTCATTCAGCCCATCCATACCCAAAAAGGCCTGTTTGGCAGTATCCGAACCTTCAACGTTGTAGATATGCCAGGGCACATTCCGCCCCTCATCGGGGGTAATTGTCGACTGAATATCGGCGCTGGTCAGCTCACTGATCAGCAGATTGAGGGTATGGGTCACCGTTGCCTCTCGGGCGGAACTGGTCATGTATTTGGTGTTCTGCTGAGCCCGCATCTTATACTCGCGGAACAACTCGCGCAGGGCCACCGCATAGGGAAGGTCCATTCTCATACAGGGGGCCGGCGGGGCGGTCGGCGGTACTGTAGACAAGCAGATGTTCTCCTTTTTCATACCCACCTTCACCGAGAACATGGCGTTGATTCCGTGCTGTACCATCAGCTCCGGCATCACTTTCCAAGCCTCCCGGGCGGTGGCATTGGCGTTATGTGCCCCGTCGATCTGAGCCATATCCGCCCAGGCCATGATTTTTTTGGCCACCGCCGCATCAACAAAACTGCGCACCATATTCACATTGCGGTACAGCACATTGTACTGGGGGTCCTGGTGGGCCCCGTTCACCCCTTCCTCGGCAAACATAACTGCAATTTCAGGCCCGGAAATTCCGCTGACGTAGGAGTGATAGTTTATAGGACGACCCACTTCGTCCTCAATTAAATCCAGGGCTTTGCGCTGTGCCCGTACCTGCTTGCGGGTAATCGGCACTCCGCCAACCCCCTGGGGCGTCCCTTCAATAAGACCGTCCATGTGGCTCTGTCCGGCGGTACGAATTACCATAAGGTGATCGGCGCCGTGCCAGGCGGCCATCCGCATCCGCCGGATATCGTCCTCAAAACGGCCGGATGCAATCTCGGTAGTGATAACCGGTCCCGGTTGCGGATCAATATCCTGAAAATAGTGGGCCGCAGGCAGAGGAGTACTTTGCGTGAGGGGTTCTGAGGTTTCATAATACTCAAACTCCCCTATTTTCCGGGGCTGACCACGCCCCGGTCTCCAGGTCCAGCCGCGCCGTCGCGGGCGGTAGTCTTCGAGGTCTTGCAGAATATATTCTATATCAAGTTTTTCCTTTGCCTGAAGCGGCTTCTGTTCGCTATTCATTTTGCCCTCCCCGATCATTTTTCGTTCCCTTTTTTTCGGCAAAATTCTGTTCCGCCCTTGCCCAAAGCTCTCCAGCAGCCAGCTTAAGCCCCGCCTCGCGGATATCAAGGTGTTCACTTTGGGAGACCTTATACACCACATGGCCGGCACCTTTGCCAATTAGCCCATGGTCGATTGTACGTTCTACAATTGCCTTTGCTTCAAGACTGGAAAAGCCCATTCGCAGCAGCACAGATCGCTCAATAGATGGGGTGGTGTGGGTCCTTGCCAAGTCGACCATAGGGTCCACTAACTTTCCTGTGAGCTCCCAAAAACGCTGTTCCAGCTCTTCTTCCGACAAGCCCGCTAAATGGGCCCGCCGTTTCTGAAAGTCGTCCTTCCGTTCCATCGCCTGCTCCTTACTCCTCAAGCTCTTTTAATGTGTATCTTACCCACGCTTCATTCCGGCGGGTCTCTTCTGATAAAAAGCGAATATCTTCATCATCATTGCGTACAGTCTTTCCCATCTCACCGGCAAACTCCACACTGCGTTTAAGGTAACTGCGGCTGAGCTGCTCCAAATCGAGCTCGGCGGCGGTGATAAGTTTCGGATCCGACGGCAGCACAACAGACTCTCCGGCTACCTCTTCGCGGGGGTCCCCCGTTTTAAGCTCAATACCGTTCTCACGGGCAAAATCCAGCTGAGGCTGGACATGCTTCCCTGCACCGGTATATTCGGTTTCCTGCACCACGATTGTGCGGTCCCTGTCCATCTCCTGGGCAAGAGCAAAGGCCGCTGCTAAGGCGGTATTGCCGGCGGGCCCCCGTTCCAGCCCCTCAAGCCGTGCCAGTGCCTCGGTCATGTAGAACACCTCTCCCTGTCGCACCGTCACATAGCGGTCCATATAACGCAGGGGCCGTCCCGCAGACCGGGGTACATCCGAGCGGTCGGGAAACACTGCGAAGGGAATCCCAAATCCGGTATGGCCGGTGGTAAAGGACTTGCGGTTGAATTGCCGGTCGCCGGCCATGTTCAGTCCCTCAAGGTTTACACTGGCGGCCACAATCTTCGTACCATCCTGCCCTCCGCTGCCGACGTTTTGGTTCAGTTCGACCCCGGCTTTGCACATACCGCGGGCGGTGCCTGTAAGGTTCCCCCCTCCTGCATTAGTTACCACCACTGCATCGGGGTCCCTGCCGGTTTTATCACGCATCTGTTCGGACAATTCCGCTCCTAGGGTCTCAATACCGGCAATACCAAAAGGGGTGTATAAGCTGGCATTGAAGTAGCCGGTTTCTTCGAGAAGCTGCAGGAACACAAAGAAAAGCTCGGGACCAACCGTCAACTGCAGTACCTCAGCCCCGTAGGCTTCACATTTCCGCCCCTTTTCAATAATTTCAGGCTGCCCAACCCCGCGGGAGTCGTAGCACTCCTGCACCACAATGCAATCGAGGCCGCGCATCGCCGCCTGACTTGCCACCGCCGCCCCGTAGTTGCCGCTGGTTGCGGCAATCACGCCCTTATAACCAAGCTTCTGGGCATGGTAGACCGACACCGCCGCCCGACGAGCTTTAAAACTACCGGAGGGATTAGAAGCCTCATCCTTTAGAAAAATCCGGGCGCCCTTACCGGGGCCGGCGCAGCGCCGGGAGAGGGCCGTAATATTCTTGAGTTCCAGCATAGGCGTGTTTCCTACCCCGGTCTCCCCCTGAATAGAGCGGATCTCATCCAGTCCGTAGCCCACACTCCGCATCATCTCCTCGTAATCGAAGGCCACCGATCCCGATTCGAACTGATCATAGTCGATACCGACGGCCTTGCGGATAATCTCGCCCTTTCGCTGCATTAGGCGCTGATACTCTGTGTGTTGTGATCCTTTCCCTTCGCTCATAACTCTTCCTCCCGCATCAGGTTGCGCAATTGCCGTCCCACCTGCAGAAGCTCCGGAATCGGATCGCCGAAGGAATGGCTGTATCCGGGATTCACCGCCGACAAACTCCCCCTCAGGCGCCGACCAATTTCTGTTTCAATTTCAACATGGTCGCCTAGTCGGGCCTCTTTCTCCTGCAGAAAACCCTTTGCCCACATTTCAAGGGGTACCTCGGAGGTTTCCCGGGGCACACGGGGGGAGCGTTCTTCCGGCTGAAGAACTACCATATGGACCTGCACCCAATCGCCTTTGTAGGCTATTTTGCTTTTTGCGCCGGCAGTTGCCTTTGCCATAGTTTTCCTCCTAAAAGAATCTGGAAATATCGCTGCCGATCGCCCTGGGCACCGGTAAATCGAGCATCGTTTTTAAACCGCTATCGGCCTTTATCACCAGGGGCATCATGTTCACACAGAGGGCGGCTGTACCAATACCCCCCGGCATCTCCGGCTTCACCTCCAGTTTTATTTCAGGATCTCCCTCTAGGGTTATGTAATCACCTGTGTGTGTACCCTCCAATTCAGGCTCTATCTGCTGGGGATGGATATATTCAAGCGCCCGGCGTCCTCCGACATAACCGAAAGCCCGCATATCGCAGCCGGCTACACTCCCCGGACCGATCTTGATATAAGGAGTCTTCCGTTCAACACTGCTTACGATGGCCTTCATACTCTGTTCCACGGGTTTGTCGAGTTTCCAGCCCAGGGCGTCGCACACCATTCCGATAGACTGTATAAAACCGACATGTCCCGCCAGCTCACCGGAGCGCACCTTTTCGGCAAACTCTTCCGGCGCGAGGCCTACCCCCTGCTCCTCCATGACCGCGGGACCATAGGGAGAGAGACTGTTCACCCGCTCCGCTCTCACCCCTGTCACTGAACGGCATACTCCTGAGAGCATTACCACCAGCAAATCCATTACAAAGCCGGGGTTGATACCGCTGCCGAGGATAGACACCCCGTGTTTACGGGCCAGACGGTCCATTTTTGCAGAGCCTTCGGGATGGCTGATCCAGGGATAGGCCATCTCTTCAGCGGTAGAAACTACATTTATGCCCTTTTTAACAAGTTTTTCAATTTTCGGCAGGGCTTTTTCCACAAAGGAGTCGGTGGCCAGTAAAGCAATGTCGGCACCGCTCTGCTGGATCACCCGATTTATATCATCACCGATAAGGACATCTTCTAAATAGGCCGGATAAGCGCTACTGCCGGTGACACCTGTCTTATCGCCCTCAGCTTCAGCGGCATCCCTCTGCCGAAGCGCCTCAGCCACCGACTTGCCGACTCTCTCCGGCGCCATATCGCACACACCGCTGATTTGCAGGCCTGAAATACCTGCACACATTCGTCCCATGGTCGAACCCATGGCACCGAATCCCCAAAGAAGAACCTTGACTGTTTTCATTGAATTACTCCATTTTTATTACTATTACAGTAGTAACTGTTGGTATTATACAACACGCATTGCACCTGTCAAGCAAGCTGTGTTCTATTTAAGGCATTCTCCTAGTCGCCGAATTTACGGCGAAGTTCAAGAAGATTTTTTCCGTAGCGGCTTTCGATTTCCGGTCCCAGATTGCGGGTGATATCGGCCAGATAAAAATCATGCTTTATGTAACTTTCGATGGTTTGTACAAGTCCGCGGTTTTGCGACCACACTACCCGGCAGTCGGCGGTCCCGCCCATAGTGCCGGAAATACAGTAGGTTGAATCAACAGTGCAATCCAGGGTACGGCCAAGCTCCTCGTATCCGGTCAAATATTCGGTATCATGATAATAGACCATACCGATATCCAGTTTCGCTTTGCCGTAGATAAGGACGAACACCTGCACCTCCCGTTCTGCCGCCCTCTCCAAAGCAGGTTGCACATGGAGCAGTTCAGCATCCCACACCCCTATATAGATAGTCGACTCGGCGTCATCGAGCATCGAGGCCGCCTTCGCCAGTGCCGCATCACGGTCGCCGAGATTCCATACCGGATCAAAATCCGCCTGAAATTCAAACTCCTTCAGCCGTTTTTCCAGATCTTCACTATGACGGAGGTAGTCGGACTGCAGCCCCTCAATTACTTTCTCAGGAGCTAAGGGACTGAACATCTCCGGTTTGGTGCCCGTCGAGGCAACCATCTCTCGGCGTATGAGACGACGGGTAACATCATAGACCCGTGAGTGGGGTACCCCGGAGTTACGCGAAATGGTATACGCGCTTGCAGGATGCAATGAGAGCAGTGAGAGGTAAACTTTAGCTTCGTATTCTGTGATACCAAGACCCTTAAATAGAGAGATCATCTCTTCGGTAGTATGTGCCATACCCTCAGAAGTATACCCCAGCCGGTCTGCGTGTCAACAATAACCTTTACCAGTCCGTCGGTTTCATCCTTCTCTTTCGCCCGACTTATCGAGCTCATCGGCAAGCTGCCCATTAAGTAGCGACCGGACTCTTTTTTCGCCTGTTCCTCTGACAGTCCCACACGTCCCAGGGGCGGATCTATGAACATGGAATAAACCATATAGCGATCCTCGGCACTCCACTCTTCACCTTTAAGGTTGTGGGTTATAACCTGGCCGTCGTGCACACTGGTGTGGGTAAATGCGCCGCGGCCGTTTACATCGCCCACCACAAAAATGTGGGGCACCGTGATCTGCAGTTTTTTGTTGGTCTGAATAAAACCGCGATCGGTCAGCTCCACCCCCGCCGCCGATAACCAGTAGATGTTCCGGCAGTTCCTTCAGCTCAAGGATTCCCCTATTGTCCAGGTACGGAGTAGATTCAAGGCCCTCTATATCGGGCGCCTGCCCTGTTCCAATTAAATTGCATCATACTCTTTCACAGCAGCACTTCTTTTTTCTATTCCCTTAAATTACTAATAGCAGGTATTTATGCCGAACACAAACATGACATTTCTGCGCAGGCGCTGCACAGTTACTACACACTCTATAACCGATTATAAAAAATCTTCCCTTAGCAACTGCAGCATTTCCTCCACCCCTTCACGATTGATGGAGTAGAGAATCCTATTTTTCTCGGCCGTTTGGAATTGCACAAGCCGACTGGAAATGAGCTTTTCTATATGGTAGGACATAGTGGCGGTGGTGAGCGAAAAATGGTCAGCCAGCTCTTTTCCGTACCATTGCCGATGCTTCAGAAGACGCATAATCGCCGCCCGTTTCGGATCGGCCAGGGCTTTAAGAAACTGGTCCACCACTTCAGCGGTATTAAAGCGGGACATCAACTGTTCAACATCAAATCCATAGATCATCAGCTTATAGTAGCGGGTATTGAGTGAAATAAAGCGGTTGGCATAATAGCTTAGTACAATTCGAATTTCATCATCCCTAGAATAGAGAGAACCGTAATTATCCAGAGTAATTTGGTTAAGGAATTTTTCACCTCTTTCATCAAGCAGCTTCTGATGCTCCCTGCGTTTGTCCTCCAGAAAGGCCAGAGCCCTGGGCAGGTCATCCTTTACAAAGGCCCCGTAAAACTCACTGAGGGCCGCCTGCACACGCCCTAAAAACGCCTCGGTGTACCTCAGGGCGTACAGCACAACCTCCACCTCCTCCGAAATTGAGGTATGGAAAAGGCTGCTGTAGCTTTCAAGTCCCCTTCGTACCGCCGCCTCATTAACCTCAGCCGGGTCGACTCCCTGCAGGTCCGACAGTTCCAGGATCAGCTGTTGTGCCTTCGCTACATTCTTCGGTGTCATCCATTCACACAGCTCCTCAGGAGTGTTCAGATTAAAGCGGAGGACCGCTCCATGCAGAAAACTCACGGGCAAGTGAAACATGAAGAGCTTCTCTATATCTGCAGAGAGAAAAGGTGATATGTGCGCTTCCACCTGTCCCCTCCATTCACTTATGGAAGAACTGGTAGCAATTCTGTCATCAGGCTCATCCCCCCGATGCGCATAGTTCAATGCGGCCCCAATGAGCTCAAAAGCCGGGATAATCTCTATTTGATACGACACCTGGTGCTACTCCTTTTGGCTATAACTTCCCAATTGTATCAAACCAAAGCTCAGTTTGGCCAATAAATTCGGTGTTGAATCAGCAGTTGAATCAGCCCTGCTGCGTAAGCCTCCGGGCAACTTAGACTCGCCAGTAATGCGGCGATACCCCTTCATATCCTGACGCAGATCCCGGCGGCGGGCGGATTCCATATCGAAAATCTCATGATGTGTGGTAAACATAACAGCCTCCTCTGTTTTGTTGTTAGACAAAATTCTTTTACAAATATTATAGTTAGAAATATATCTAATTATAAGAAAGCTGTCAAGTTTTTTCTAATTTAATTAGACTAAATTCTAACAACAAAACAGGAGACAGTAGAATATTAATCTTTTAAGATTACACTATGAGTACACAAAGGAAGGGATCGGTCACAAGAAAGGTAAATCTCATTATTCTTATCAGCCTATTTCTCGGCCTCGGCGGAGTGGTATTCTATTTTGCTTTTTCCCTTAGTACCACTATTCAGAGAAACACCCGGGAGGGCCTGAATGAACAATCGGAGATTATCTACACCGCCATAGAAAATTTTATGCTCCCCGGTGAGGCCCCCCTGGCGGTCCAGTATTTTACAGAGGTCCAGCGTCGGTCGCCCTTATCCAGCATTTTTCTGTTTCGCTCCGACGGGACTCAGGCTTTTACCGACACCGACACCATCGAGTCGGTCAATGAAATGATCGCCGGTTTTCAGTTTCAAGCCCCTGATCGGGATGAAACGTTCGCCGCCCTTACCCGCAGCGATGAAATGTTCGCCGCCGCCACTAAGCTGCCGCCGGAGACAGGAACCTTTCAGACAATTGACGAAGAGAAGACCTTTTTCCACATTTATAAGCCCCTTATCAACAAGCCCAAATGCACCCGATGTCACGGGGCGGACCATACCATTCGCGGGGTTTTGGAGATTAAAACAGACATATCCCGGTCGGTACAGCAGAGGGAGGAGACCATTCTTATTTCAAGTGGAATCTTTCTCGGTGTGCTGCTCCTTCTTAGCGCCCTGCTTACCCGCTTTATGAAATATACGATAATTACACCGGTCCGTGATATCGGCGATGTATGCCGCGCAGTTACGGGCGGCAATTTTTCTCACAAGGTAAATATCCACAGCCGTGATGAAATTGGTGAGCTTGGTTCTACCGTCAACACCATGGTCGACGGGCTCTATGAACGGTATGCCCTGTCCAAGTTTGTATCCAACTCAACCATTCAGAGTCTGCAGCGCGAGGGAGAAGGAGAATCTATCACCCTGACCCTGCTTTTCAGCGACATCCGCGGTTTCACCTCCTATTCAGAGGCGCATACTCCCGAAGAAGTAGTATCCAGGCTCAACGAAATGCTCAATATGCAGTCACGAATTATAGGCCTTCATAACGGAGATGTAGATAAATTTGTCGGCGACGAGGTAGTCGCTATCTTTACCGGTCCTGAAGGTCCCCTTTCGGCCTGCCGCTCCGCCCTGGAAATACAGGCTGAGTTAAAACAAAACACCGAGCATTACGACAAGTTGCAGGTGGGCATCGGTATCCACACCGGCGAGGTTATCATGGGAATGATCGGCTCGGAAGAGCGGGCAGACTACACCGTCATCGGCGACAACGTCAACACCGCCAGCCGTTTGTGCAGTTCCGCACGGGGCCAGGAAATCCTGCTTTCGCTGAACACCGGCAAATCAGTACGCTTACATGCAGACATGGAAGGCCCCTACAAGCTGCGAGTAAAGGGCAAACAGAACTATGTGGGAGTATATAAACTAAAGAAAATAGTACCGGGAGGAAAAGCATGAAGCATCAAGGAACCATCGAAGGGTTGTTGATTCTTGCAGCTGCGGCGATACTCCTGCTGTGTGGATGTGAATCTGACACACAGGTCAATTTTATCCCTAATAATTACCGTGAATGGCCCAAAACCACCGACACAAAACTTCAATTTCCAATACCCGGGCATGAGGACAACCTCCGTAAAATCTACATCAACCCCCAAGGACTGGAGTATCAAACGACTAAGGCCGGCGACACCACCGAAGCCGGCACTAATCGGTACTTTTTCCCGGAGGGGACCGTAATTGTAAAAGAGATATACCAGGGCTTTAACCCCGGCCCAAAGGCCGCCCCGGCACAACTTACCGTGATGGTAAAAAAACCAGAACACCCGCAAGCGCAGGGGGGGTGGCTATGGATTGTCGCACCGTCGGCTGAAGGCCAGGAGAACATTGTCGAAAACGAGTTCTGCCTGACCTGCCACTCCAATGCAAACGAACAACACCCCTACGCCGACGGAAACCCCCAAGAGGAGTTTAGGGACTATGTGTTTTATCTGCCTGAAACCGATTAATATTACTCCCTATGCACTAAAAAAGGATCTTTAATCCCGATACTCTGTCCCTGAAGTACCCGGCAAAGAAGATGGGGACACTTACCCGCCAGAAGGTAACAGGCGATAAGAAAATTGCTTCCCCCCAGGAGATATCCGTTCATAGTAAGATCCCGCGGACAGGTAATAGACGGTACAGGCGCCCTTTTCAGAAGCTGTTCGCGGAGTTTTCCCGTAAGCAGCGAAAACTGCACTGTAGCCGCAACAAATTCATCGGCTATTGGTTCGATCTGCGGAACTACTACAGAATTATAGAAATGTGCCAGCTCGTGGCATATGATTGAACAGTACAACTCGGTGGAATTGCTCACCCCGAAGGGAGCATTGGCCACATATTCCGCCGATTCATAATGCAAGAGATGGATTGTATTGGTCCTCTTATTAAAAAGAGCAAGGGCGTACTCAATTTGTTGGTCCTGGATCCGAACCGTATCGTCAAATATCAGCTTAACTTCTTTAGGATCCCTAAGGGAAAGCCCCATCTCTAAGTAAAATTTCTCAACCCGTCGTACCGCCTCCTCCGCTAAATCCTGCTCCAGCTTAGTTCCACCTTCAATTTGAAGGGACACCCACGACTGCTCGTATGCAGTCAGCCGCCAACCTCCAAAGGAAGTGAAGAAAACCACGAAAATAATAACCCCGCACACCTGTTTACCCATCTCACACCCCCATAAATGGAGGGTATGAGAAGGGCGTACCAACAACGTGCCAACAACGTGCCAAAGGCGTGCCAGGCTGCTTTTTTTTCATTGACAACCGCCGTTACCCTGGTATCATAAATAGAGCAATGAAATCGGAATTACCAAAAATTGAGTTTATATCGGCAACCGATGTCGACCCGCAGAAAATAATAGACTTCTGGAAGCAGAACGATATAACTGTAAGCCCGTCGGACTCACCCCAGGAGGTGAAACAAGCCTCCCGACTGCATCCGCAGCTGTTTATCGTCGGCCGCACACCCGACTCCCGTATAATCGGGACCGTCTGGGGAACCTTTGACGGACGCAGAGGCTATATAGCCCATCTGGCGGTGGACCTTCCATACCGCAGGAGTGGTCTGGGCTCACTGTTGATGGAACAAGTTGAGAATGAGTTCAAAAAAATGAACTGCTACAAAATACACCTCTTTGTGGAGGAACACAATGCAGGGGTCGGCGATTATTACCGCCGGCTGGGGTATGCAGAAAGGACGGACCTGAGGGTATTTTCCAAAACCCTTCGGTAAGCCCATAGGTGCGCCTGCCGGCCGTAATGTACGGCGTGCGATAGACGCGCCTGAATTTTGATATGCGTAACTTGGGTGATAGGGTCCCCATGAATGAGCCTAAAACTATTGTAGGTGGTTCAAAGGTTGTGTAGGAACTTTGCTGTCTTGTACCAAAGCTGCACACGGGGCGCAGGACACAACAGAGGGTGCCCTTAAAAGCGATATTAACACTGCGAGAAGCACATGACAGCATCAATTCATTGGCCTCTCCTAGTCAAAGAGCAGAAAACAACAATCTTCGTACCACCACCTAAGGAGCACCATAATGGCAAAGCGAAAAGTAATTATCGTAGGCGCAGCCGGTCGGGATTTCCACAATTTCAACCTACTGTATCGTCAGGACAAGGAGGCGGAGGTCATCGCATTTACCGCCGCTCAGATACCCGACATCGACGGGCGCAAATACCCAGCCGAGCTGGCAGGCAAACAGTATCCCCAAGGGATACCGATAGTAAATGAATCCGAACTACCCGATCTGGTAGAAAACGAGGTGTTGGCGGGGAATCAAGTCGATGTGGTCTTCTCCTACTCGGATGTTCCCCACAATCATGTGATGCGAATCGGCTCGATAGCGATGGCCCACGGGGCGAACTTCATCCTGCCCTCACCCACCGAAACGATGATCGTTGCATCGAAGCCGGTTGTCTCGGTATGTGCAGTCCGTACCGGCTGCGGCAAGTCGCAGACGACCCGGGCGGTATCCGACAGCCTTACCAACATGGGGAAAAAGGCAGTTGCAATTCGCCATCCCATGCCCTACGGCAATCTGGTAAAACAGCGGCTGCAGCGCTACGCCGAAACCTCCGACCTGGACAAGTATGAGTGCACTATCGAAGAGATGGAGGAGTACGAGCCCCACATCGTTCGGGGCCGGGTCATCTATGCCGGCGTCGATTACGAAGCAATTACCCGGGAAGCGGAGAAAGAGGCCGATATAATCCTCTGGGACGGCGGCAACAACGATACTTCCTTCCTCAAGGCAGACCTGGAAATCGTAGTGGTAGACCCGCACCGTACCGGCCACGAGCTGCTGTACCATCCCGGCAACACCAATTTTCTGCGTGCGGATGTGTTTGTAGTGAATAAGGTCGATTCAGCCGATCCGGAAGAAACCGACCGCCTGATCAAACACTGCAAAACCTACAACCCCGATGCCGAAATCATTCGCGCCGAATCGACCCTGACCGTAGAACACCCGGAGGTCATCAAGGGCAAGCGCGTGCTGGTAGTCGAGGACGGACCGACTCTCACCCATGGCGAGATGAAGATCGGGGCCGGTACAGTCGCCGCTCAGCGTAACGGTGCGGCCGAGCTGGTCGACCCGCGTAGTGTGGCGGTTGGCGGCATTAAGGCCACCTTCGAAAAATACCCTGAAATAGGTACTCTGCTGCCGGCCATGGGCTACGGCCAACAGCAGATCAAAGACCTGGAGGCTACCATCAACGCCGCCGACTGCGATGCGGTGGTCATTGCTACCCCGATCGATCTGAATCGAATCGTCAACATAAAGAAGCCGAACACCAGGGTGAACTACGAGCTGGATGAACAAGCGGCCGCGAAACTGGATGAAATTTTGAAAAGAAAGTTCGGTTGAATCGTATAGAAGTTTTTTAAATTAAGTGAGGGTGCTGCCCCGGAGCGCTGTTTTCCTGTGTAACCCGCGGCAGCACCATGTTTTTACTCGCCCGGCTCCAAAACGATCTTCAGACCTTTGCCTTCCCGCAGCAGTTCAATACCTTCATGCACTTTAGATAAGGGCATGCGGTGCGAGACGATTACGTCCAACGGTAGTTTACCGCTCTCCATTATGCGCGCGGTCTTCTCAAAGGAGTACCGTCCAATAAATCCGCTGAACACAGTTATCTCTTTTTTGAGCATTTCCCCTACCGGAATCTCCGGGTTCACAGTTTCATCATGTCCGAACTGCAGTACGCGTCCACCGGCCCGCGCCATTTTAATAGCCTGTGGAAGCAGCGGACCCACAGCTTCAACCACTACATCCGGCCCGTCCGGCATTTCTTCCTTCAGTGTCCTAAGCAGATCATCCGGGTGCACGACGATGTCCGCACCGACCTTACGGGCCGCATTTTGTCTGTATTCGGAAGGTTCTGAGACAATCAGTTTTGATGCTCC
>Ga0102934_1001426_pt1 | contig 16770 bp, 12 predicted proteins | sample SalPonR2_A_D1_MG_FD_78175 | JGI IMG/M metagenome (GOLD analysis project Ga0102934, IMG submission 78175) | Salt pond soil microbial communities from South San Francisco under conditions of wetland restoration - Salt Pond MetaG R2_A_D1_MG | ecosystem: Environmental > Aquatic > Marine > Intertidal... | reverse complement strand
GAAAAATACAATAAAACGTGAGTATACCCAGTCATGTATTTAATTAGTTGTATTTGAACTTTTTCCAAAATGAAAAATATATTATTATTAAATAATTATTTATCTGTAAATCATGATATCTGTTAACATTAAAAAATTGAGATGATATCTTTATTTTTTCCAGTAGAAATAGGGGCCTCTCTTAATCTGATATATCAAGAAACTTTTTAGATTATATTCTATGATAAATTCATAATAAAATGATGAGATAAATACGTAAGATTAAATACACTTTATCCATTCACTGAAATGGGGTGAGTTTCTTTCCAGCAAAAACTGTAAATAGCGACATATTCGGTAGATTACTTAAATCAAATGGATTCTTCATCGATCGAGAAGCAATGAGACCATCATACATGCCAAATATCCTTCCGCATAGAGAAGAACAGATCAATGAACTTGCTACTATTCTTGTTCCTGCATTACGAGGCGAAACACCATCTAATGTTTTTATGTATGGAAAAACTGGAACTGGAAAAACAATTGTCACTAAATATGTAGGAGAAGAACTTCTCAAAAAAGGAAAAGAAGTTGGTAAACACGTCAATTTTGTTTATATCAACTGTGAAGTAGTTGACACTCAATATCGACTCCTTCAAAATATCGCTAATCATTTTATCAATGAATGGTCTGAAAGAATCCCATTTACTGGTTGGCCTACCGATGAGGTATTTGCTAAATTACAAAAAATGATTGATAAAACCGGTGGGGTCACAGTTATCATATTAGATGAAATTGATAAATTAAAGGGTGATGAAGCACTTTATAATCTTTCAAGGGTAAATACTCAACTTTCTAAGGCAAAAGTATCTATCGTTGGAATTTCTAATGATTTAAAATTCACTGAATTTCTTGATCCTCGCGTTAAATCAAGTCTCGGAGAAGAAAATCTAATTTTTCCACCATATGATGCCAGTCAACTTCAAGATATTTTAAAACAACGAGTTCAAATCGCATTAAAACCACATTCAATCGATGATGATGTCATTCCTTTATGTTCAGCTTTAGCTGCTCAAGAACATGGCGATGCTCGTCGCGCTCTTGATCTTTTGAGAATGGCAGCTGAACTTGCTGATCGACAAGGATTAATCAAAGTCACAAAAAAATTCGTTCGTATCGCTCAAAATAAGATTGAATTAGACAGAATTAATGAAGTTGTCCGCACTCTTCCCACTCAATCAAAACTTATTCTTCTTGCCATTTTACTTCAAGAGGAACATGATAATAAATCAAATTCACCAAGTACGATGACGACTGGTGAGGTTTATGAGATTTATAAAGATCTTTGCAAGAAAACAAGAACTGATTCATTAACTCAACGACGTATCGCAGATCTTATCTCTGAACTCGACATGTTAGGTATCATTACTGCTCGAGTTATTTCTAAAGGCCGTTATGGCCGAACACGGGAAATAAAACTATCTAATCCATCGGATGAATTATTTGATGTTGTAAAAGAAGATCCTGTCTATGGTGAGTTGAGCAATTATAAGGTCAGATCACAGACAAGATTGTTATAAAACATTTTAATTCATTCTCATTAAACTATGTTATATTTTTCAATGTAATCAGTATCAGCAATGCTAATTCTATCCAAAAAAACTCATTTTTAACAGGATGATGGGGAGGTAAAGAACGATGAAGAATAACTATTCTTTTCTACCACCATCCTGTTGGTAAGGAATCAGGATAGAGCATAAAACTGACTTGTAAAAAGTCGTTTTATTTCCCCCATTTTTTGTTAATTTAAGGTATCATGTTTAGGTACATAAAGGTTTATAATTTTCGCAAAATTTTTAGTTTAAAAACTATCTCAAAGTATTACATGTGAAAAAGAAAATAAAAACAAGATTAAGATGAATTGAACAAGTAATTCATCCAACATAATGAGGGATTTCTGTATCCTCTTTATCAGTATCTTTAGGTTCTGCTTTAATGACGTCAATAGCAAGAACTGCGTGTAACGGAATAATTCGCATGATACCATCATTTTCTTCAGTATGATCTAACTGTAATAAAAATCCAGCTTCATCCGATCCAATAGCAGTATAACCTTTGAAAATACCAACACTTTCCATGGTGCTATTTCGACTGCTTAAAGAATATATTTTATATTCTGATCCCTTTGTGAGTTCAAGTTCTGGTTTTTTCTTCATAATTATTACTCCTGGTTTTTCCTTTCTACAAGATGTTGAATATGTTCTACGGTTTTTCCATAATTTTCAATAGCAACTTTTACATGTGCCTCAACAAAGTTCCATGCTTTTTTCAAATTTCCATAACGAAGACGGTATGCTTTTTTATGTTGATTTGTTTGTTCATCTATAACTTGGATTTCTTCGAGAAGATCCAACCCTTTTAATTTATTTAAATGTCGATAGATTGTTGGTTTGGATGCATGTAGATGCATTGATAATTCTTCAACAAACCATGCTTTTTCAGGATGTTTGATAAAATAATCTGTAAATAATTTGTAGGGAATTCTTGGATCTGATCCCTTTGATAAATAACCTATTTGATAAAGAAATGTTTTTGCAGCAATTTCAACATCCTCTTCTCCGATCAATGGAGTATTGCTGACAACACGAAGTTCAAATGCCATACTTGTCTTCCTTTAGATTCCTTAGAATTATTCCTAATCGTTCGTTTAAATTTAAACTATTTGATTGTAAACAATTTTTTTATGTTAAATAAGTGAAAGATACTTTTTGATTTCCCAGGGAGTTACTTGTTTTCGGTAATCCTCCCATTGCTCTTTTTTTACATATAAATAATTTTCATAAATATGAGAACCCAGGGTTTCTTCAACTAACTCGCTCTCTTGGAGGATAGCAAGTGCGTGACCAAGACTTTCAGGTAATCGATCAATGCCAAATTCTTTTTTCTGCTCATTTGTTAATCGGTAAATGTTTTTTTCAATTGGTTTTTGTAAAGAAAGATGTTGATTTATACCAGATAATCCAGATGCAATCATGACTGCGAATTGTAAGTAAGGATTTCCTGAAAGATCAGGACTTCTTAACTCACATCGGGCACCTTTTTTTGTTCCTGTGGGAATACGAATCAATGCACTTCTGTTTCGATTAGCCCATGAGATATAGGTCGGTGCTTCATGACCTGGTACTAATCTTTTGTATGAGTTAACTGTTGGATTCAATATTCCAGTTATTTCTTTAATGTGTTTTAAAAGTCCAGCAATAAATGATTTAGATAAATCACTTAGATGAAATTCATCTTGGTCATCATAAAAAAGATTTTTTCCAGATTGATCAAGTAATGACATGTGAGTATGCATTCCTGATCCATTTAATCCAAAGATGGGTTTAGGCATAAATGATGCATGTAAATTGTGTTTGTTTGCAATGATTTTTGTAATATACTTTAAAGTGGTTACATGCTCAGCAGTAGTCATTGCATCTGCATATTTGAAATTGATTTCATGTTGTCCATCAGATACTTCATGATGCAAGGTATGTGTTTCAATACCAACATCTTCTAATGTAAGGGAAATATCAGCTCTAACACCTTCGGCCAGGTCTCGGTGAGATAAATCAAAATATCCTGCAGAATCATTTGGTGTCAATGTTGATTTCTCACCATTTTTCTTAAATAAAAAGAATTCACATTCAGGCCCAGTATTGAATATAAATCCTTGTTTTTTTGCTTGTTGCATTAATCGTTCTAACGCGTATTTTGTATCAGCTGGGCTACGTGATCCATCTGGTTCATAAATATCACAAATCAACCGAGCTGTTTTTCTTTGTTCTAATGTTTCAGGTAAAATAACAAAACTGTCTGGGTTTGGTTTAGCAATTTTATCTGATTCCTCAATAGTAGCGTATCCTGCTATGGATGATCCATCAAAAGGTATTCCATCAGTTAATGCATCCTCTAATCGTTTTGTGGGAATCACAATGTTTTTTGGTATGCCAAGAATATCTAAAAATTGTAATCTAATAAAGAGAACATTTTCTTCTTGGGTTTTTGAAATAATTTTTTCCTTGGTAAAAGTATCATTCATATTCTTTTCCTCAACCATCAACTAATTTCTCATCCAACGTATCTTTTACGGTAATTAAATTGTATGTATCAAGTATATTATTTTAACATTATCTGTCAACATTATTTTTTTTACCTTTTTTACGGCAAATACCGAAGAAACATAGTAGAACGGTAAAAAAATTTACGTTTTTTTTACATAATCATCAGTTTTCTTATCATAATCTTTTAATATGATTTATTTATTCAGTCAATCCATATTATCAGGAGTGAAACAGAATGGGCGTAGAAAAAGACATTGAAACATTCATGGATAAAGTTAAAGAAAAAAATCATGGGGAAAATGAGTTTCATCAGGCCGTTGAAGAAGTAGTGGAAACATTGATGCCGTACATTAACAAACATCCCCGATATAAACAAGCGAAAATATTAGACCGAATGACCGAACCAGAACGAGTTTTGATGTTCCGAGTCCCCTGGATTGATGACAATGGTGAAGTTCAAATAAATCGTGGTTTTCGAATTGAAATGAATAGTGCACTTGGGCCGTACAAAGGTGGACTTCGTTTCCATCCAAGTGTGAATTTAAGCATTCTAAAATTCCTTGCTTTTGAACAAGTTTTCAAAAATAGTTTAACTCAATTGCCACTTGGTGGCGGAAAAGGAGGATCTGATTTTGATCCAAAAGGAAAATCGGATAACGAAGTCATGCGATTTTGCCAAAGTTTTATGACTGAACTATATCGTCATATTGGTCCAAATACTGATGTTCCTGCTGGAGACATTGGTGTTGGTGGTCGTGAAATTGGATATTTATTTGGTCAATATAAACGATTAAAAAACGAATTTGCCGGTGTGCTCACAGGTAAAGGATTGAACTGGGGCGGTAGTCTCATTAGGCCTGAAGCAACTGGATATGGTTCAACTTATATGGCTGTTGAAATGCTAAAAACTAAAAAAGAATCATTAAAAGGCAAAACTGTTGCGATTTCTGGATCTGGAAACGTTGCACAGTACACCACTGAAAAAGTCATGCAACTTGGTGGAAAGGTCGTTACCTTATCTGATTCATCAGGGATGATTCATGATCCTGATGGACTCGATGAAGATAAACTCAAATATGTAATAGAACTAAAAAACATCAAACGTGGCCGTATCAAGGAATATGCTGAAAAATATGATGTTACCTATGAAGCAGGAAAAAGGCCTTGGAATGTTGCTTGTGATGTTGCGTTTCCATCAGCAACTCAAAACGAGATCAGTAAAGAAGATGCTAAAGCATTAGTTGACAATGGATGTATGTGTGTTTCAGAAGGAGCAAACATGCCAACTACTCCAGAAGGAGTTGTTGTTTTTCAAGACGCTAAAATCTTGTATGCCCCTGGAAAAGCTGCAAATGCTGGTGGTGTTGCAACCAGTGGTCTTGAAATGAGTCAGAATAGTATGAGGATTGCTTGGTCTCGAGAAGAAGTCGATGAAAAACTGCGGAACATTATGATTAATATTCATGCGGCTTGTAAGAAACATGGTAAAGAAGGCGATTATACTAACTATGTGAAAGGAGCAAACATTGCTGGATTTGTCAAAGTTGCGGATTCCATGCTTGATCAAGGTGTTGTCTAAATAACACCTTACTTTCTTCTTTTTCTTTTCGAATTTTTACTGCTTTTTTTCACTGAAAATTATAAACCATCAATCTTCATACGAATGGTAATATTAGGATTGTGATTGAAGAGATGGAAAATGATAACTCGTGTTATACTCCTATTTCTCAGAGAGATAAATTAGATTTGATGGATTTGGAAAGTCAAACCGTTCATCGGTTGATGCCTTTTAAAGTCCGTGAGATTTTATTGGTTTCAAGTCTGTATGATGCATTTATTATTGAAGAAGAAGGCCTCATTTCAGAGATGGTGATTGGTGAATATCGTGATTTACAATTAAGTTCACCACCGCGTGTTACTCGTGTAAAATCTGGAAAAGATGCCTTAGCTCAATTGCAAAAAAAATCATATGATCTTGTAATCACCATGTCAAAGAATATTGGGATGGATCCTTTCGTTTTTGGTGAAAAAATAAAGCGATTATGTGCTGAAACACCTGTTTTTTTACTTGCTACAGATACGGCGGATTTAGTAAAAGTACAAAAAAAAGCATTGGATGAACATATTGATGCACCATTTTTTTGGGGTGGAGACTCAAAATTATTTTTAGCAATTGTAAAATTACTTGAAGATCGAATTAACACTCCTTATGATGTTGAAAATGCAAATGTGAGGGTACTTGTTCTCGTTGAGGATTCAATTCGGTACTTTTCTATGTTTTTACCCTTGTTGTATGCTGAGATTGTTCAACAGACTGAACGATCTATTTCAGAAGATGTGAATGAATTACAACGATTACTTCGTCGTCGAGCACGTCCAAAAATCCTTCTTGCCAGAACATATGAAGATGCACTGGAATTATACAATAAATATGAAAATAATATTTTGGGTGTCATTAGTGATGTTGGTTTTTATCACCAGGGTAAAAAAGATAAGGAAGCTGGATTTTCTTTAATTGAAAAAATCCGAAATCGCAATCCGTTTTTACCCGTACTCATGCAGTCTGCTCTTGAAGACAATAGGAAAAAATCTGAGAGGTTAGATGTCGTATTTTTGTATAAGTATTCGCCACATTTATTACAAGATATTCATCAGTTTTTACTTGATCATCTAGGATTTGGCGACTTTGTTTTTATGCAACCTGTTCATGATAAAAAGAGTGATGAAGTTGATAGTGATTTTTATTTAAAGGAGTTAGGACGAGCTTCAACTATGGAAGAATTTGAAAAACGTATCCAACATTTATCATTAGAATCAATTCGTTTTCATGCGAAACGAAATGATTTTTCTAATTGGCTTCTTGCTCGTGGGGAGTTTACACTTGCAAAGACATTGCAAAAATATTCAGTTTCTGATTTTACTGATTTATCTGAGGTTCGATCTCATTTATTACGAGTGTTTAATGAAACTAGGCGGAAACGGCAATTAGGAGTGATCACTGATTTTTCTGCTCAAACCTTTGAGTTTGATTCGACATTTACTCGAATTGGATCGGATTCTTTAGGGGGAAAGGGGAGAGGTATTGCTTTTATTCGTAAATTGTTGTATCGATTTAATTTACAATCGAGATTTGATGATGTGAATCTTATTGTTCCAAATACCGTGGCTATTGCGACTGATTATTATGATCAATTTATGGCTAGAAATGAGTTATTAGATTTTTTTGATAATGAAGTTAGTGAAAAAAAAATCGCTCAACGTTTTTTATCTGCAGTGCTCCCTGTTGAATTAAACGAAAAATTAGAGATTATGTTAAACCATTTTAAGGAACCCTTAGCTGTTCGGTCATCTAGTTTACTTGAGGATTCTCAAAATCATCCATTTGCTGGGTTGTATTCAACATATATGCTTCCGAACACAGATCAGGATGATTCAGTAAGACTAAAACAATTATGTAATGCAATTAAATTAGTGTATGCTTCGGTTTTTTATCGGGACGCTCGTCAATATATTAAATCCACTGCGGCAGCAGCTGAAGAGGAGAAAATGGCAGTTATCATTCAGGAGCTAGTTGGAAAACAGTATGGTTCTCGTTTTTATCCAACCTTTTCTGGGGTAGCCCAATCTTATAATTATTATCCTGTTGGTAGACAAAAATCCAGGGACGGTATTGTAAATCTTGCCGTTGGTCTTGGTACTGCGGTTGTTGGCGGTGAAAATGTTCTTCGTTTTTGTCCAAAACATCCTCAGGTTCTTCCTGATTTTTCTTCAACTGATCAGATTCTTGAAAACTCACAGAATACTGCGTATGTGTTAGATATTAACTCGTTATCTATTTCCTTAAATGAACAAGAAACAGCGACCTTACGAAAAGTTCCGACTTCTAATCTTGTTTCTGATGGTAGTTTGGATTCGGTGGTAAGTTATTTTGATCAAAATGATGGACGTATTCGGGATGGTGTGTCTGAAGATTATCCTAATCTTGTAACTTTTGCGGGACTGTTGAAGTACCCTTCTTTTTCATTTACTGATGTGTTACAGGATTTATTGCGACGTGGTGAACAAGCAATGGGTTGTCCTGTTGAAATCGAGTTTGCAGTTAACGTTCCAACTGAATCTAATCAGTTAAAAAGACCAGTGTTCGCGATTTTACAGATTCGTCCTTTGATCGTGTCTAAGGAACAGCAGCACGTATCCTTTGATGATGTTAAGGAGGAAGAAATAATCATTCAATCTCATCATGCACTAGGTCATGGAGTGTATTCTTCTATTCAGGATGTTGTTTTTGTTTCTCCAGAAAATTTTAACTCAGCGAAAACAATGCAAATAGCTGATGAGATAGATCAAATCAATCGAGATCTTTCTGCTAAAAACCGATCGTTTATGTTAATTGGTCCTGGTCGATTCGGAACTCAAGATCGCTGGTTGGGTATACCTGTTAGGTGGGCACAAATTTCTGGTGCAAAGATTATTGTAGAAACAGATTTACCCGATTTTAGAGTGAAACCTTCTCAGGGAACTCATTTTTTACAAAATATTACTGCTCAAGGAATTGGTTATTTACATATTTCTTTTAAAAAATCTAATGAATTTATAGATTGGAATTTTTTGAATGAACCGGAAACTAATCAAAATTTCTCTTTCGTTCGCCATATTCATTTGCCGCATCCGATTGTTGTGAAAATTGATGGAAAACATAGAAAAGCAGTTGTGGTTAATAAATCTAGTAAACAAGTAAGTGAGTAAAAAAGTGGTTATTTTGACTGGTTTTTTTATGATTATTTTTTGTTCTTCTTTTAATGCTCTATTTGTAAAATTTTTAATTAAGTATGTGTTTTCAACGTTTTATCTTTTATTCACTTTATTATTTTTCCTCTTGATGTTTAAGATAGTATTTTTTGTGAGATATGAGTCATAAATAGTAATGATAAGTTGTATAGTAAAGTATTAATTGATACCCCTTATTCAAGATACAGCAGCATAATATAAACAGTTGTTGATATTAATATGCTGAATGATTTATTCGTTAATGAATGATCAATAAACAGTTGGAAAAAATACTGTCTTGTGACTTTGTGTGATGTATATGACTTTAGACTTGTCAAAAGCAAAAAAATTGATAGAATCATATAGTGGAAAAAAAGGAATTCTTATTCCGCTGCTTCAGGATATCCAAAAAGAATATGGATATGTTCCCAATGAAGTAGTGAAATTAATTGCAAAAGCATTTGATATGTACCCCTCTAAAATTTATGGTGTGTTAACCTTTTACACTCAATTTTATACTACTCCTCGCGGGAAACATACTATCAAAGTGTGTCAGGGAACCGCATGCCATGTCATGGGCGGCAAAGCATTATTGGATTATATCTCCGATAAATTAGAAATTGATGATGGTGAAACCACACATGATGGATTATTTTCTTTGGAACGAGTTGCTTGCCTTGGTTGTTGTGGAATGGCACCAGTTATTATGGTTGATGAGGATTTTTATGGTGGATGTGATTTCAAAAGAATCGATCTAATTCTTCAAAGATACAAGGAAACGGAGGATAACTAAATGACTAGCCGCATCCAAGTTTGCGCGGGAACTAGTGGAGTCTCTGCTGGTGCTGATGATGTTGCCACATCTTTTAAAAAACAACTCAAAGAACAGAATTTGGATACAAAGTTTACAGTTGTTGAGACTGGAGATAGAGGATTATTTCGTGATGTTCTAGTGGATATCATTTTTGAGGATGGAACCAAAACCATTTATGAACGGGTTACTGAAAATGACGTTAAAAAAATAGTTGATTCTCATTTAAAACAAGGAGAACCAGTAAAAAAATTATTAGTTGGTAAAGATTACGAACAATTTTTCAAAGATCAAAAACGAATCGTTTTACAAAATTGTGGCGAAATTGATCCGAAAAACATTGATGAATATCTAGAGCGTGAGGGATATACTGCTGCATCAAAAGCGCTGAAAATGAAACCTGAGGAAATCGTTGAGGTAATGAAAGAATCCGGTCTCCGTGGTCGAGGTGGTGCAGGGTTTCCAACAGGTTTGAAGTGGCAGTTCTGTCAAAAAGCAAAAAGCGATCAAAAATATTTGATTTGTAATGCTGATGAAGGCGATCCTGGCGCGTTCATGGATCGAAGTATTTTGGAAGGAGATCCTCATGCGGTTATCGAAGGTATGATTATTGGTGCTTATGCCATTGGTGCAACAGAAGGCTATGTGTATTGTCGGGCAGAGTATCCATTGGCATTAAAGATTCTTCGTCATGCAATTAAACAAGCCGAGGAGAACGGATATCTTGGAAATAATATCTTTAATTCAGATTTTTCATTTCATTTGCATGTAAAAGAAGGTGCAGGGGCTTTTGTTTGCGGAGAAGAAACAGCTCTTATGGCATCCATTGAAGGAAAACGAGGAATGCCCCATCCAAGACCACCGTATCCAGCAAATGAAGGATTATGGGGAAAACCAACAAATATCAATAATGTGGAAACCTTTGCAAATGTGAGACATATTATTTTGAGGGGTGCTAATTGGTTTTCAGATATTGGATATAAGAAAAGTAAAGGAACTAAAGTCTTTGCGCTTGCGGGAAAAGTGAAAAACACAGGACTTGTAGAAGTTCCTATGGGAATGAGCATTAAAGATTTGATTTATGGTCCTGGCGGCGGCATGAAACAAAAAAAGATTGTTTTTAAAGCTGTTCAGCTTGGTGGGCCGTCTGGTGGTTGTCTCCCTGAATCTTTGATTGATACACCAATTGATTATGAATCCATCAATGAAACCGGTGCGATTATGGGTTCAGGTGGAATGGTAGTAATGGATCAACGATCCTGTATGGTGGATATTGCGAAGTTTTTCCTTGGTTTCACTGTTGCTGAATCCTGTGGTAAATGCGTTCCTTGCCGGATTGGCCTAAAAAGAATGCATGAAGTTTTAGAAAAAATCACTGATGGTAAAGGAACTATGGAGCATCTTGAATTTTTAAAAGAAATGAGTCAAACAGTTATTGATACTGCTTTATGTGGGCTTGGTAACACGGCTCCAAATCCCGTTCTTACTACTATTAAGTATTTTGAAGATGAATATCTATCTCATATCAAAGAGGATTCGTGTCCAGCGCATGTGTGTACACCACTTGTTGACTTTGTGGTTAATGAATCAAAATGTATCAAATGTGGCGTGTGTTACAATGCGTGTCCTGCTGATGCGATTGAATGGAAAAAGAAAGAAACCGCTCGTATTAATCAAGAGAAATGTATCAAATGTAAATCGTGTATAACCGAATGTCCTGTGATGGCGATATCATGATTACGCTAACTATTGATGGAAAGAAAGTGCAAGCTAAAGAGGACCAAACCGTTCTTGAAACGGCTATTGAGAACGATATTTACATTCCTAATTTATGTTATCATCCGAATTTAAAACCGATTGGCTCATGCCGCTTATGTATTGTGGATATTGAAAAAATGCGTGGGCATCCAATTGCGTGTCATACGAAAGTTTCTGATGGTATGGTTGTAAAGACAAAAACGGATAAATTGCAGAATCTTCGAAAGAATCTGGTATGGTTGATTTTAAGTAATTATCCAAAGGACATCCCGAAAGATTCTCAGTTGAAAAAAGTAGTGGAATATGTTGGCGTTAATAATATCCTGTCTGAATATGTTCCTGCATCCCGGGATTTACCGATTTTTGATGAGGAACCACTATTCGTTCGTGATATGAATAAATGTATTTTATGTGGTCGTTGTGTGCAAATGTGTCAGGAGGTCCGTGGTGTTGGTGCGATTGGATTGATCAATCGTGGTATTGACACCGTGGTTGGCACTAATCAAGAAGAGCAAATGGACGAATCGGGTTGTAAGTTTTGCAGGGCTTGTGTAGAAGTGTGCCCATCTGGTGCATTATATGATAAAGAGGAAATAATTGAGACGACTCGGGAAGAGAAATTACTCCCTTGCCAGCATGGTTGTCCTGCTGGCACAGATATTCCTCGCTATGTGCGATACACCGCAGAAGGGCGTTTTGATGATGCGATAGCAGTAATTCGAGAGAAATTTCCATTTCCTCATTCACTTGGGATGGTATGTCATCATCCTTGTGAAACTGAGTGTAGCCGCGGAGAGATTAATGAACCGATTTCTATCCGGGAGATAAAACGTTTTGTTGCGGAAAACGATGAGAAAAAATGGAAGAAAAAACTATCTTTTGCAAAAGATTCTGGGAAAAAGGTTGCGATTGTTGGTGCAGGTCCTGCAGGATTAACTGCTGCCTGGTTTTTACGGTTGCAAGGTCATGATATTACTGTTTTTGAAGCATTGCCTAAAGCTGGTGGAATGCTTAAAGCAGGTATTCCTGATTATCGTCTTCCACCGGAGTTACTTGATAAAGAAATCGGTGATATTAAGGATATTGGAGTGAAGATTAAGACAAATAGTCCCGTTTCTTCAACGAAATCGTTGTTTGATAAGGGTTTTGATGCAATATTTCTAGCAATGGGTGCACCGAAGGGATTTAGTATAGGTCTTCAGGGTGAAGATGATTCGCGTGTGCTTGATGGTATTTCATCTTTGAAAAAGATTAATTTTAATGAAGAAGTAAATATCAAAGGTGATGTGGCTGTTGTTGGTGGTGGAAATGCTGCGATTGATGTTGCTCGCAGTTCACTTCGTATGGATGAAACAAATGCTGTAACGGTATTATATCGGAGGACACGTCAAGAGATGCCTGCGTATGAACATGAGATTGAGGATGCGATTGATGAAGGTGTGGAAATGAAATATTTAGTGAATCCTGTCCGGGTGATTCCAAAGAAGGATAAGATTCATGTTGAATGTGTGAGGATGGAACTTGGAAAGCCTGATGAGAGTGGTCGCCGGCGGCCAGTGCCTATTGAGGGTAGTGAATTCAGTTTGAAACTTGATCGGTTGATCATGGCGATTGGTCAACAGTCTGATGTGCCAACTGATTTTGGTGTTGAACTTTCAAAACGTGGCCGAGTAGTTGCTGATGAAGAATCATTAGAAACCTCTGAGAAAGGAGTGTATGCTGGTGGTGATCTTGTGAGTGGTCCTGCTTCTGTGATTGAAGCGGTACAAATGGGCCGGGTTGCTGCTTGTTCTATTGATAAACATCTTGGCGGTTCTGGTGAAATTGAACAACAACTCACTGAACATGATGAAGTATCGCCTTATTTAGGTCGTGAAGAGGATTTTGCTGATCGTAAACGGGTTGAAATTCGAAAGATACCAGTTAAAGATCGATTTCCTGGTTTCTGTCAAGTTGAACAGTGTATGGCCAAAGATGAAGCAATAAAGGAGTCAGAACGTTGTTTACGGTGTCAACTTCGATTAAAGATTGATCAACCACCGATGCCACCGGTGAAAGAAAAGAAGAAAAATAAATCTTCATAGTCTTTACATTCTTCTCTTTTTTTTATCTAACAATATTTTTTTCAGGTGCATGGTTTTTTAATAATAAGATTGTTTAGGTATACTGTATGATTCAAGTTGTTCATAAGCATCAACGGATTGGCGTTTTTGTTGATGTGCAAAATATGTATTATTCAGCACGAAATTTGTATAAGAAAAAAGTTGATTTTAAATCCTTGTTAAAAGATGCAATTTCTGATCGGAAGCTTATTCGAGCTATAGCGTATGTGATTAAAGCTGATGTAAAAGATGAAAGCCAGTTTTATGATGCATTAGAGCGCATGGGTTTTGAAGTAAAAGCAAAAGACATTCAAGTGTTTATTGATGGATCAAAAAAAGGTGATTGGGATGTTGGTATCGCTATGGATATAATGAGGCTTGCTCCAAAACTTGATGTGGTTGTTTTAGTTAGCGGTGATGGGGATTTCACGGAACTTGTGGAACATTCAAAAAGTCTAGGGTGCCGCGTGGAAATTATCGCATTTGGAAAATCCACATCACATAAACTGATTGAATCAGCAGATTTCTTTATGGATATCGATCGGGAAAAACGGTATTTATTAAAAAAATAAAAAGATGAATACTGGCCTCATCTTCTCTTCTTTTAAGCGATTTGTTTCAATGATGCATTAGGGTTATTTCGTTTTTTTTTAATTGCAGCTTTAATAAACCCATCGAATAATGGAGCTGGTTTAATTGGCCGAGATTTAAACTCAGGATGAGCTTGAGTTGCTATAAAGAATGGATGGTCAGGTAATTCTAAAAATTCCATAAGTATGCCATCTGGTGAATGACCTGAGAAAATAAGACCTCCTTCTTCAAGTGTTTTTACAAAATCAGGGTTTACTTCGTAGCGATGTCGATGTCGTTCATCGACCTTATCAGTTCCGTATAAGGTATGGACCGTTGTTCCTTTTTTTAGGATTGCCGGATACGAACCAAGTCTCATAGTTGCTCCATACCTTGATTCTTGAAGAATATTTACTTGTTCTGGAATAAAATCAATAACGGGATACTTGATGTCTTTGATGACTTCTTTTGAATGGGCACCAGATAATTCACACACATTTTGAGCATATTCAACCACCGCAAGTTGCATACCAAGGCATAATCCAAGATATGGAATATCATGTTCTCTGGTATAGGTAATCGTGTCGATCTTTCCTTGAATCCCTGAAAGTCCAAATCCGCCTGGAACGATAACTCCATCAACATGGTCTAAGGTTGTAAGTTTATCTGAGTTCTCTTCAAATTCCTTTGAATCGATCCATTGAATTTTTGGAATAAGATCATTCTTCCATGATGCGTGTTTTACTGCTTCAATAACGGAGATATATGAATCAGAGAGTTGACTGGTTCCAATATCAAAATATTTTCCAACGATACCAATAGTAACGCTTTCTTCTAACTTTCTAATGTTTGTGATGAAATCCTTCCATGGTTTTACATCTTCAACATCTTTTCTCAGCCGCATTTTTCTAAGGATTTTCTTACATAATTGTTGTTCTTCAAACAACAACGGAACAGCATACACATGGTCGATGTTTGAATCGCTGATAACATCTTCTTCTTTCACGTTACAAAACAATGCGATTTTTTCTTTACGAACCGTATCTAAGGGATCATCTGCTCGGGCTACAATAAAATCTGGTTGAATACCAATCTCTCTAAGCAGTTTTACCGAGTGCTGTGTTGGTTTTGTTTTTGCTTCGCCAAGTGCATCCAAGACCGGAACATATGTTACGTGAACAAAAAGAACCTTATCTCCTTCAAGTTTCATTTGACGAACAGCTTCTAAAAATAAGACGTTTTCGTAGTCACCAACGGTTCCTCCAATTTCAACGAGGATGAAATCATAATTTTTATCCTTCGCTGGCCGCCGGATCCGATTTTTGATTTCATTTGTGACATGAGGAATTGGTTGGACGGTTTTGCCAAGATATTTCCCTTTTCGTTCTTTATCAATGACTGCTCCGTAAACTTGTCCACTAGTAATGTTGTGATATTTAGGAATGTTAATGTCAAGGAAGCGTTCATAATGACCAAGATCTTGGTCGATTTCTCCGCCATCTTCAGTTACCCAAACTTCTCCATGTTCTGTAGGTCGAAGGGTTCCTGCATCACAGTTAATGTAGGGATCTATTTTCATTGCAGTTACATTGTATCCATGCATTTGCAATATTTTTCCAACTGAGGCGGTGGTTATTCCTTTTCCTAACCCTGAAACAACTCCTCCTGTGACAATAATATAATTCGCCATAGAAAATCAACAGTAGACAGTAATGGTAAGCAGTATTAAAATTGTTTGTGTTTCTAATAAAAAATGATAAACTAAATGAAATCAAACAATATAGATGAAATAATAAAAAAAAAGAAAGAATAAAAATCAACTTTGGTTGCTTTCTTGTTTATCCTGTGTAATTAATTTGTCGACAAAGTGATTTCTATAGATGATACATTTGAACTGCGTCCTTCTTCGTTGGTAAGGCTTTCTGTTCCAATGATAATGTCTTTTATGACTGCATCTTTGACGAATCTGTTTCGAACGATTTCAGCGGTGTCTACTGCTCGACTGATTGCTCTTCCTCGAGCTTTGATAGATACATCATCTGATCCGCCATTGAATTGGGTGACAACGGCGAGAACGTAGCTCATTGGTGGTTTGTTTCCTACAAAAATAGTGTTTTCATCGGCTGTTTGATTTTCTGGCATATCTCTATACCTCCCTAGAATCTCTATTGTTTTAGTTGTTTGTTACTTAGAGGCTGCCAACTGGATAGTTCTAAATAAAACTTTCGTCTCCTGTTAATTATGGAGTAAAAAAACACCTCTTTTAATTTGAGATGAAATGGGCTTTCTTTAGTTTTTTTGCTGTTGGATTATTTGTTTTAATTTACGATAAACATCGGATGGATTTTGTCCTAAAATCCGAATCATTGGTTCTTTTCCCATGCCGCCAGTATCATAAATACAATCTGGACATATTTCTGTTTTTTTTATCGCTGTTTTCGTTCCCCAGTCCATTGTTGAAGAAGTATTCTCTGGTTCGTTTATCCGGTTGAATGATGAGATACGATATGAAGTTTGCTTGATCATTGAAAGATTTTCTGGAGTATATTTGATGTTTATTGCACATCGTTGATTTGGATATGTTTTCATGACTGCTAAAATAATTGAGGCGATGTGTTTAGATGATCCAAATCGAAGTGGACCACAACGCTGAGGTTTATTTGATGATCGAACTATTCGT
>Ga0102934_1001425_pt1 | contig 16776 bp, 10 predicted proteins | sample SalPonR2_A_D1_MG_FD_78175 | JGI IMG/M metagenome (GOLD analysis project Ga0102934, IMG submission 78175) | Salt pond soil microbial communities from South San Francisco under conditions of wetland restoration - Salt Pond MetaG R2_A_D1_MG | ecosystem: Environmental > Aquatic > Marine > Intertidal... | reverse complement strand
TTCACTTCTCTCAACATTTTTTATTTTGGATTAAGTTGTAGAGTACATTTTATAGATTAATATTCACATAAAATTTATATAAAATAATTTCTGAAGAAAAATTATAATAACCTTTCATATTTAATAAAAACAACAAATAAGATAGGCAAAAAAATAAAAATAAAAATAAATTTGTTAAAAAATGTTAAAAAACCCTTGACATTAAAAAAACAAATAATTAGAATTAAACAATCGATTGCGCAAATATCTTTACATGCGCTTTCAGGATCAATGGGGAAAGAAGTTACGATCACTTGTTAAAATAGCTTTACTAAAATTAGAGTTTTTTATTGTACGAATATTTGACAAGTCTACTAATTTTTAAACAAGGAGGGAAGTGATGGGTAAAATGCTTAATCATTTTGAAAAAAAATCTGTATTATTCATGTTGGTTTTTATGTTGATCTTCATGAATAGTGCGATGGCTGCTGTATCCGGAAAAATCGCTGGTAGTGTTATTGATAAGGAAACTGGCGAGAATATATCTGGTGCAAATGTGGTCATAGTTGGAACTACAATGGGTGCTGCTACAGATGAAAACGGAGATTACTATATAATTAATGTATCTCCAGGAACCTATTCTGTCAGAGTGACCATGATGGGTTATACAACAATCACTAAAACAAATGTTAATGTGATGATAGACCAAACTACAAGAGTAGATTTTCAATTGGAGCCTGCCACTGTTCAAGGGGAAGAAATTACAGTCTTTGCGAAACGGGCTATTGTAGATAAGGATATCACAGGGAGTCAGGAGACAATAAATGCCGGATCTATAGAGAGATCTCCAGTTATAGATCTAAATGATGCTGTAAGCCAGAAATCTGGAGTTTATAATACCGGAGAAACAACTTATTTTAGAGGCGGTTTGGCATCAGAGGTCAAATACAATGTTGATGGTGCTTCACTAAACAGTGGCCTACTTTCTGATAACTGGCAAAGATTAAATACATCAGCTATTCAAGAAATATCTATATCTACTGGTGGCTATAATGCTGAATATGGGAATGCAATGTCGGGAGTAATTAATGTAGTTACTAAAGAACCTGATAGGGATCCCGGTGAACTGCATGGTACTGTTAGATACAGAATGAGACCAGCAGGTCAGTACCACTGGGGCCCCAATATGTATAGCAACGATTTATGGAAATATACTAATTTTGATCTTGAATATTGGGAATCTGAACTAGAAAGTGAAACCAAACGTAATAACTTTGCCCAATATTTTCAAAGATATTATGGATGGGATGGAGAACAGGTCCCAAGTGCTCAAGATCTTTTGGAAACTTATCGTGAACAAATAACACCTGAACCAGTATTGGCCGATTATACAGAAAGACCGGAGCACGAATTCGAAGGAACTGTATATGGGGCAATTACAAAAGATCTCACCTTTTTATTTACAGGGCGATATAAAAGAGGTGTGAATATTTATCCTCAGGCTCAGAAATACAATCCCGAATATAATGTGCAGGCAAAACTAAATTACCATTTATCATCTGACAAAAAGTTAACCCTGAATTTGCTACGAGGTTGGTATAATTCTGCGACTTATACTGAAAGTAACTGGAATAATATGGAGAGTTCACAGGAATCAAGATGGCAACCTAATTCTGATGTCAGATCACCTTATACTGGCCAGGCTTATGCTCCTTGGGGCGGATATTGGTTAAAAGGTCCTGAAGAAAAAACTCTAAATTCAGCAACTCTTAAGTGGGAACAAACTCTTAGCCCTTCGACCTTCTATACTGTACAGTTCTCATATCTTCAGGATGACATGACCGTTTTGCAGGACTATTCAAAGCTGGAAACCACAACAGAGCAAGTTGGTTGGGGAAATAGCTGGTATGATCTTGGTGGTAATTTTCGGCTTGAAGCCAGACAAATTCAGGTCAACAACTATAGTACAAGTAAAGTATTTAATATTAATACTGATATAACAAGTCAAATTCATAAAGCCCACCAAATCCAAAGTGGTGCTGAGTTCAAATTTTATGATCTTAACTACGAGCATTATTATAATGAATTTCCTGCTGGTGATATATGGCATCTTGATAATGTTTTTGATGGTAAGCCTGTTGAGGGTGCTATTTATGTTCAGGATAAAATGGAATATGAAGGCTTAATTGTAAATATTGGTTTGAGAGTAGATGCCTTTAACGCCCTCCATGATTATGCGGGAAATATATATGATCCTTTAGCGTATCAATCCCATAATGGCGGTATAAATGGAGCTCCTTCTAATACAGCGCCGATCTGGCAAGCCCATAGACCCAAAAGAGATTGGTTTGCTGAAATACCGGGAGTAAGCACAGATTATGAAGCTGCATTTGAAGGAAATTACAATGATAAAATGCCGGTAGAATCCGAGTGGAAGTTTGCTGTCTCTCCTCGAATAGGCTTATCATTTCCAATAACAGAAAACTCAAAACTACGCTTTAATTACGGCCATTTTTATCAACGGCCGTCCTGGTTGAAAATATTAGGTTTTCCAACCAGCTGGTATGAAAGTTCACCCTATACTTCAGTAAGAATGGATCAATGGCAGGGATATTATGGTCATCCTGGTTTGACTTATGAGCAAACCATTCAATATGAAATAGGATATGATCAGAATCTTTTTGACATTTTTCGCATAGCCGCAACAGCTTATTATAAAGATGCGAAACATTTAAATCGATTCTCACATAATAGTAACTATAATCAGTCAGGCGGAGGATACGCAATGACAGGATGGGGTAGCGGAAATATGGAAACTTTCTCAAAATCCCGTAATATTGCCAATGATGGCCATGATAATATTTTCTATACTAATAACGCTTTTAAAGATGTTCGTGGCATTGAACTAACTCTTGACAAACTCTTCAATCGCAGATGGTCAGCAAATTTAACATTTAATTATGGTTTCAGCTCGGGCGGTGTAACTGGATATTGGATGTACTACGAAGATGCAAGTAGACAGCATCAGCCCCACTCATTTACCGAACAAAAATCTACCTGGATTAGTAATACTACTGCAAAAGGTCAACTGCAATACGTGACACCGGAAAAATTTGCTATGGGTATTCTGGGTAATGTTTCAATTGGTTTGTATCATGAGTATTTTACAGGTCCTCAATATACATGGTATCCAAAAGATTATTCTGGATTAATGGAACCTAATAACAAGAGATGGTACCCTCATAATCGCACCGATTTGAAGTTTACCAAACGAATTGCATTAGGGAAGGTTGAACCAGTGATTGGACTCGAAATTATCAACCTCTTTAATAATTATGACAGAGTATTATTAGGTGGTGACGATCTTGATGCCTGGGAAGAAGATAAAACTAAACCCAAAGACTCAAGAACAGGTGAGAATACTATTTGGTCGTTTTATAACTCAATTAGTAATCCAAAACGGATGGTATATCTTAATATAAGTTTTGATTTTTAATAAGTCCAATATAAATATCTGGGATACTTTAGAAGTTATTAATCAATAAGAGAGGAAGTAATATGAATATGCGAATAAGAAAATACAATATAATATTTATTCTCCTTGCTATGCTCTTATATTCTCAAATTTATGGAGCAGATTGGAATTATAAAGAATTAACCCGATCAAAATTATGGGCTAGAATTTGGAATACTTCATCAGTTGGGCAACCAACCTTAGGAGGAACTGAATTTTATAAATTTGATTATCCGGGTCACGTATTAGGAGCCGATCTGGGTGACCATTATGGGATGTGTGAATGGTCAGGATGGATGGCCTGGGGAGACGTGGATGGTATTGGAATACCATTTCGCTTAAATATGGCCTATGATCCTAATCCAACTCATATATCATCACTTGAAGATACTGAACTTATTACAAATTATAATCTACAAGACCCTTCTATTCCTGCTGAAGAAATTGTGACAGGTTCATGTCTGATGGTTAAGTTTGGTGTGGAAATGCACTTCCGGGCTATGAGCTGGAGTTACCCAAAATATGATGATTTTATAATTTATGAATATACATTTAAGAATACTGGTGATAAAGATATATCTAATTTTAGATTTGCACCAACTGCAGCATTAAATATTGCTAATCCAATTGCAGGTGGATGGAGGGACGATGATCAGCATGAATGGTGGCCTGAAAAAGATGCCTTCTATTTTCATGATGATGTGCTCTGGAATTCGCAAGGTGAACCAGTCACTCAAAATTATGGCTTAACTAACAGTGATAAGGGAGAACCAGCAGATATAGAATCACCGGCTGCAATCAACCATGAGTTCCAGGCTCCACAATATTTTACCTATTACTGGATTGATAAACCTGTAAAATCTGATCCAACAGAGAGAGACCACATGAATATCGTTGATAAAGGTAATCTAAATCAGCAATGGAACAGAGTTCAGGAAGATCCAATGAATGATAATCCGGAAGTTGATTTTGATCAGGATAGTTATATTTTAGCTTCATTAAAGTATGACCAACCCCTTCCACCAGAAGCAGAAGATGGCACTTCTCTACAAGCAGAAGCAACCCAATTAGGCCTAGAAATTGATGAAAGAAGTCGATTTGAAAGGCAAATAGATTATTTATACTCAACCGGTCCTTATGATCTTCCACCTGGTGGGGAATTGAAATTTGTAATGGTTGTTGCCGCTGGTATGATGGATTTTGATCGTGTAGTCGAAGGTGGCAAAGAAAATGAAGAACATTTATCTGATGGTGCGGACAGTCTCTGGAAAAATGTGGACGCAGCAATTGAATTATATAATAATAATTATGAATGTCCTGATCCACCCCCCACACCAACTAACAGTATGAATTCTCTTGTATTGACATCTCAGCCTTTGGGAGTAAAAGTTCAATGGCCTGCTATTGATGACTCATATAAAGACCCAGATTATGATGTAAATGATCTGGCTGGTTATAGAGTTTACCGCTCCTCTTTCCGAAATGTAGGACCATGGGAATTAGTTGCAGATATTTCGGTAGATGAAGTCGAGATAGAAGACGGGTTAATAACCTACAATGATGATGATTTAAAACTAGGAGTGGGCTATTACTATGGTGTAACTACTTATGACACCGGACATGATCAACCCTGGCCTCACGATCCTTCAATTGAAAGCGTACCTTCGCTTGAAAGCGGGCTGGTCAATGCCAATTCTGAACCTATCTATCCTAAGGCTGCTCCCAGTAATAACCTCGATGATGTCAGAGTTTATCCTAATCCTTTCATCCAACATAGTCAATTGCGTGGTGAGGGCGAAGATTATAGAATTGAATTTGTCAATATCCCTTCAATTTGTACAATTCGCATATATACATTAGCAGGAGAGCATATTCGCACTATTGAACATGATGACGGAAGTGGGGATGAACCCTGGGGATCTAGAGCTCTTGGTGATTATCAGGTTAATAAATATCTTCAGTATGTTGCACCGGGAACGTATTTATTCCATGTAGAATCTCACGTTCCTGGACACAAAGGTGAAGAAAAAATAGGTAAGTTTGTGATAATAAAATAAAAATTAGGATATTATCCAAAAAGGAGGAATAAATTATGGAAATAAAATTAAAAAATATCTTGTATATAATAGTTATAATTGTGTTAGGTGCTTCTACAACTCTATTATCTCAGACTCCTAGAGATCCCAATCCGGGTATCGATCCACCGGAGTTTGACAGGGTAGGACAAACAGGCTGGCAGTTTTTACATTTACCTACAACTGCTAGAACAGCCGCCTTAGCTGATGTGAAAAATGGTCTAATCAACAATAATGTAACAGCAATATTTAATAATCCTGCGAACATGGTTGAAGTAGAGAATATGGATGCCAGTTTTACTAAAATTAACTATGTTGCTGATATCTCATACATGACGGCAGCTTTTGCCAAAAACTTTGGCAAGCTAGGTAACTTTGGATTATTTTTTGCAAATCTAGACGTAGGTGATATGGTTCGAACTAAAAACCTCTACAATTCCGATCTTGGTATTACTGAACGGAGTGGTGATATTGAGACCTTTACTGCAGGTGATATTCAGATTGGCCTATCTTATGCACGAAGAATTACTGATCGTCTATCAATAGGTGGAAATGTTAGTTATATCCAGGAAAACCTTGATCAGACTGAAGTAAAGAACTGGAATACTGATTTTGGTTTACATTATAGAACTGGATTTAAAAGCCTGCGTTTATCTATGGTGGCTCGTAACTTTGGACCTGATAAAGAATTTACCGGTTTTACAGAACTTTATGGTGTACCACAAAGTGTAAGAATGCCTGTGGATTTTAGATTGGGAATTGGTTTCGATCCAATAAGCATAGAAAATCATAGAATATCTACTTATTTAGAAGGTGTCCATCCCAATGATGGTCCGGAAAGAGTCCATGCAGCAGTTGAATATTCTTTCTTAAACTTTTTTGCTCTTAGAGGTGGTTACAAATTCAATTATGATGAGCAGGGTTTGACTTTTGGTGGTGGCCTTCGCTATAGTGCAGGAGGTTTTGGTGGCAGAGTCGATTATGCTTATGTTGATTTTGGCAGATTAACCCAGGTTCATATGTTTTCTCTGGGATTTAATTTGTAATTGTTATCCATTTTAATATTATAAAAACTTAAAGAGAGGATAGATATGATTTTAGTAGAAAATTATTTTATTGCAATTATAATGAGTTTTGTGACAATGTTATGCTGGGGGTCTTGGGCAAATACTCAAAAGCTGGCCAGTAAGGAGTGGAAATATCAGCTATTTTACTGGGATTATGCAATTGGTGTTTTCCTGCTTTCCTTGGTTTTTGCTCTTACTATGGGCTCATTAGGCGGAGCTGGTCGCAGCTTTTTTGCTGATTTAAGCCAAATGTCTGGTAAAGCCTTCCTCTTTGCTTTCCTGGGAGGTGTGGTTTTTAATATTGCCAATATTCTATTAGTGGCTGCCATTGATATTGCTGGTATGGCTGTTGCATTTCCTATTGGTGTTGGAATTGCTTTAGTTGAGGGGGTAATAATCAATTACATTGCAAAACCAAAAGGTAATCCAGTTTTACTATTTATTGGTGTTGCCGCTGTGGCTTTTGCAATTATTTTTGATGCAATTGCCTATAGTAAAATACCTTCAGAAGATTTTAAAACCACTAAAAAAGGTATTATTATATCAATTATTTGTGGACTATTGATGGGGTTATGGTATTATTTGGTTCAAGCTGGGATGGCAACAAATTTTGCCAGTCCTCAACCGGGCCTATTAGGACCCTATTCTGCAGTTGTTGTTTTCTCTCTTGGATTGCTTTTATCTACATTTGTCTGGAATAGTAATTTTATGTCTAAAATTCTGACTGGTGAACAGATAGAGTTTAAAAAATATTTTACTGAAGGTAATACAAAATTGCATTTAGTTGGAATCCTAGGTGGTATTATCTGGTGTCTGGGTACTTCATTTAATATAATAGCCTCAGGAGAAGCCGGTCCTTCTATCTCATATGGCTTAGGTCAAAGTGCTCCAATGGTAGGTGCTTTGTGGGGCATTTTTATCTGGAGAGAATTCGATGAAGCGCCAAAAACAACCAATAAATTCCTTACTATGATGTTCTTGCTGTTTATTATAGGATTAGTTCTGATAATAATGGCTCGATAAACATGTAAATCAGCTAATGCAAAATATTAGAAAGTAATAAAATGAGAAAGAGTAGATTAAATATATTATTAGCTATTCTACTAATTGTTTGCTTAGGTATGAATTTATTTGCCGAACAGTTTTCAATTAGCAAAGAAAAGTTAAAAGATAAAATAAAAGGTGCCTGGGCAGCCCAGACAATTGGAGTTACTTTTGGTGGCGAAGTTGAATTTGTATATAACAGTACAATTATTCCTGATTATAAAATATTGCCCTGGTATGACGGAATTTTAGAGAAAAATTATAAAGAATGGCCCGGTTTATATGATGACATCTACATGGATCTGACTTTTGTACAGGTATTGGAAGATGAAGGTATGGATGCTCCTGCCCAGTCTTTTGCTGATGCTTTTGCCTATGCTGATTATAAATTATGGTTTGCCAACCAAACTGCTAGAAATAATGTTATTAATGGAATAAAACCACCACAATCCGGCCACTGGCTAAATAATCCCTGTGCAGATGATATCGATTTTCAGATTGAAGCCGATTTTGCAGGAATAATGTGTCCAGGAATGGTGAATACAGCTTCTGAAATTTGTGATAAAGTTGGGCATATTATGAATTATGGTGATGGATGGTATGGCGGTGTATATGTTGCTGCAATGTATGCTTTAGCTTTCACTTCAAATGACATTAATTATGTGGTTGAAGAGGCTTTAAAAGCGATTCCTGAAGAAAGTAAATTTGCAAAAACAATTAGTGATGTTATCAAATGGCATAAAGAAAATCCTGATGACTGGAAAGCAACCTGGTTTAAAGTCCATAGAAAATGGTCACAGGATATTGGATCGCCAATTGGTGTTTTTGAACCCTTTAATATTGATGCAAAAATAAATGCAGCCTGGGTTGTGATGGGACTGCTTTATGGGGATGGTGATTTTACTAAAACCTTTGAAATCTCGACACGATGCGGAGATGACGCAGATTGTAATCCAGCAACTGCAGGAGGAATTTTGGGTACAATTAAAGGCTATGAAAATATTCCTGACTACTGGATGCAGGGACTTGATGATGTAGAAGATATGGATTTTAAATATACTACTATTTCTTTAAATGATGTTTATGATCTTTCCTATGAACACGCTCTTAAAATGATTAAGAGAAATGGAGGCAATGTCAAAAACAATAATGTTGAAATTGCTATCCAAAAAGTTAAATCTGTTGCTCTCGAAGTAGCATTTAAGGACCATTATCCTCATAAGAAAATTGATTTGAATAAAAAATTGGATTCTGAAACCAGCTTTGATTTTGTCGGTAAAGGATTTGTTGTAACTGGTGAAGCCAAGAAACTGGCAGAAAAGGATTATAATTTCAAAGTAGAAATCTATATCGATGGAAAATTAGATCAGACCGTAGAGCTTCCAACCAATTTTACGAAAAGACGTTTTTATCTTTTTTGGAAATATCAAATGCCACAGGAAGAGCACAAAATTACTTTGAAAGTATTGAACCCGACTGATGTTGCTGAGGTTTTATTACAGAATGTGCTGGTTTATAGAGATAAACCCAATAAATCGAGGGATTTCTGATAATTGCTGGAAATACTGAGTTAGGATATTACAAATTGTGAAATTAAAATATTGGATTAGATATGACAAAACCAAAAATAATAGTTGTAGGTAGTTCCAACACGGATATGATTATTCAGGTGCCACGACTTCCTAAACCGGGCGAAACTATTTTGGGGGGCAAATTTTCTACAGCTGCAGGTGGAAAAGGTGCTAATCAGGCTGTAGCAGCAGCCCGAGCAGGTGGTAGTGTAAATTTTATTGCCAGAGTTGGTAAGGATATGTTTGGTGAGAAAGCAATAGAGGCTTTTCAAAAAGATGGAATAAATATTGAAAATATCAAAAAAGACCCTACTGAACCATCGGGCGTAGCAGAAATATTTGTTGACCAAAATGGTGAAAATAGTATTGCTGTCGCCTCGGGGGCCAACTTAAATATTTCTCCAGCTGATATTACAGAAGTTGAAAAAATTATTGCCAGCCAGGATATTTTAGTTATGCAATTAGAAATACCCGTTGAAACGGTTAAAGCTGCTGCAGAAATTGCGCGAAAAAATGGAGTGAAAGTAATCCTAAATCCCGCCCCTGCTCAGAAACTAAGCGACGATCTATTAAAAAATATATCAATCATTACTCCAAATGAGATTGAATCGGAAATGTTGACAGGTATTAAGGTAGTGGATGAAGTCAGCGCCAGAAAAGCCGCCGCTGTTTTACTTTCAAAAGGTGTAGAAACAGTAGTGATCACACTAGGGCCCCAGGGCGCTTTTTATACATCCAATGGAAAATCGGAGCTAATACCAGGATTTAAAGTAGAGGCAATAGATGCAACTGCTGCTGGTGATGTATTTAACGGTGCTCTTGCTGTAGCGCTTGGCGAGAAATTCTCAATTAACAAAGCAATTGTTTTTGCTAATGCTGCGGCAGCTCTGGCGGTCAAAAAATTAGGTGCTCAGCCTTCTGCTCCTGATAGAGATTCCATTAATAGTTTTGTTAATACTGAATAATTTTTTAACTATATAATTTTTTCGCTTTTTTAAATAGATGTGTAGAAAAAATAATTTATTGGAGGGATGATGAAAAAATCAGCAATTTTATTATTGTGTCTATCTTTTTTGCTAATTTTGACAAGCTGTAATAACCAATCTTCTCAAAAATCAATATCAATTAAAGAACTGGAAGATAAGATAAAAGGCGCCTGGGCTGGTAAAATGATCGGAGTAACTTATGGTTTCCCAACAGAATTTAGAGCATTGGGAACTACTTATGATAATGAATTGAAGTGGGAGCCGAAACAGGTGCATGGTGCCTTGGAGCAGGATGACCTATATGTACAAATGAGTTTTATGATGACTATGGATAAATATGGAATTGATGCTCCTGCAGATAAATTTGCAAAATCTTTTGCTACTGCCGGGTATCCACTCTGGTGTGCAAATGTTCAGGCTAGAAAGAATTATTTTGATGGTATTATGCCTCCCAAATCTGGTCACCCCAAATATAATTTATGGGCTGATGCCATTGATTTCCAAATTGAAGCAGATTTTATTGGCTTTATGTCTCCGGGAATGCCTCAAACTTCAAACCAAATTTGTGACAAAATTGGACACATTATGAACTATGGCGACGGTGTCTATGGTGGTATGTTCGTCTGTGCTCTCTATTCTGAGGCCTATTTCGAAAAAGATATGAACTTGATAATAAAAAATGCATTGCGGGCAATTCCTGCAGAAAGTCAATATGCAGAATGCATTCGTGATGTAATTAGATTGCATAATAAGTATCCCGATAATTGGCGCTCTGCCTGGGAAGAATTGAATACAAAATGGGTCGATACTGATGTTAGTGGCCCCCTTAGTCCTTTTAATATTGATGCAAAAATAAATGGTGCGTTTATTGTCATGGGACTTCTTTATGGTGATGGAGACTATGGAAAAACAATGGAGATATCTATTCGATGCGGTCAAGATTCAGATTGTAATCCCTCAAATGCTGCTGCAGTCCTGGGAATACGAGATGGATATTCCAGTATTCCTGATAAATGGAAAAGTGGTATGCCTGCCATTGCCGATTCTATGTTCATTTTTACTGAATACTCATTCAATAAAGTTGTTGATAATACAATAAAATATGTAAAGAAAATCACAAAACGAAATGGCGGCTCAGTTAATCAAAATAGTATTACAATTAAAACCCAAAAACCTGTTGCTCCAGAACTTGAGGTTTCATTTCCTAATATTGAGCCCAAATACAAAATAGATCTAAGTGATGAAAATTGGACCTGGAAAGGTGATTGGAATACCAGAGAGACAACTGATTTTTTGACTCAAACTGCAGTCAATCTGCAAACAGCAAGAAGCAAGGGATCAGAAGCTGTGGTAAAATTTGAGGGTTCTGGGATAATGATTTCCGGTCACTGGAATAAGGATCACGGCAAAGCTGATATTTATGTTGATGGTGAATTTCAAAGAACGATAGATACCTATTATTGGGTTGCAAATGTTGGAAATCCAATGGCCTATCTATATCATAATCTGACTCTCTCACCAGGTGAACATGAACTACGACTGGTTGTTAGGGGCGATAAAAATCCCAAATCTGAAGATAGTAAAATTACACTTAGGGGCGCTGTTGTCTATGGAAAGTTGTAAATGATAATAATAAAAGTAATTTTGAACTTGTTGTTAAAAAAAGTTTTTTAATGAAAATTAGGGATGAATATGCCACCCAGAACGGAACTAGATATTAAATCACTGGTAATATTAACTATTATTATTATATTATTTTCATGTGATAAAGGGAATCAAGAACTGGGTCATATTCGTTATGACCCTTTACCTGTAGAAGATATAAAATTCTTTTCAGAATCTCTCCAGCGTAATATGCATATTAATGTAATTTTACCAAGAGGATATCAAGATTCTAACATTGAGTACCCTGTCCTTTATTTATGCCATGGTTTGACTTCAAACTATCATGAATTTAAGCATGTAGGTGTGCCGGAATATCTTAATCGTTTTGATATGATCGTGGTCATGGTTGATGTTGGCAATTCCTGGTATGTAAATTGGACTAAATCAAAACAAGGGCAGCATAATAATTTTGCCGACCATGTTACAAAAGATATCATAAACTATGTGGATACCCATTATCGTACTATTGCCAGCAGGAAAGGAAGAGCTATAAATGGTATTTCGATGGGGGGCTTTGGAGCCATATTTTTGGGACTTTCTCATCCTGATCTTTTTTGTTCAATAGCCAGTCATAGCGGCGCTCTTCAATGGGCTGCAGATCAAAGAAAACTCCTGGAACAGGGAAAAAAACCATGGGTTATCTGGGAAAAGGCCCTTCTCGACACTGTAACAAGATATAATAATATTGACATTGAGGGATATTCAACTATTCCTGAGAGAACGCCTCAAGGTCAAATTTTTGTCAAACCGGAAGACGCTGATGCTGTAGATCCATTTAAACTGGTTTTAGAAGTACCAAAAGAAAAATTTCCTCATATCTATCTAGATTGTGGAATTGGTGACGGATTAATTAAATCTGCGCGTGAATTTGTGGATTTATTAATTGAAAATGATATTCCTTTTCAGTATGGTCAGTCAGATGGTCTGCATGAAGAGGATTACTGGGGCAGAGAATTGAATATATCTATGGCAGTCCAATATGCTGTAATGTTAAGAAATATTTGGGGGAAAGAATTTGAACGTTATGATCCTTATTCCCAATAATATATCATTATAGGACCTAGTTGATTGATCGGGTGTTATTGGGCACCAATCATATTGTGACGAATTATTTTTATTTAGTGCTATAAGAATTTTAGTTTAATTTTAAATGAATGGATAATCATGAAAATTATAACCATAAAACTAATCATTTTAATATCTATTTTTGTCATGGCCTCTTGCAATCATAAAAATATGACAAAAATTTCTGTAGAAGAATATCAGAGTAAAGTATATGCTTCCTGGATAGCACAAATTATTGGCAATATTTACGGTTTGCCTCATGAAAATCAGCACATAGAAAATCCAGGTCCAGACAATTTTCCCTATGGATATCAAGGATCTATGGAAAGAATGAGAGAAGTGGGAGGAGCTTTTTCTGATGATGATACTGATTTTGAATATATGTATATTCTAACAATGGAGGAAAAAGGTCTTGAGCCTACTTATTCAGAGATAGCTAAAAAGTGGAAATACCATGTTCGCGATCGAGTTTGGCTGGCAAACAGAGCAGCATTGGCGGCTATGCATTATGGCTATACACCTCCTGTGACTGGCAATAAAAAAATAAATCCCCATTGGTTTCAAATAGACCCCCAGCTTATAAATGAAATCTGGGCCGTAGTTGCTCCGGGAATGGATAAATATGCAGCAGAAAAGTCACGCTGGGCTGCCAAAATAACAAATGATGATTGGGGAGTTGAACCAACGATTCATTATGGAGCGATGTATGCCGCAGCTTTTTATGAAAGTAATATCAATAAATTGATTGAGATTGGAAACCAGGCCTTACCTGAAAATAGTCTATTCAGAAGAACAGTAGAGGATATGAAAAAATTATATCAAAAATATCCTGATAATTGGAAAAAAGCGCGAGATGATATGGCTCAAAAATATTATAATAATGAGCCTGAAGATACTAAAACAATCTGGAATGCTAATCTAAATGGAGCATGTGGAATTCTTGCTTTACTATATGGTGAAGGTGATTTTCAGAAAACTCTGGATTTAGCATGTGCGATGGGTTTTGATGCTGATAATCAAGCAGCTACAATGGCTGGATTATTAGGAATAGCAAATGGCTTTGATAGTATTCCCAAAAATTTGATGTTCCCCTTTGAAGAATGGGAGCAACCTTTTAATAATATTTATGTAAATGTTTCTCGCTTTGATTTGCCTGATGTAGAATTGAAGGATTTAGCTGAGAGAACCGCAAAATTAGGTGAAAAATTAATCCTTGAAAAGGGTGGCCAAATAATTACTGAAGATGGCAAAGAATATTATTTGATTAATAGGGATGCAGAATTTATTCCCCATTTAGAATTCCCCAATAGTCCTCTGCCTTACATTGAAAAAGGTAAAAAAGTCGATTATAAATTTTATGTATCAGGTGGTGAGCCGCCTCTTAAGTGGAAGATAACCAGAGGCAAGTTACCACGAGGCCTTTCTTTTAATAAAGGAAAATTAAGCGGTATCGCAAAAAAAGCGGGCACTTTTCCAGTAGAAATTCAAGTAAGCGACATTAATAATAGATCTACTAAAGAATTTGAATTACTTGTAAGAGAAAAAAATATAGCACCTCAAGCCAAGAATATAATTGCATCGGTTACAAAAACTGATATTGCTAAACGGGACTCGATGTGGTTAAGTGTACCATATTCACTATATGCCAATAATGTTGATGTGATAAATGATGGTAAAAAATTTGGAGAAGGCGCAACTTTTTATAGCATTTGTAAAAATAGAGAAAATAATACAGATTATTATGGTTACGAATGGCTAGAGAAAAAAAGTATAAGTATTCTTGAACTCAATACTGGTTCTGTTGAAGAAAATGGCGGCTGGTTTACCTCTTTGGATGTAGAATATAGAAATAAAAATGGTGAATGGGAGCCAGTCGAAAAACTATCAATTAATCCATCCTTAGCAGATGGAAACAAGCCCTTTAATAAACCCAATTTTGTTACATATATGTTAAAATTTGAACCAGTTAAAACATCGGCTATCAGAATTATTGGAGAAGCCGGTGGAACTGAGCATTGGTTTAGTAAATTTGCCAGGTTTACTTCAATTACAGAATTAACTGTTCATTAGTCTTTACATTAATAGAATTTTTTGAAAACTGAAAAATTAAGTATGTTTTTACTATACACTCTCCCTCTCTTTAGTTCTTGCTTGTTTACCGGGAGTTCTTGTTATTTATTTAGCAAGAACTTCCGGCTTGTTAAAGAAGTTAAAGGCCACAGAAAATATTATTTACTGTATTTATATTTGATAGAAAATTATTAATAAAAAAAAGGAGTATGAAATGAAAAAATCAGGTTTTAGGATTTCTCTTATCTGCGTTATTTTATTGACTATGATAAGTGCTAAATCAGTTACGCTCACGAAACAAGAATTGAAAGATAAAATCAAAGGTGGATGGGCAGGTCAGTTAATTGGATGTACATTTGGTGGGCCGACTGAATTTCGTTGGCGCAGTGCATTTATTCAAGATTATACTCCTATTGAATGGAATGAGGATCTGATGGAATGGTTTTATGATAATGCCCCTGGTTTATATGATGATATTTATATGGATCTGACCTTTGTTCAGGTATTTGAAGATAAGGGCTTGAATGCGCCGGCCAAAGATTTCGCCCTGGCTTTTGCCAATGCTGAATACCCTCTCTGGCACGCAAATATGGCGGCTCGCTATAATATTTTGCAGGGAGTGATGCCACCGAAATCCGGTCACTGGCTGCATAATCCGCATTCCGAAGATATTGATTACCAGATTGAAGCAGATTTTGCTGGTTTAATGTGCCCCGGTATGGTAAATACTTCCTCTGAAATCTCTGATAAAATTGGTCATATAATGAATTACGGTGATGGCTGGTATGGTGGAGTCTATGTCGGTGCTATGTACTCCTTAGCTTTTGTTTCTGATGATATTGAATATGTTGTTACAGAAGCCTTGAAAGCAATTCCTCAAAAAAGTACTTTTTATAAATGCATGCAAGATGTAATTAAATGGTCAAAAAAGTATCCAGATGACTGGAAAATGACCTGGTTGAAAACAGAAGATAAATGGGGTGAGGATATCGGTTGTCCAGACGGTGTTTTTAATACTTTTAATATTGATGCAAAGATCAATGCAGCCTGGATTTTGCTTGGACTATTGTATGGAGATGGTGATTATGGAAAAACTCTATCGATAAGTACGCGAGCCGGAGATGATTCCGATTGTAATCCAGCCAGTGCCGGGGGAATACTCGGGTGTATGATTGGATATGATAATATTCCTGACTACTGGAAGAAGGGTCTTGATAGGGTAGAAGACCGTGATTTTAAATATACCACTATTTCGCTTAATGATGCCTATGGTTATTCATTAAAGCACGCTCTTGAACTCATAGAAAATAACGGGGGTAAAGTTAAAAGAGACAAGGTGACGATTAAAGTCCAAAAACCTGAACCCGTTAGACTGGAAGTTGGATTTGAAGGACATTATCCAGTAAAAAGAAAGCGCTTGAATATAACTTTTATGAATGAGGCTACTTTTCAGTTTGAGGGCATTGGTTTTGCCTGTAATGGTAATGTTGAAAAGAAAAAAGGTGAGGATACTGAATTAGAAGTAGAGATGTTAATCGATGGTAAACTAGTGGAAACTTCAAAATTACCAACCAATTATGTCAAACGGAAAAATACACCTTTTTGGAGATACCAATTACCCCAGGGAAAACATACAGTTCATCTGAAGGTTAAGAATCCAACTGAAAATGTATTTATTAACCTGGATGATGTAATAATTTATGATAATGAGCCGGGAAATCCGAAGCACTAAAGACAAAT
>Ga0102934_1001424_pt1 | contig 16779 bp, 13 predicted proteins | sample SalPonR2_A_D1_MG_FD_78175 | JGI IMG/M metagenome (GOLD analysis project Ga0102934, IMG submission 78175) | Salt pond soil microbial communities from South San Francisco under conditions of wetland restoration - Salt Pond MetaG R2_A_D1_MG | ecosystem: Environmental > Aquatic > Marine > Intertidal... | reverse complement strand
TACATAACCTTTATAATTGCGCTGCCGTAATTTTTGCCGTATATCAAAAGCCTTTTTTTTATTACGGGTTACCATCAGCTGTATATAATATTTTTTATCTGCCGGCACTGCAGCGGCTTCTTTTTCTTTTTTCTGCCGGTAATATGCAGGACCTTTTATCTGCTTTTTTTTGTCAATTTTAGTATCAGCTTTTTCTTTTTCCAGCAGTACATACGAAGGAACATTATCAGCAGTATTCAACTCACTTTCTTTATTGAGCTTGAGAGCTGCATTATGACTCTTATAATCTGCCGGCTCTGCTTTGGCTTTTGATTTTACCGGGTCACCGGCACCAGCTGAAGTATTATCCACCATCCCAGAGGATTTTACTCCTACTGCCAGTCCCACAAAGAAAAAACCGGCAAAAAGACTGATAAATATCAAAGAAATAATTACAATACGGAACCGGTTCAGATTTACCATATACAGGAACTGTTTAGACTGATCCATTATTTACCTCACATTTATTTCTCAGACTGTTTTAATTTTCGGAAAAAATTACCAATCCTGTAATACTTTTTCAGGATATTTATAGTAAAATAATTATTTATTATTGTATTGATGCTTGTTTTTTAAATTTTCCAGATAGGATTTTTCCGCCATTTTGCTTGAATATTTCTCATAGCTTTTTTCCAAATTCATAAGCTGATGCATAACTATATCTTCAGGTATATATTCCTCAACTTCATTGAGCAGTGTCTTGGCCAGTTCATATATTTCATAATTTTCCTTTTCCGGAACTTTAATTAAAACAGATATGGAACTAAAAAGTAATTTAAAAGCCTCAATCTTTTTTTCTTTATCCTCACTCTGCATTAAATCTTCTATATATTTTTTCAGAAGATCACGGCTGCTTTGAAATTTTATTTTTGCCAGCAGTTTATCTTTAGTCAGGTAATCCTCATTGGCGATCTCGTCGTTATCCTCTGCGCGCTCAGCCACTTCCGGCTGGTTTTGCTCTGCTCTCTCTTCTGTAACATCAGGTTTATTGCCCGGCTCTGCAGCAGACGGACGGGGAGTATCGTTTTCCGCTTGCTGCTCTGTCTCCTTTTGTAAAAAATTGTATATGTTTTCCAGTTGTATATAACGTTTATATTCAACATCAGCCGGAGATAAAGATTTACGGTCCAATTCCTGTTTTGTTTGCCGCAATCTTTCCCTGAAACTTTGTAAAAATTCAGTCGTAATACTGTCTTTATCAAAATATAATTCAGTATTATCAGCCGAATTCATTTTTAATATTTCTTTACGGGACAATAAAGCTTCCAGAACCTGGCTTATATCCGCAAAAGAAGTACTGCCTACATTCAATTCACCTGAAAATAACTTTTGGTTATCAAGAATATCAAGTATGGAAAAAGATTTTAAAAATTTTTCAGTACGCTCCTTTATAAGTGACTTGATTAATTCCGCAATATTCTCTCCGGCTTTATCCTGCTTTAAAACCGCTTCGGATGAATCCTTATCAATAACATTTAGCTTTTTAATTTTATTTTCAATATCATTTCTAATAGAATCAAGTACAGACTGTTTCATCTTAAGAAGATTTTTCTGACTTGAGCTTGATGTGTTGGCAATAGCTGCCCTAAGCGCCTCATATTCCTTAGCTAAAGCTTTGTTACTGATTATCTGCAGGGAAGGTTTATTATTAGCTACATACCAGCTGGTATCAGCATAAGTGTATTTTAATACTTTTTCTTTTTTTACAAGCTCCTCAACAATACCGAAACCATCCATGCCTCCTGCATACGGAGAAGAACCTAACTTGCGTTTTATAAACTCTGAATCGACAAATTTACCGGTCCCGTTTTCCTGTTCTATACTCTCCAGAACCTGCTGTTCATCTTCATTCAAAACAGTACTCATACGTAAACCTCGGTAAAATAATCCTTGATAATTTCAACTGGGATAATTATAACATCTAATAAAAATTTGCAGGAAAAAGCCGGAGAAAAGCCGGTTTGTATATAAAACAGTGTTTTAAAATTGAAAAAAAGCAAGGGGTATTATATAATGGTAAATATTAAAAAAAAATTACGGGGAATAAACGGGGGGAGTATGTTTTCACAAAAACTAAGAAATCTTGACTGGAAAAAGTTTCAGGCATTACCAACGCACAAAAGAAAAGAATACTTTGCCAAAGACGGCCGTATCTTTGATGTTTTATTTTCGCAGCAGTTTTCCCGCGCTACGCTTGATCTTTTATACCGCATAATAAATAAAGTGAGGCATATCCACAAAACAAAGGACGGAGCCAAATGGTTATCTTCTTTGTTATCCACCAAAAAAGCTATGCTTTATTTTACCCAGCCCTCCACCAGGACCTACCTGTCATTTGTAACTGCCTGCCAGACGCTTGGTATACAGACAGCAGATGTCCGTTCCAGTCAGACCTCCAGTGAAATGAAAGGCGAAACATTTGAAGACACGATTCAGACTTTCTCCAGTTATTTTGATGTAATTATAATGCGCAATCCCCATGAAGGCCACGCAGAGAAAGCTTCTTTTGTATTGAACAATACTCTGCGTCCTATTCCCATTATAAACGCCGGTTCCGGCAAAGACCAGCACCCAACCCAGGCTTTACTGGATATTTATACCCTGCAAAAATCTTTTTCCGATGTAGGCGGACTAGACAATAAAACCATTATGATGGTTGGTGACCTGAAACGGGGGCGTACCGTACATTCCCTCTCCTATCTGTTAACCAACTATAACAAAATGAAAATTATTTTATCTTCACCGGAACAATTCCGGATGGGCACAGAGATAACTGAATTTTTAAAAATAAATAATATAGAACTGCTGGAAACTACCGAGTTTAAAAAATTTTTACCGGATGCTGATGCTGTATATATGACCAGGATTCAGGATGAGCATGACACCAATAATGAATCATCCTCCTATGATAAAAAAAAATATACTATAGATCAAGAGGCCCTGAAAGACATAAAACCTACTTCCTTCATCTTGCATCCCCTGCCCCGTATTTTTGAAATTAAAAGAGAGGTTGATAAAGATCCCCGCGCTATATACTGGCGCCAGGTAAGAAACGGCATGTGGGCCAGAGTAGCGCTTTTAATCTACCTGTTCAGACTGGAAGAAAAAATATTTGACCGCTGAAATGATATATCTCGACTCAGCGGCTACAACTATACCGCTTAAAGAAAATATTGCCTTCTTTAAGGAGCACTATACTTTTTTTTTCAATCCCTCTGCTTTGTACAAACCGGCTGTTAAGGTTCTCCAGGCCATAAACAGAGCCAGAGCCCATATTGCAGCTGCGCTTGAGGCTGAACCGGATGAAATTTTTTTCACATCCTCCGCTAGTGAAGCCAATAACCATTTTTTAAGGTTTTATAAACCAAAAGATAAAAAAAAAAAACATATCCTGTGTTTTGCTTCAGCCCACCCCTCTGTCCTAAAAGCTGTTAAGCACGCCGTATTAGAACCGGTAATAATGCAGCCGCCGGCGCAGTATAAAATAGACTTTAACACAATTAAAAACCGCATAACCCCCCAAACTGCCGTAGTCAGCGTTACGCATGTAAATAATGAAAGCGGAGTTATTAATGATATAGAAGATATCGGACGTAATTTAAAAAAAAAACATCCCGGCATTATTTTTCATGTTGACGCGGTGCAATCTTTTCTAAAAATACCTGTATCGGTAAAAAAACAGTATATTGACGTTTTAAGTTTATCAGCGCATAAAATACATTCATTCAGCGGCACCGGTGTTCTTTTTAAAAAAAAAAATATCCATTTAGATCCGCTTTTTTTCGGTGGCAGCCAGGAAAAAAATTTACGTGCCGGCACGGAAAATATTCCCTCCATTCTGTCCTTAGGCAACAGTGTTCAATATCTGCAGCATAAAATGCAAAAAAATTACAGAAAAGTTAAAAATCTTTTTATAAATCTGAAAAAGGCCCTGGCGCAATTTGACTGTTTTTTCTTTACCGATAACGAGAATATTTTATCGCCCTATATACTTAACTTTGCCGTTAAAAATATCAGAAGTGAAATAATGATACGGCTTTTAGCTGAAAAAAATATTTATATCTCACCATCTTCAGCATGCAGTTCCACTCCGGAGAGAACAAGAGTATTACAGGCATACCGTAAAAAACCTGCTTATTTAAACGGAGCCCTGCGCGCAAGTTTTTCGCCTTTCAACACTGCTGCCGAAATTAAAAAATTTATTTTCCACTTTCAGGAAGCTCTGGAATTTTTTAAATAGTTGCTTATGGAAAAACTGAAACTTGATTTATCCAGAATCTATACTCTGCAAAAAAATAGTGCAATACCGCTCCCCTGTTATTATAAAGGCGCTTTATATACTGACAACAGCTGTTTTAAAAAACAAAAGGATAAAGCCGTTTATCTGACGGTACTGGCCCATGCCTTTTATAAATATCTGAAAAAACAGCCGGCACTGGATTGTTTCTTCTTAACAGCGGCTGCTGACCAACCTGCTTTTTTAAGTATAAAAGTTTTTATACAGTATTTTTCCGGAGTAAATTTGAAAACAGCATGGCGGCCCGGCACACCCTGTTTCAAAATGATCCAGGAACACACCTGTAGTTCCTGTGTTTCATCCTCCCTCTATATTAAGGAAATAACCGCACGTAATATTACCCGGTTTGTTCTACTTAAGCCAAATATTTTTTTTTTGTCACCGGATAACTATAATGAAATTATTGACCTGTTCAGCGAAGCTTTTTATAAATATAATAACCTCCTGGAGCTTATTACTGCTTTTAATGCAGTTGAAACAGCATCCGTGCACAACACCCTGAACCTGGAAGAGAATCAGGAAGCAAGAAAGCTTACAAATACTAAAAGAAAAAAAAATATTTTACTTGCTATGACAGCACCGGCATCTGCGCTGTACAGCAAAGAGATAACAGCTCATAGTAAGAGACTTTATCAAAAAGGAGGTCTTAAGGTCATATCTGCCTTTGACCGTAACAACTCTGCGTTTAAAGCTGATTTTTTCAGAGATCTCTCTGTTGAATGTTTATACTACAACATACCGCCGGCCCGCTCCGCCGGCGCCGGGATACCCGTCAATACAAAATTCAGAAAAACTCTGGCCCGAAAGCTAAATTCAGATGTTTTATACGGTGTACAATACAGTGCTGATGGTGAAAAAATTAAAGTATATTATAATAATGCCGGTAAATTACTCCCTTTAACCTTTGAACATCTTACTGCTGTCAGCGTTATGGCTAATATTTCCTACCTCAATCTTTTTTTCCCGGAGCACCTTGACCGTTATTGTATTATCGCTGCAGCCGAAACCTCTCTTGTAGCAGATCATTTATGCTCATATATTAACGGAAAGGTTTTCCGCTGTGAAGACGATCTCTGTTCCCTGCAAAAACTTGCGCGGCAAAAACAAAAAGAAAACTTCTTTCCAGGTATGATCATAAGTAAACAACTGGAACTTATCTCCCCTGCCTCTTTTATCTGCCCTGACCCCTTACTTCCCCAGCTTGCCCTGATTGAACTTTTTTATTTATGCAAAAAAGACAAAAAAATATCCCTGCTGGAAAACTTCTACAATTTAATGACCGGTACTTTTCTGCCTTTGTCCCGCTGTTTACCTGCTGTCATTGCTGAAATACACCGATATAAAAATAAAATTATATTAGAGAAAAGTTTACCGGAAAAGAAAATGTATATACCCTTTTTACAGGACTTAACCGGACGAATTAATAAAGATTTTCTCGAACTGAAAAACAGTACTGCTTACCATAATTTTACTTATTCTTATGAGCTTTACAGAGCCACTGTATTGCAATTCGGTTTAAATCCGCTCAACTCAGGCACCCCTTATGATCTGCGTCTGGTTTTAAAAAAGAAAAAGGTATTTGCTGTATACAATTTTTCTCTTATAAACTACCAAAACAAGATAAAGGTCTGCCGCTGTGCTGATTATAAAACAGAAGAGATTAACAAACTGGATCATATCGTCAAATCCAATATAAACCAAAGTCTGCATGCTATCGCAAAAGCCTCCAGTTAGCATTACCGGCCATTTCCATTGCCAGCCAGTTATTATCTTTTTTAAATGAACGCAGTTTGATTGAACGGAATGCCCGGTCAAAGCGCTGTTTTTTATTAAAAACCTGCCAGTAAAAGGACGCATAAAAATCAAAAAAATTCCGGGAAGTTACGGGTGCGTTATTATAAATAAGGAGTTTACCGCCCTTGCTGAAAAATACTTGCTTAAATGAAAGCGGCACATTACCGCAACAGGATAAAATTAAAAGCTCCGGCACTCTGCGTACCCTTTTAAATACTGTAGTATTAAAAAAAAGCCCATGCGCCAGCAGCAGACCTTGTTTCATCCTGAAATCAGCATGGCCTATGAAATGAAGCAGGTCGCAATTTTCCAGCAGATCAATTAGCTGCTGCACCTTATAAAAATCATTAACGAGAGAGCATTTAACCTTCGCAAAAGCGGCAAAAATATTTTTCAGTTTATTCTCCTCTTTTTTCATTTCCCTGTCGGCTTTATAAGATGGTCCGGCCAAAACAATTTTCGGTGCGGATACCGGGCGGCCGGGAGTTGTTTTAAAAAAATTTATAACTGTATGACTTAAACCCAGAAAAGAAGTGCCGTTATATAACAAATTAAAGTTTAAGCCGCTTTTGTTAATCAGGTAAATTGTATCAGTGATATTGAGAACCTTGTGTAAAGAAGCCGGCAGAATATTTTTATATACCAGGTATCCTTTTTCTTTTAGAACAGTAAGGGGAAGATCAAAGGCCGGCTCAATTTGCGCCAGCTGCCCTGCTGTTTTCCTGACTGCGGCAGACATTTCCGGATCGTATTTACCTATTAATCCCTTATAACTGAAACTGTGCCAGTAAATTTGCAGGCAATTACCCTGACTGTTTAAACAGATACTGACAGGTTTGTTTTTTTTTCTGTCATAAAAAAGAAGTTTAAATATTTTTTTTTCTTCACTTTCACTCAAAGGCCCGGAGAATGGATAATAGTAATAATATCTGCGGAAATAACGTCTCCTGAAGTAATATTGACCATCATAACTATGCTGCAGATAAAATTTCCCGCATAGATAATTACCGGTTAAAAAATAATAACAGATATTTTTACAAAACTCTCCCTGTTCAGCTGCCAATCTGCCGCTGTTTGCTAAAAGCTCATATTTCTCTTTATTCAGATATACTATTTTCTGCTGCATATTACGGGCAAAATAAACATTTAATTTTAATAACTTTTAATTTTTAATTATATAATAAAAAACTTTTTTTTTAAATACTCTTCCTGCCTAAACTATAGAAATCATTTGTCCGATACTTTAAATAGTGGTATAATATAAACACAGGAATTAATAAAAATGGCAACTGCTGCTGATAAAGCTGATTATGATCAAAAAACCTCGGGCCTGAAAAAAAGTAATGACAAGATAAATAAAGCAATTGAATCCTATAAAAAAAAAATAGCCTCCCTTAATAAAGACGAAGCAGCTGATAAAATCATTAAAACAAAACTTAAAATAATTGAAAATCTCATTAAAGTGTCTTTCAACTATCTTTCCATCTCCCGCATAAGCCTGGCTACCCTGAAAATTAAAAATGAAAATATTCTCAATCAGGCCCGCAAAAATCTATATAACATTTTACAGCATTTTGAAGAGATAGTCGGCAAAGTTATTAATGATCCTCTCACTGAAGGTAAAGAAGAACTGGCTGATTTTTTTAAACTTATGACCAATCTGGAAAAATTTGAACTTTTTAAAAAGATTGGTTTTTTATTAATGAAAACCGAATCTCTTTACGGTAAAAGCAGTAAATGGAAATGGTCTTTTGTGGAACTGGAGGGACGGGTACTCAATGCTCTGAAAAACAGTATAGATTTTACAACTTTTTTTAAAAACATGGATCCCTCTGTAGAGGGTTATTCGGAAAGAATGGAATTACTTGAATTCCTGATGCAGTCCCTGGATGAAGTAGCAGAAAGATACCGCAATAAATATGAACTGACCAATAAAAGAGTTCTGGATATGAAGTCCGCTCTTGATTTTCTGGCTCTTAAAAAACGTATCTGCATGCTTGAAGGGGACCAGGAACAAACTGAACAGGTCAAACGTAAATTTGATTCCTGGAATAAAAAACTGAACGAGGACCTTGAGAATGAAAAACAAACCAAGGTCCGTAAATAATCCTGAATAATAATTACAGTTATTTTATTATTTTATACTGTAAAATGAATCCAGTTTATCATAACGGGCGGCAGCTCCCAACTCCTCCTCTATGCGCAGAAGCTGATTGTATTTAGCTATACGGTCACTGCGTGAAGCAGAGCCGGTTTTTATCTGGCCGGCGTTAAGGCCTACAACAATATCAGCAATAGTGGCATCCTCGGTCTCGCCAGAACGATGGGAAATAACTGCTGTATAGTTATGACGTTTAGCCATTTCTATGGCAGCAAACGTTTCAGTTAAAGTACCGATCTGATTTACCTTAATGAGAATAGAATTACAAATTTGCTCCGTAATACCTCTTTGCAATCTTTCGGTATTGGTTACAAAAAGATCATCACCGACCAATTGTATTTTATTGTTTAATTCGCGGGATAAAGTTTTCCATCCATCCCAGTCATCTTCAGCCATTGCATCTTCGATAGAGATAATCTGAGGGTATTTGTTAACCAAATCCACCCAGAATTTTACCATATCATCCGAGGATTTAACCTCACCGGAAGATTTCCAGAACTTATATCCTTTCCCGTCTGCTTCTTTCCATAATTCAGAAGCTGCCGGATCAAGGGCAATCCTGATCTGCTCACCTGCTTTATATCCTGCTTTTTCCACTGCCTGCAGAATAACCTCGATAGCTTCTTCATTTGATTTCAAACTGGGAGCGAAACCGCCCTCATCACCAACAGAAGTATTATAACCGCTGCTTTTTAAAACCTTCTTAAGATTATGAAAAATCTCAGCTACCCAGCGTATACCTTCCTTAAAGCACTCAGCACCGACAGGCATAACCATAAACTCCTGCAAATCTACGGAGCTGTCTGCATGGGAGCCTCCGTTTAAAATATTAGCCATTGGTACGGGCAGCTGGCAGGCGGAAGCTCCGCCGAGATAACGGTATAAAGGCAGTCCGCTTTCCATAGCAGCTGCTTTGGCAGCTGCCATAGACACGCCCAGAATACCGTTGGCGCCTATTTTTTCCTTGTTTTTGGTACCGTCAATATCTATCATGGTACGGTCAAGTAAAATCTGATCAGTGGCATCCATAGTAAGCAGCTTGGGAGCCAACTGTTTATTAACATTTTCTACAGCTTTACTAACCCCTTTGCCGAGATATCTTTTTTTATCGCCGTCTCTTAACTCACAAGCTTCATATTCTCCGGTAGAAGCTCCGGATGGAACAGCAGCCCGGCCGCAGGCGCCTGATTCAAGTTCTATATCAACTTCTACTGTGGGATTGCCCCGGGAATCCAGAATTTCCCTGGCTTTTATATCAATAATTTCTGACATTAATTTCTCCTCAATTTCTGTAAAATTTTGGCAGAATTATACTATGTAAATTTGATTGTAGCAAAACAGGGGCTGCTGATTAAACTATTTCATTTGTATCCGGCGCTGCTCTCCGGAAGCCAGGTCTTTTACCGTATAATAGTTTTGGTTATATTCATCCTCACCTATGATAATTACCCTGCCGGCATTTTGTTTAAGAGCCCGGTTAAGTTGTTTTTTGAGACTACCGGAGCCGGTAGCATAAGCTACTGTTTCGCCCTGGTTACGCAGCCGGGCAGCAACCCTGGTACTATAGCTGAAATATTTTTTATCCAGGGTAATCAAAACAGTTACCACGGGTTTCAGTTCATCCGGTTTGATCAGATCATACTTTTGCAAAAAAAGAGAGAATACGGGCAATCCCATACCAAAACCTATACCCGATACTGTTTCATTGGCAAAATAACCCAGCAGATTATCATAACGCCCGCCGCCAAAAAGGGCCCGGTTAATATCAGTGCCGGTATCATAGACCTCAAAAACCAGTCCGGTATAATAATCAAGACCGCGTACTGTAGCCGGATTATAAATAACAACATCGTCAAGATTTAATTGCTGCAATAAAGTATTCAGCTTAAGCACTGCGCCGGGCAGTACTGCATCAGGCTGTTCCTGTTTAATGAGACTGACCAGTTCATCCAGGGATGAAAGCTGCAGATATCTTTCAATAAAAGCTGTTTGTTCACTATTATGAAAAATATCTTTAAGCATCTGGCGAAAAGCATTTTTTTCCAGTTTGGAACTTTTATCCACAAGGTTATAAAAATTCTGTTTGGCAGCAGCAGAAAAATTTTTTAAAGCAAGATAACTGTCTACAAGATACCGGTTATTAAAATATATTTTAAATTTGTCATTACTTACCTTGAAAACCTGCATTAAGGCCAGTACCAGGGAGATCATTTCAAAATCGGAAACAAGTGAATCATCACCTATTAGGTCAAAGTTTAACTGTTTAAATTCCCGTAATCTTCCTTTCTGCGGTCTTTCATAACGGTAACATTTGGGAACAGCAAACCACCGGAAAGGCCGCGGTTTTTCTTTTATAACATTAGCAACCATTCTGGCCAGGGAAGGTGTTACTTCCGGCCGCATAATTACCTTGCGCTTTCCTCTGTCTGTAAAAGTGTAGGACTGTTTGGCAATTAATTCTTCGCCGGATTTAACAGCGAATATATCAACCGGTTCCAGGACCGGACTGTCGTATTCTTGGTAATTAAAGGTAGCAGCTACCTTCTTTACCTTTTGCAAAATCCAGTTGGTCTGCGCCAGTTGTTCAGGAAATTCATCCAGAAATCCCTTTAGAGGTTTGGTACTGAAATAAGTCATGGTAAATCTCTCCGGCTGAAATTTTAACATAAAAAAAATAAATTTACTTTAATTACGGTAGAAAAAATTTTAAAACCTGTTAAAGCTGAGCATAATAAATTTTTATGACAAAATTTTAAAAAACTCCTTGAAAAAATACAATTAGCAGTTTATAATTTAATATTAACAGTATATTTTATGGCTAAACAAACGAAAACTGTCAAATATCAAAATGTAACCAAAAGTTTCCGTTATGTATTCAATCCGTCTGTTTTCCGCAACCTGCAAAAACTGGCTCAAAAAGATCCCAAATATAAAACCTTTAAAAACAAACCGGCTGACACTACTTTTTCCATGACCATAGATATTAACAATAAAGAAAAACTGGACAAACAGGTAAAACTGTCGCGGGAGATCCATGTTCCTACTTCCTTCGCGCTTTCCCCGGAAGCAACTGACCATGAACGCTTTTTTATTACTGCTATTCTGGAAAAGATTATCAAGGTTATGGAGTATAATGCCATAAGCGATCAAAAAAAATACCCCTTAATCAGCAATGTTATAATGGAACTCATTGAAAATGCTGAAAAAGAAATTATCCGGAATGTAGCCACTGATTTCAGTATAACCAACCTTAAAAAAGATTACTATCTTAACCAACAGATAAGAGCCAAACTGGTTAACTATGCCCGGTCCAAGGGTAAAGAGTGTCTGGTAAAATTTATCTACTCACAAAATAAATTTACGATAGCTATCAGTAACAATACTTATATGAATTTTGCCGCCCAGAAAAATCTGGAAAACAGGGCCAATAAGGGACTTAAGGAGGGATCGTCTATTGCTGAACAGTGTAAAAATGATAATAACAGTATAGGCGCCGGTATCGGCCTTACCATGTCCAAAGCCATACTTGACGGTATTACCAAAGATACAGACGCCTCCTATAAATTCGGGCCGGAAAAGGATCCTAACGGGTATAGTATAATGAAAATTGATTTTCTTTTTGATAACTAAAACCTGCAATTTTGGTCAACCGCTAATTTAAGACTTATATTTTACTTATGACATCCACAAAAATTCTTTTAATCCGGCCAGCCCCCAAACAGGAAATGTTTGGTGACGAGTCTTTTCAGCCTCTGGGTCTGGCCTATATTGCGGCCGTCCTGGAGCAAAATGGGTATATTGTTAAAATTATTGATCTCTTAATAGAACATTACAGCGACCAGGAGCTTATAAATATTATAAAAAAGTTTCAACCCCGATACTGCGGTCTCAGCATTGTAACGCCCGTAGCTAACCGAGCTTTTTACCTGGCGCGCCTTATAAAAAAAACTGCTAAAAATATTATCACTATTGCCGGCGGTCCCCATGCTACGGCCTGCGCTGAAGAATGTCTCAGAAAGGGATTTGACTTTGCTGTAAGAGGTGAAGGCGAAGAAACTGTTATTGACCTGCTGCAGCATAAAAACAATCCTGCCGCTATTAAAGGGATCTCCTACCGCCAGGGAAACCAGGTAAGGCATAATCCGGACCGGCCCTATATTAAGGATCTTGATGCCCTGCCTTTCCCCGCCCGTCACCTTTTGCCTGATCTGAAACTATATAAAGGACAGGAGGCACTGGGTAACCGGCTTCCTGTTGCCACTATTATAACCTCCAGAGGCTGTCCTTTTAAATGTAATTTCTGTTTTAAAGCTATTTTCGGTAACCGTTTCCGCTCCCGCTCTGCCCAAAATGTAATTCAAGAGTGGCTTTATTTAATAAAAACATATAAAGTTAAAGAGATAGCCATCGTTGATGACACCTTTACCTCTAATATTAAAAGAGTCTACCGGATATGTGATTTTCTGATCAAAAATAAAATAAAAACCCGCTGGAGCTGCCCTAACGGTATACGCGTGGATCTGGGCGGTTACCCTCTGCTGAAACAAATGCAACAGGCCGGCTGTTACCGCGTTGCTCTTGGTGTGGAATCAGGTTCGCAAAAGGTGCTTGATTTTATAGGAAAAAAAATTACCCTGCAGCAAATAAAACAAACAGCTGTAAACTGTAAAAAAGCAGGCATTAAAACAATGGCCTTCCTGATGCTGGGCAATCTGTGTGAAAACCGCACGACCATGCAGCAGACTATTGATTTTGCCAAAAAAGTACCTTTTACCTATGTACAGTTTCTTTTAACTATACCTTATCCGGGAACTTTTCTTTATGAGGAGATCAAACGGAACGGCCGTCTTTTTATTCAGGATTGGGATCAATACGGTCAGTATGAAGAGACAGCCTCTTTTGCTTACGGAGATATTACACCGCAGCTGCTGGCAGAAATGAGCAAAAAAGCCTACCGTCAGTATTACTTTCGTATTTCCTATATATTAAAACAAATTTTCAATTTGGAAAACTATAAATACCTGCCCCGGCGCCTGAAAAGCGCTTTCAAGGTTTTCAGCAGTTGAAATATTTTATATTTAATTATACAGTTTAGCTTTAATTTACAAAAGCACAGGAGAGATGGAGATGTATAAAAAAATTAGCTTATCATTATGTATATTATTAACTGTAATTGCTTTTACAAACTGAACTACTGAAAAAACAGCTGAGATAAAAATCGGTGCGATACTGGCAGAAACCGGTCCGGTCTCTTTTGTAGGAGCACCCGAGGCTAAAACCCTGCGGATGCTGGAAAAGTACATAAATAAAAAAGGAGGCATAAAGGGACAAAAAATAAGAATTATTATCAAAGACTCCCGCGGCCGTCCCGTCCAGGCCGTTTCCTTTGCCAGACAGCTTATTGAGGAGGAAAATGTTTTTGCGATTATCGGACCTTCCACCAGCGGTGAAACACTTAAAATAAAACAATTATGCCAGCAGTCTTCCACTCTATTGTTATCCTGTGCTGCTGCGGAAAAGATTGTAAAACCGGTAGCACCCTATGTATTTAAAGTAGCCCAGAAAGACAGTCACGTGGCCCGCCATATTTTAAAACATATGCAGAATCAGAATATAAAAAAAATAGCGGTAACCTGCGGCAATACCTCCTTTGGCAATGAAGGTTTAAAACAGCTTAAAAAATACTCTCCCCAATATGGTATTAAAATTATCATTGCTGAAATCTATGATAAAAAAAGCACAGATCTCAGCGGTATAGTAACCAAAATAAAAAGCAAAAAGCCTGAGGCTCTGGTAAACTGGTCCATAGTACCGGCTCAGGCAATACTTCCCCGCACCATGAAACAGCTTAAACTTGATATACCTTTATATCAAAGTCATGGTTTTGCCAATATTAAGTATGCCCGGGAAGCAGGAAAAGCCGGAAACGGCATTCTGTTTCCCAGCGGCCGTATTTTTGTGGCGGAACAGCTTAATCACAGTCATCCCCAATACAAACCAATATCCAGATATAAAAAAATGTATGAAAAGACATATAACGAACCGGTAAGCACTTTCGGCGGACATGCCTATGATGCTTTAATGATCCTGGTTGAAGTTATGAACCGTAACCAGTTAGAACCATGCCAGCTGCAAAAAGGGATAGAAAATCTGAAAAACTTTCCCGGTACTGCAGGTGTTTTTAATTTTTCTCCAGCAGATCATAATGGTCTGGATATAAATTCCCTGGCTATGCACTGGCTGCAGGATGAAAAATTTATACTGCTAAAGTAAACACCAGTTTATACAGGTGAACTCCCTTTTCTGGCAATACACTCTGGCCGGGGTCTCCCAGGGCAGCATGTACGCTGTGGTAGCTATCGGTTTTGTCATAATCTATAAAACAACCGGTATAATTAATTTTGCTCAGGGGGAATTTGTTATGCTCGGCGGCCTGCTCTCTGTTGTTTTTTATAACTTTATGCCGCTGCTGCCGGCAATTGTACTTGCAGCTTTACTGGTCGCTGTGTTAAGCGGCCTGATCGAATATCTCTTTCTAAGGCGGTTTCGCAACATACAGGTAATAAAAATGGTACTTATCACAATCGGTATATCTATTTTATTACGGGAGGTTGCTTTGCATACCTGGGGAGAAAAAGTCTTTTCCCTGCCCTACTTTACCGGCGATCAGGAAAGTGCAGTAAAAATTTTTAATGCCTATATCTCACCACAGAAAGTTTTAATGATTAGTTTTGCTCTAGCTGCTATTTCAATTTTGATTATTTTTTTTAATAAAACCAGAACCGGCCGGGCAATGCGCGCCTGCGCCGCTAATGTTACTGCAGCCCGCCTGTGCGGTATACCGGCCGGTTATATGTTAACAGTATGCTTTATTATAAGTGCCTTTTTGGCAGCACTGGCCGGCAGCTTCATGGCTCCCTTATCCATTCTTACCTATGACTGCGGCGCGGCACTCTCCATTAAAGCCTTTGCGGCAGCTGCACTGAGCGGACTGGATAATATAGCCGGCGCTGTTGCCGGAGCCCTTTTTCTCGGCATTATAGAAGCCTACAGTATCATCTGGCTGCCCTCCAGCTATACTGATATTATCTCACTGCTTGTTTTAATCATTATTTTAATAATAAAACCGCAGGGAGTCTTTACCGGTAAAGCTTTGCAATACTTGAAAGAATATTAATCTAAGCATGTTCAAAACCAAAAATACTGAAATTATTCTTTTTACAGCAGGGGCGGTATTTATCCAGCTTACAGTCTGCCTGAGCGGCTCTTCTTTTTATTTAACCCAGCTGACTATGTCTGCCTACTACACCGTAGTTGCTGTTTCACTTACTCTGTTTATGGGCTTTAGCGGTCAGATATCATTATGCCAGGGAGCTTTCTTTGCTGTAGGCGGATATACAGCAGCCCTTTTATTTAAATATAACTATAATATTACAGCCGGACTTCCTCTGGTCATGCTTGTGATTCTTGTACTGGCCGTTATGCTTGGTAAAAGTGTTTTAAAATTAAAAGGTCATTACCTTGCTCTTGCCACTCTGGCTGCCGGTATTATAATTTATAAATTTTTGCTAAGCTCCCCCCTGATGGGCCAGGCTGACGGTATTTCCGGCACCGGTCCCCTGACTATTTTACCCGGTATAACTGTAAGCAGTTCCCTGAATGAGCGTATATTTAATTACTATTTTGCAACAGGTTTTATGCTTACTGTTTATTTTTTTTTAAAAACCCTGGTACAATCACCGGCCGGCCTTTTACTTAAGGCTGTGCATGCTGATGAGAATGCGGCGGAGGCACTGGGCATTGATACAGCCCGCATCAAACTGAAAGGATTTATAATCGCAGCTGTTTGCGCCGGCCTGGCCGGTTTTTTTGCCGCCCACTACAACGGCGGTATCAGTCCTTCCCAGGCACATTATACTTCATCTATAAAATATGTAGCCATTGTAGCTTTAAGCGGTTTCAGTAATTTACGCCGGACCCTCTTACTGGGAATGTTACTTTATTTTATATCTTTGCGCGGTTATTTCGGGGTATTTGATGAGGCGGTTTTTGCTGTTATACTCATTATAAGCATGCTGCTTAACTACAATATTTTTTCCGCTCTCCGGGCTGCTTTTGGCAGGACCGGAAAAGCTTAAGTAAAAATGAGCATTATTACAATAAATAACCTTACCAAACATTTCGGCGGTATTAAAGCCATACGTAATCTTGACCTGCAAATACCTGAAAATAAAATTACAGCCATTATCGGACCAAACGGAGCCGGTAAAACCACTTTATTCAATCTGATAACCGGCAGTCTTAAACCGGACAGCGGTAAAATCTATTTTCATAAGCATGAAATCAGCTCCCTGCCGCCGCACCAAACCGCTTTACTGGGAATAGGCAGGACTTTTCAGGATCTGAGACTTTTTACTAATACGACCGTGGAAGAAAACATAAAAACCGCTCTGGCAGCCAAAGAAAAAAAGGGCTTTATACAAAATCT
>Ga0102934_1001423_pt1 | contig 16787 bp, 15 predicted proteins | sample SalPonR2_A_D1_MG_FD_78175 | JGI IMG/M metagenome (GOLD analysis project Ga0102934, IMG submission 78175) | Salt pond soil microbial communities from South San Francisco under conditions of wetland restoration - Salt Pond MetaG R2_A_D1_MG | ecosystem: Environmental > Aquatic > Marine > Intertidal... | reverse complement strand
GCCCTTCGCCCTTCGCCCTTCGCCCTTCGCCCTTCGCCCTTCGCCCTTCGCCCTTCGCCCTTCGCCCTTCGCCCTTCGCCCTTCCCCCTTCGCCCTTCGCCCTTCGCCCTTCGCCCATCGCCCTTCGCCCTTCGCCTTGAGTCTTGAGCCCTGAGCCTCACTCCTGATTTCCCGTCCTCCTTGGTGCTTGCGCATCAAATCACCACGAAATATACTGCCGCCATGGCCAGATTAACCATTTCTCTCAGCGACGAGCGGCAGCGGGCTCTCAAAGAAGCGGCCGCCAGTCGTGGGCGTTCGATGGGTCAGATCATCGAGGAGAGCCTGGAGCTCTATGGCGTCAAAACGCGCGAGGAGGCCTTGGATTTGCTGGAAAAGGCTCGTCGGCATGCCGGATTGAACGATAATGAGGCGATGGCGGTAGGGCTTGAGGCACAGCGCGCCATCAGGAAGTGATCGCTCTGGCAAAACCTGCGGTTATCGACACCAACATCGTAGTCGCGGGTCTGATTTCAGCGTCAAAAGACAGCCCAGTAGTCATCATCACTGAAGGCATGATGAGCGGCCGATTTCCCTTCCTGCTCTCGATGAATCTGATCGACGAATACCGCAGAGCACTCAATTATCCAAAAGTCGCTCGATTGCACGCTCTATCTGGATCCGAGATCGAATCAATTCTGATCGGCATCATTCGGCAGGGGATCGTGCGCGACCCGCAATCCGGTGAATATGCCATCGCAGATCAGAAAGACTGGTTCCTGTTCGATTTGCTGCGCGCTGTAGACGGCACCGTCCTGGTGACAGGAGATCAACTCCTGCATCGCGAGGCACCAGGTTGGGCCTCTACCCTCTCGCCTGCAAAATTTTGCCAGCTGAACGGATTTTGATTAACCCAAACGGAAAGCCACATGTCACCCGACACGACTTTCGCCCGCCCCTCCCTGCGCCTTTGTGCCTCTGCGAGAGCATGCTTTTCATCGGGGTTTCCGGTTTACGGTTTACGGACCTGCGACAGTCGGCCCCTTGGCCCCTTGGCCCTCTAACCCATTAACCCTTCCCCTTTGCTTCCCCCTGCGCCTCTGCGCCTCTGCGCGAGCATGCTTTTCTCCTTCGCCTTTCGCCTTGAACCTTGCGCCTTTCGCCTTGAACCTTGCGCCTTGAACCTGCTTTTCTAAGCATCATCCGGCGTTGCAATCTTGAATCCCATTCCCTGGACAGTGTGCAGGAGCTTGGTTTCGAAGGGGCGGTCGATGCCCTTGCGCAGGTTGTACATGTGCGAGCGCAGGGTGTCGGAGTCCGGAAGCAGGTCGCCCCAGAGTTCGTTTTCGAGCTGTTCTCGACTGACCAGGCGGGGCGATTCGCGCATCAGGACTTTCAGGATCCGGACCGAGGTCGGCGAGAGGTTGACCCGCTGGCCGTCGCGCTCGACGCGCATGGTTCTTGGGTCGAACACCAGGTCACCGACCCGCATCGCGCCATCGGACATCTCACCGCGCGCTCGGCGGATGAGGGCCCGGATTCTGACCGCCAGCTCCTCCATCTCGAAGGGCTTGACCAGATAGTCATCGGCACCCGCATCGAAGCCGGCCACCTTGTCGTCCAGGTGATCACGGGCGGTCAGCATCAGGATCGGCGTCCCGTCACCGCGCTCACGCAGCCGCTCACAGACCCGGATGCCATCGATTTTCGGCAGCATCAGGTCCAGCACGATCACGTCGTAGGGGTTTTCTTCAAGCAGGTTGAGGGCGATAGCGCCGTCAGCCGCAAAATCCATGGCAAAGCCCAGGGACTCGAGATAGTCGCCGATACTGGCGGCAAGATCGTCGTGATCTTCGACCAGCAGGATGGTGGCGTTGCCTTCCGATTCGCTCACGGAGTGACTCCTTCACGTTTGTCAATGTTGACAATTGTGAAGGGTGGGCGTGAAGACGAAATGAGATTTGGTTGGTTTTGATGAATTCAGTATTGCGCTGACGACCAAAACCTTCGGCGATGTTCGCCCTGACCGAAACCGCCGCCCGCTGAACCTGGTCCCTGAGCCCGAAATCACGACCCAAAGCAGAGTCGCGACAGCAGCGATAGATATGGTTCGTCAGCTCACGCGCATCCTGCCAGGTCTCAATATCCTCAAACCGCAGAATCCGCCCCATAACCAACCAAACCAACCAAACCAACCAAACTATCTTTTCATGTAGTTGAAAAACTCGTCGTTGGTCTTGGTGACCTTGAGTTTGTCGAGCATGAATTCGATCGCCTGGGCTTCGTCCATCGGCTGCAGAATTCGACGGAGGATCCAGGTTTTCTGGAGCTGGTGCTCGCCGACCATCAGTTCTTCCCGACGGGTGCCGGAACGGTTGATGTCGATCGCCGGATAGACGCGTTTCTCGGCAATCCTGCGGTTCAGGTGGATTTCCATGTTACCGGTACCCTTGAACTCTTCGTAGATCACCTCGTCCATCTTGGAGCCGGTATCGACAAGTGCCGTTGCGATGATCGTCAGGCTGGCACCACCCTCGATATTGCGGGCTGCCCCGAAAAAGCGCTTGGGTCGCTGCAGAGCGTTGGCGTCGACTCCACCTGTCAGGACCTTGCCCGATGACGGCACCACGGTGTTGTAGGCGCGGGCCAGGCGAGTGATGGAATCGAGCAGGATGATCACATCCTTGCGGTGTTCGACCAGGCGCTTGGCCCGTTCGATAACCATATCCGCCACCTGAACGTGTCGAGTTGCCGGTTCGTCGAAGGTCGAAGAAATGACTTCAGCGTCGACACCGCGCTGCATCTCGGTGACTTCTTCCGGGCGCTCGTCGATGAGCAGGATGATCATGTGCGCTTCGGGATTGTTCGCCCTGATCGCCGTGGCAATATGCTGCAGCATCATGGTCTTGCCGGCCTTCGGCGGGCTGACCACCAGTCCCCTCTGGCCCTTCCCGATCGGTGCGATCAGGTCGATGATGCGTCCGGTGATGTCCTCCGTCGAGCCGTTGCCTCGCTCCAGGATCATCTGCTCGCGCGGAAACTCGGGCGTCAGGTTCTCGAACAGGATCTTGTTCTTGGAGGCTTCCGGCTTGTCGTAGTTGAGCTCTTCGACCTTCAGCAGGGCGAAGTAGCGCTCGGACTGCTTGGGTGGCCGGATCTTGCCGGAAATGTAGTCGCCGGTGCGCAGGTTGAATCGTCGAATCTGCGAGGGCGAGACGTAGATATCGTCCGGGCCCGCCATGTAGGAGGCCTCGGAGGATCGCAGGAATCCGAATCCGTCCTGCAGGATTTCAAGCACGCCGTCACCGTAGATGGCGTCCTTGTTCTTTGCCTTGGCCTTGAGGATGGCAAAGATCACATCCTGCTTGCGGGATCGACCCACATTCTCGATGCCGAGTTCTTCGGCCATATCGATCAGGTCTTTGGCGGTTTTTTTCTTGAGTTCGGTCAGATTCATGAACGTGTGTTCCAGGTTTGCACACACGGATTTCCTGGGCAAACGGAGAGTTCACCGGTCGGGAAACCCGGACTTGGGAGGCATTTTTATTTGAGAGTAAGTCCCGATCACTCGGGCAAGTTCACATAAGGAATTCAGGCGGGCCCCGCCTGCAATGAGCTTAAGTTAGCATCATTCCTGCGCAGAGTCCAGCCTTCGAACCGGGTGCAGAGGATCGCACCCGGCTCGAAATGGAGATGATCAGATGGATTCGTCGACGAAGGCCTTGAGCGCCGACTTGGTCAATGCGCCGACCTTGGTCGCCTGCGGCTCACCATTGTCAAAGACCATCAGCGTCGGGATGCCGCGGATCTTGTATTTTGCGGTGATCTGCTGGTTTTCGTCGATGTTGACTTTGGCGATGGTGATCTTGCCGTCGTACTCGTCGGCCACCTCGTGCAGGATCGGGTCGATCATCTTGCAGGGACCGCACCATTCAGCCCAGTAGTCCACCAGAACCGGACCGTCCGCGTTCAGTACGACCTGTTCGAAATCATCATCAGAGACATGCACAATCTTGTCACTCACTTGAACCACTCCTTAGGGATTGTTTTGGAGGAAGCGCCTCGGGGATTGAATGGCTGGCTTTTCTGCAGCGCAGGACCCGGGTGAAGCCCCCGCGAGACCGCCGAGGCAGATATTCGGCATCGATTCGCAATATACTACCCGATGCGATGCAGGGCCTGCCATCGTACGAATACCCGTCAAGATCATGGCAGCCTCGCCCAAATTCAAGGAAACCCGATCCCTGTGACCGAAAAACCTTCTTCCGAAGTCGTTCTGACCGACACCCGTTTCGATGAATTCGAACTCGCACCACCCATCCTCCAGGGCCTGCAAGAGGCCGGATTCAGTCAATGCACGCCGATCCAGGCAGAAACCCTGCCGCTGGCTCTGGCCGGCCGCGATGTGGCCGGCCAGGCACGAACCGGCACCGGCAAGACCGCCGCCTTTCTGCTGGCCATCTTCAAGCAGCTGCTGTCCGACAAGTCCAAGGGACCGGGACCGAATCCTCGGGCGATCGCGATCGCGCCGACCCGCGAGCTGGCAATCCAGATCCATCGGGACGCCGAGTTGCTCGGAAAGCATACCGGCCTGCGCTTTCTGCTGGCCTATGGCGGGGTCGACTACGTCAAACAGCGCGACGAGATCGCCGATGGCGTCGATGTGCTGATCGGCACCCCCGGACGGCTGATCGACTACCTCAAGCAGGACATCTACAACCTCAAGCACATCGAGGTCGCCGTTCTCGATGAGGCCGATCGCATGTTCGATCTGGGCTTCATCACCGATATCCGCTTCCTGTTCCGACGCATGACACCGGTCGAAAACCGGCAGACGCTGATGTTCTCGGCCACCTTTCCGCTCAAAGTCACCGAGCTGGCCTACGAGCACATGCAGGAGGTCCAGACCGTCCGGATCCAGGAAGAGCAGATGACCACCGATCGGGTGACGCAGGTTGTCTACTACCCCGCGAACCGCGAAAAACTGCCCCTGCTGGTGTCCCTGCTGAGCGACGAGAAAGATGACCACACGATCGTCTTTGTCAATACCCGCCATGCGGCCGATCGGGTCGCCCGCGTTCTCAAGGCGAACGGATTCGACGCCGGCATGCTGGCCGGCAGCGTGCCTCAGGTGAAGCGGCAGAAGCTGCTCAAGCGCTTCCGCGACGGCGACCTGCCGATTCTGGTAGCCACCGATGTCGCGGCGCGCGGTCTGCATATTCCCGACGTCAGCCACGTTTTCAATTATGACCTCCCCCAGGATGCCGCGGATTACGTTCACCGCATCGGTCGAACCGCTCGGCTCGGCGCCACTGGCGATGCCATCAGCTTCGCCTGCGAGGACTACGCCTTCCACCTGCCTGAGATCGAGGAATATATCGACATCACCCTGCCGGTGATGCAGCACGATCCATCGGCACTGCCCGAGCTCCAATCACCCCCGCCACGCAAGAAGAAGCCGGGGTCCGGTCGTGGCGGTGGCGGCGGTCGCAAGCGCGGCCCGAGACGGGGTTAGCCCCCCGCCGACAGGCGCGCTTCGAGGCGCTGAGAGACTGCGCTTGTGCTAACCTCGACCGAGAGATTCAAGCGCAGTCGGATAGCCCGGAAATCAGCATGAGCTCAATCGTCCAACCAGCAGTATCGGGCCGCCTGGCGATTGCCAGCACGGGGCTGCTTGTTGTTGTGAGTCTGTGGCTGCTGCTTCGAATGACCTGGCTGATTCTCGGCGGCCCGAGCGTTGCCAGCGCGCCGGTCCCACCCATTCCCTCGATGGCTCAGAATACCCAGACCAACAGCGAGTTTCGCTGGCAGCTCTTCGGACAGTCCCAAAGCCAGGCCACACCGGTCACGCAGGTCACTGCCGTCAGCCGCACACCACTGAAACTGATGGGTGTGGTCAGCGGCGAGGACGGCTACGCGATGATCTCGGACAACCGCAGCGGCGAACAGGTCTATCGTGTCGATGATGAGCTGCCAGACGGCAGTCGACTCGTGGCCATCGAGCCCAGCCAGGTGATTCTGTCGGTCGACGGTCGCAACGAAATTCTGGCGCTTGATCCCTCGCAGGCCAGAAGCACCATCCTGCCGAGCGCGCCGAGGACCACGACCCACAACCAGATGGTCGCCAATCCGCTGCCCGGTCTGCGCGGATTCCAGGCACCGGCGGGCATCAGCATCGCGTCCATGCCGGAACTGGCCCGCAGCAGCGGATTCGACTTGAGCAACATGGCTACGAGCATCTCGGTCATGCCGGTCAGCAGCGGCGGCTTTCGCGTCCGACCCGGGCGCGACGCGCGGCTGTTCACCCAGCTCGGGCTGCAGGTCAACGATGTGGTGACCGCCATCAATGGTCAGCCGCTGGAGTCCGAAGCGCAGTTGCAGAACCTGTTCGGCGATGTGCTTGCGCGCGGCGAGATTGCCATTACCGTCAACCGTCAGGGCCGTGAAATGGTCCTGCAACCTGAAATCGATCAGATTCTCCGGAGCCTGCAAAACCAATGATTCCCCGCCTGTTCTTCATGCTGACTGCTCTACTGCTCGCGTTCTCGGCGCTGGCCCAACAGCCCGACTCGACCGACAACGGACACGTGCTCAACTTCAACGATGCCGAAATCCGCTCGCTCATTTCGGCCGTCGCCGACATGACGGGCAAGAACATGATCGTCGACCCGCAGGTCAGCGGCCGGGTCACTGTGATTTCGACTCAAGCCCTGAACGCCGATGAGGTCTACGAGATGTTCCTCTCGATCCTCAGAGTGCACGGCTATACCGCCGTCGCCGAGGGCAATCTGGTTCGCATCCTGCCCGATGCCAACGCGCGCCAGGACGGGCGCGTGCCGGTCGACGACGGTTCGGCACGCGGCGATCAGCCGGTGACCCGGATCATCGCGCTCGAGCACGTCGAGGCCGCCGAGATCTCCCAGCTTCTGCGCAACCTGCTGCCGCAGTCGGCCTTCATGACCCACCATGAGAGCTCGAACAGCCTGATCATTTCGGATCGGGCATCGAATGTCCGGCGGATCGAGCAGATCCTGCAGCGCCTCGATGCGGCGACCGATCAGGACGTCGAACTGATCGCGCTCAACCACGCCGATGCCGTCGAGGTTGTCGGCTTGATCAATCGCATCTATTCCGACAGCGGGCAGGAATCGGCCGTAGCCGATCAGCGCACAAACTCCATCATCCTCGGCGGCGACCCGAGCAAGCGCCTGCGCCTGCGCACCCTGATCAGCCATCTGGATACACCGCTCGATGCCGAGGGCTCGACCCAGGTGGTCTACCTGCGCTATTCCACGGCCGAAAGCCTGCTGCCGGTCCTCGAGGGCCTGATCCAGACCGGCGAAGGGGATGCCCAGAACGTCTTCATCCAGGGACATGATGAAACCAATGCCCTGGTCATCACCGCCCCGCCCTCGGCGTTCCGGGGCATCCAGTCGGTGATCAACCAGCTCGATATCCGGCGCGCCCAGGTCCAGGTCGAGGCGATCATCGCCGAAATCGCCCTGGACACCAGCCGTGAGCTGGGCATCCAGTGGCAGTTCTTCTCCGATGGCGAAGAGGGCATGTTCGGGGGCACCAATTTTGGCAGCGGCGGCAACAATCTGCTCAATCTCGGCGTCTCGGCAGGCGCGGCCGGCGACAACGGTCTGATTCTGCCCGGGCGGGGACTCAACCTGGGTTATGTCAGGGGCACGTCCAGCCTGCTCGGAGTGGAAATCCTCGAAATCGGCGCTCTGGCGCGCGCCCTGGCCAACGATGCCAATACCAATGTTCTCTCGACGCCTTCCATCGTCACCCTGGAGAACCAGGAAGCGAGCATCAACGTCGGGCAGGAAGTGCCCTTTCTGTCGGGCAGCTTCTCGACCCAGGGTATTGCCTCGGGCGACGGCCAGGTCAACCCATTCCAGACCATCAATCGCGAAGAGATCGGCATCAAGCTCAACGTGACGCCCTATATCAACGAGGGCGATACGATCATTCTCGACTTGAGCCAGGAGGTGTCCACGCTTGCACCGTCGGCCGGTGCCGTCGATCTGATCACCAACAAACGCACGATTTCGACCCGGGTGATGGTGCCCGATGGCTCGTTGCTGGTCCTCGGCGGCCTGATCAGTGAAGACCTGCAGGAGTCGATGGAGGCGGTACCGGGTCTCAGCCGTATCCCGCTGCTCGGGGAGCTGTTCAAGTACCGATCGAATTCCAACGTCAAGCGCAATCTGATGGTCTTCATCCGCCCCCGGATCCTGCATGACGAAGCGCTGATGAACGACATCACGCGCAGCAAGTACACCACGATTCGAAACCAGCAGCTGCTGCAGCGCGATCGCAGCGCGTCGCTGACCCGCCCGGACGACATGCCGCTGCTGCCCGAGCTCGAAGCCTTCCTGCAGACCGGGCCGCAGAGTGGTCCGCAGACCGAGCCGGATGGACGCTGAGTTCCGACCCGCTTACGGCTTCGCCCGGAAACGCGGAATTGCCGTTGCCGGCGACAGCGGCGACGGCCAGACCTGCCTGGCCGTCCGTGAGCCCGTGGATCTGGCTGCGCTGCAGGAGGTCCGGCGGCGCATCCGGGGGCCGGTCCGCATCGAGCGGCTCAAGGCCTCGGAGTTCGAACAGCTGGTCAGCCGACTCTATGAGGCCGGCGACGATGCCGCCCGGCAGGTGGCAGAGGATCTGGGCGACGATCTGGACCTGGCGCGTCTGGCCGATGACCTGCCCGAGCCGGCCGATCTGCTGGAGAGCGAAGACGATGCGCCGATCATCCGCCTGATCAACGGTGTCCTGACCCAGGCCATCCGGGAGAACGCCTCCGACATCCACCTCGAGCCCTTCGAGGATCGTCTCTCCATCCGTTTCCGCGTCGATGGCATCCTGCGTGAAGTGATGGCGCCGGCACGCGGTCTGGCCGGCTTGATCACCTCTCGAATCAAGGTCATGTCACGTCTCGATATCGCCGAGAAGCGCGTCCCCCAGGACGGCCGGATCGGACTGAAGATCGCCGGCCGACCGGTCGATGTGCGCGTCTCCACCCTGCCCTCGAACCACGGCGAGCGCGTGGTGCTGCGACTGCTCGACAAGCAGGCCGGACGCCTCGATCTGGCCGAGCTGGGGATGGACAAGGCCACTGAAGACCGGATGGCGGCGCTGATCACCCGGCCCCACGGTATCCTGCTGGTGACCGGCCCGACCGGATCCGGCAAGTCGACAACCCTGTATTCCGCGCTGCTGCGACTCAACGATCGCAGCCGCAATATCATGACCGTCGAGGACCCGATCGAATACGATCTGGACGGCATCGGCCAGACCCAGGTCAACCCGAAGGTCGATCTGACCTTTGCCCGCGGTCTCCGGGCCATTCTTCGCCAGGACCCGGACGTGGTGATGGTCGGCGAGATCCGCGACCTGGAAACCGCCCGAATCGCCGTCCAGGCCAGCCTGACCGGACACCTGGTGCTGTCGACGCTGCACACCAACACTGCGGTCGGTGCCATCACGCGCCTGGTCGATATGGGGATCGAGCCTTTCCTGCTGGCATCGAGCCTGATCGGCGTGCTCGCCCAACGCCTGGTCCGTGTCCTCGACCCGGCGTTCCGAGAGCCCTATGACATCACCCAGGAAGAACTGACCCGGCTCGGGCTGGGCAGCCACGCACCAGCCACCCTGTATCGTCCGCGCCCGGATCTGATCGAGGGCGAGACCGCTTATCGGGGCCGGACCGGTATCTACGAACTGGTCGCGATCAACGAGGCACTGCGTCAGGGCATTCACGATGGCGCCTCGGAGCGGGCGCTCAACGACCTGGCCCGGCAGATCGCCCCGCCGATGCTCGAAGACGGCTGGAACAAGGCCATCGCCGGGGTCACCTCCCTGGAAGAGGTCCTGCGTGTGACTCAGGCGGGCTGAGCCATGGCCGCTTTCGAATACCAGGCGATCGCCGAGGACAAGCGGAGTGCCCGCGGCATCATCCAGGCCGACACGGCTCGTGCCGCGCGTGCACAGCTCAGAGATCGCGGCCTTATTCCATTGGAAATTCAGGAGGTTGAGCTCGAAACCCGGCGCGAATTCTCACTACGCAACCACGCCCGCGAACGGGCCCTGATCCTGCGCCAGCTGGCCACCCTGCTGCGCGCCGGCCTGACCCTGGAAGAAGTGCTGAGCGTGCTGGTCGAGCAGACCGACGCCAGCCAGCAGCGGCGTCAGCTCGGAGCGATTCGATCACGCGTGATGGAAGGGCAGAGCCTGTCAGCCGCCATGAGTGAACACCCGGCGCTGTTTCCAGCGCTCTACAGTGCGTCGGTGGCCGCCGGGGAACGCGCCGGTCAGATGGAGGATGTCCTGACCCGCCTGGCAGACTATGCCGAGCAGCGCGACGAGACCGCGCGCGGCATCGGGCTGGCGCTGATCTATCCGGCGGTTCTGGCGATCATCGCCATCGGCGTGGTCTGGGGCCTGATCGGCTTTGTCGTCCCGCGGGTCGTCGGCGTTTTCGAAACCGCCGGCCAGAACCTTCCAGCGCTGACCCGAAGCCTGCTGACCATCTCGGACCTGGTTTCACAGCAGGGCCTGTGGCTTCTGCTCGGTCTGCTCGGCCTGGTCGCGGCCGCCGTGCTGACCTGGCGCCAGCCCGGACCCCGGCTGAGGATCGACCGGTCGCTGCTCGCCTTTCCGATCCTGGGCCGATTGATCAAGGCCAGCCAGACGGCCAGTTTCACCCGCACGCTGGCGATTCTGAGTAACAGTGCTGTCCCCCTGGTCGAGGCCCTCAGCGTGGCCTCGCGCGTGGTCAGCAATCTCCAGATCCGATCGGATATCGAACGCGCCGCTGCCCAGGTTCGCGAAGGACAGACCCTGACGGCCGCGCTTCAGCGGGCCGCCTGGCTGCCGCCAATGGCGCGACGGCTGATCGCCGGCGGGGAGCGCAGCGGTGAACTGGCGCCGATGCTGGAACACGCTGCCGACATCCAGGAGCGCGAACTGAATTCCGCAACGCAGGTCATGCTGTCGGTCCTGCAGCCCGCCCTGATCCTGCTGGTCGGCGCTCTGGTGCTCTACATCGTGCTCGCCATCATGCTGCCGATCCTGAACATGAGCCAACTTCTGAATTAGAAAATAACTCGCGCAGAGACGCAGAGGCGCGGAGAAAGAGTCCTTGTGTGGAAAAGAACGAAACCCTGTATTGTTTTCTTTGCGGCTCTGCGTCTCTGCGCGAGCCAACGCTTTTCTCTTTCAGCACACCATCAGGCGCATGACAAGCAACAGCGAGACCGGAAGCCATGATTCGTTTTGAACATGTTGCCAAGCGTTATCCCGGGGGCATTCAGGCGCTGAGTGACGTCAATTTCGAACTGGCCAATGGAGAGCTGGCTTTTCTCACCGGCCATTCCGGGGCCGGGAAATCCACCCTGCTTCGCCTGATTGCCCTGCTCGAGCGCCCCAGTCGCGGGCAGGTCCTTTTCGACGGCAGAAACGTCGGCAAACTGGCCCGGCGGCATATTCCCTATCTGCGCCGGCGCGTCGGCATCATCTTTCAGGACCACCGGCTGCTGTCGGACAAGAAGGTCTTCGACAACGTCGCCCTGCCGCTGATGATTGCCGGGGTCTCCTATCGAGAGATCAAACGCCGGGTTCGTGCAGCCCTGGACAAGGTCGGTCTGCTCGACAAGGAGGGCATGTACCCGCCGATGCTTTCGGGCGGGCAGCAGCAGCGAGTGGGGATTGCCAGAGCCATCATCGGCAAACCGCCGCTATTGCTGGCCGACGAGCCGACCGGAAACCTCGACCCGGAGATGTCGGCCGAGCTGATGAACTATTTTCTGCAGCTCAACGAACTCGGCGTGACGATCCTGATCGCCAGTCACGATCTCGATCTGATCCGTCGTCTCGGTCGTCGCGTTCTGGTATTGAAAGACGGCTCGATGGTCGACGACCTTCCGTCAAGACAGGTACTTGCAGGTGATGGACATGGCTAGCCCCCGTCGTCACGGTGGCATCGAGGCTCTGCCAGGCGGGGCCGGCATCCGTGCCTGGGCCCGGCGACATGCCTATTCGTTCCTGTCCTCGCTGGGCGCGCTGACCCGCCAGCCGATTGCATCGGCGATGACCCTGATTGTCCTGGCCGTCGCACTGACGCTGCCAACGGCGCTGCATGTGGCGCTCGAAAACGTGCGTGCTGTCAGTCAGAACTGGGAGCGACTCGACACCCTTTCGGTCTTTCTCGATCAGGAGATCGAAGAAGAGCCGGCTCGCCGGCTCGGTTCCCGCCTGACCCTGTGGGAGCAGATTGCCGCGGTCGATCCGATCAGTCCCGAACAGGGTCTGGCCGATCTGACCGGTCAGCTGGCGCTCGACAATGTCGCTGAAGAGCTCGCTTCAGCCCTCCCCGATCAGCCCCTGCCCTGGGTACTGGAAGTCACCCCGGAGGACACGGTGGTTGTCTCATCGCTGGTCAGTCGACTCGAACGAGAAGAAGGGGTGTCATCGGTGGTGGTCGACCTCAAATGGCTCGAACGCCTGGACGCCATGATTGCCGTCCTCGGGCAGTTGATCGGCCTGCTCGCAGTATTGTTTGCCGTCGGTGTGGCCTTCATCATTGCCAACACCATCCGCATGGACATCCAGAATCGGCGTGAGGAGATCGAGGTCATGGCGCTGGTGGGCGCGACGCCGGCTTTCATTCGCCGCCCGTTTCTCTACACCGGGCTCTGGTACGGCCTGATCGGCGGCACCCTCGCCTGGCTGACCGTTCGTTTTGGATTGATCGCCCTGAGCGGACCGGTGGGTGAACTCAGCGGCAGCTATAACGCCGATTTCCAGCTGCGACCGCCGGCCATCGAGATCATTGTTCTATTGATCGCGGGCTCAGGCCTGTTCGGCGTGCTCGGCTCCTGGCTGGTCGTCAATCAGCACCTGAAGCGGATCAATCCCTGATCGTCCGCTAATCTCGGTGATGCACGGCGACGGATGCAGGCGAATGGGCAGACCATTCAGGGGATTCACCCAACTGTCCTCAACGCTCCCAAAACCGAGCAAACCCCGAATTTCCGTTAGTCGGCGTTCGTAGCAAGGAAAGTTGATTGATCGGCAAGGCTCTTGATGCCTCGTGCTCTGACATACGAGAAATCATACATGCCGATAAGCCATCAATCCGAGTAAATGATTTCATTGACGCGGGAGACGACCAAGTGTCCAGCTGCATCATAATCCAGAGTCGCCTCGATTGATTTGATGGTCTCATGGTTGTCGAACTGCACAAACACTAAGCGATCCGCTTCAACACCCTCCCCGTGGAACTCCAGAAATTGGTAATCACCTTCGTCTACAAGCTTTCTGACCATGCCGGAAAACGGCCCGAAGACCACCTGATTTCCGTTTCTAGTCAAATTTCGAATAACCAGCTGCATGAGCTCTTCAGCCGATTCGGAAGAGAACGGCTCGAGATTATCTGAGCCACGCGACGAATGGGCTGCTGACTGCCCGGAATGATTGATCTCCGGGCGATCCTGAGCAGAAGCCACTTGATAGATCAGCGCCAGCGCAACGATGCTGAGTGTTGAAGCTACAGAATTCATTATGAACCTCCTGTGTCGGGTGCTTTGAGCCAGTTCTACTTGGATTGAAACCCAAAATGGTCTCCATCAAGCGAGTCGATCGTCGATACTTCGAAATCTCCGGCGTCAGAAGCGACGAGCGTCGCCTGAACTGTATTGATCAAGTCACGAGTCTCAAATTCAATATAAACCGCGAGAGTGTCGTTGTCTCTAAGCCCTTCGCCGAAGAATTCGAGTCGTTCTGGCTCGCCATCGTTTGAATGATTTTTAACCATGCCCTGGAACGGACCATCGAGGGCATCGGCCCCTTGATGGGCCAAAGCATTCACGATCATTTCGACGATTTTCTCAGTCGACTCAGATGAAAAAACATTCCCAAGAGATCGTTCAGCAGCGGAGGGGTCTCGATACCCATTTTCGGAAGCGATGGACCCTGAGAATCGCTCTATGCATGAGTTGGACGAATCACCGTCTGGACGAGGAATAGAGTCGCAAAAACCCCACTGTGTGCAGATTTCATAGAAAGGACCCTCCCAGATGATCGCACAACCGGTGCCGCCGTAAATGCTGGATACACACTGAAATGAGCCTGTTAGGCCTGAGCACCTTACGCAAGCATTAGCTCCCGATGGCAGCAAGAGACCGAAGAGAAGAGAAGAGAAGAGAAGAGAAGAGAAGAGAAGAAAACAAAAAAGTTTAATTGTTTCATAGGGAAGGCTTTCTTTCATTTGCCGATGTTTAGACTACTTTACATCATATAGTCCGTCAAGAGTATTTCTTTAATCTGATTGACTTCTTAACTAGCCCTCATGAGAAAAGGATGCTTAGACGCTGCCGTCAATCGCTCAGAACGAGAAAAGTAATGGTCGCCAGTTCGAACCCATCCACCATCGATCGCCCTAAGACGCTGTTACTCGTGGCGTGATTTCGAAATCAACGGCGCTGGCGAGCAGCACCATCATTGACGATGCTGGTCTGACCAGGACAGGGTCTGTGTATCGGAGCAGGCGATATCGAATCACACCCCACTCTGGAGATGATTCTAGCAGACCTGTACGGCAGCCGGAAATTCTGACCTAAGCCGCCGCCATTCCATCCTGAACCAGGGCGCAGCCTGGGCTTCGGGGTCGGCGATGAAGGCGTCGACTTCTTCCAGGGTCAGGAACTGCCAGCTGGCGACTTCACTGGGGTTGGGCTTGAGCTGATCGACATCGACGCGCCCGACATAGACCGAACACAGCTCGTGTTCGCTGCCCAGATCAAGATAGTGGGCCTGATAGCGGAACTTGTAGACGAAATCGATTTCAGCGGACACGCCCAGTTCTTCTTCCATCCTGCGCTGGGTGGCAAAGCTCATGCTTTCGCCCACTCGGGGATGCGAGCAGCAGCTGTTGGCCCAGTACAGGGGCCAGAGGCGTTTGGTGTCCGAACGCTGCTGGATCAGCAGTCGACCGGCATGATCGAAGAGAAAGACGGAAAACGCCCGATGAAGCACCCCCCCGCCGTCGTGGGCATCCCCCTTGGACGCCGTGCCGATCTGGCGGTCGTGCTCATCGACCAGAATCAGGGATTCAGAGTCCGATGAGACGATCCGCACCGGGCCTGCCTGCTCAGGTACCGCCAATGGTCACCTCCAGTGCGTGATAGCCGGCCGCGCGAATCGCCCGGGCCACCTCGGCGCTGTTGTCGGGGCAAAGGGCGATCATCGAACCGCCGCCGCCGCCGCCGGTCAGCTTCGCGCCCAGGGCGCCATGGTTGCGAGCGATCTGATTGAGCTCTTCGAGCTCCCAGCTCGACACCTGCATCGCGTTCAGCAGGCCCTGGCAGACATTCATCAGTTCACCCATCGACTCGTAGTCACCGGCTTTCAGGGCGTCTAGGCCAAGGCCGACCAGGCCGTCGATTTCATCGAAGATCCGCTCGTACAGGCTCGGATTCTTCTGCCAGGCCTCGCGAACGCGCGTAACAGTCTTGGCGGTCAAGCCTTCGACACCGCTCATGCCGATGACTACCGGCAGCGGCCTGGGCACGTCGATCACCTCGCGCATCGGCGCCTCACCGGCGCGAAAGAGAGTGAACTGGCCGAAGGTCGCAAGGGTGTTATCGAGGCCGGATGGCGTACCGTGCGCGAACTTCTCGCACTCGTAGGCGAGCTCGTTGATTCGCTCATCGCTCAGGCCGAGCTGGTAATGGATGTTCATGGCCCGGATCACGGCGACGGCCATCGCCGCCGATCCGCCCAGGCCCATGGCACGGGGTACGTTGGGAAAGATTTCGATGCGCATGCCGCGTCCGGTCAGCTCCAGGGTCTCGAGCAGGCTGGCCATGGATTTCGTGAACGGGGGCAGGTGCTTGCCCTGAAAGTCCAGGCGCTGCTCGACGCCCCAGCGCGGGATGATCATTTCTATGCCCTCGCGCGTGTCCTCGATGCGCGCCTGAATCGCCAGCGCAATCGGTGCAGCGATGGCGCGACGACCGTAGACCACCGAGTGCTCTCCGAGGAGGATGATCTTGCCGTGCCCGGCGCCGAGGTCCGCGTGGTCCTTCGCGTCGATCAGCTCGGTCTGCGACCCGAGCTCCGCCTGGTCGCGAACCTGCGCCATCAACTCTTCGGCCTTCCAGATCTTGATCTCGCCCGAGGCGATCAGGCGATCGACGACCGTGTCGAACAGCTCAGGCGGGACACCTGCAGCCGTTGCGACGCTTCGGGCGTGGAGGGTCATGTGGCCCTGCTGGATTCCCTCGGTCACCAGGGCTTTCAGTGCAGAAAAGGTCTGGGCCAGGCCGACCGCACCCATGACTTCTGCCAGCTCCCGTGCCGACTCGACTTTCAGCATGCGAAGATTGAGGGCCACGGTCGGATTGGTCTGCAGGGGGCCGCCGACGGTACCCACCTTGATCGGCACTTCGAGTTCCCCGACCAGGTCACCGTTGTCCGCCTTGGACCAGTGAGTCATCGAGGTGTAGCGACCGCCCCTTGCGGCAAAGGCATGTGCACCGGCCTCGATCGCCCGCCAGTCGTTTCCTGTGGCCAGCGCCACGGCATCGATGCCGTTCATGATGCCCTTGTTGTGGGTTGCTGCGCGATACGGGTCGACGCGAGCGAAATCGTTGGCAACGATGATGCCGTCGCGCACCTGTTCCCCGTCGAAGCCCTTGGTGGTCAAGAGCTCGACCGGAATCCGCACCCTGGCGCGGACCAGCGCACGGTCGGCCAGGTTCGACAGGATGCGCAGGAACACGCGGCCATCGGCAATCGTC
>Ga0102934_1001422_pt1 | contig 16792 bp, 13 predicted proteins | sample SalPonR2_A_D1_MG_FD_78175 | JGI IMG/M metagenome (GOLD analysis project Ga0102934, IMG submission 78175) | Salt pond soil microbial communities from South San Francisco under conditions of wetland restoration - Salt Pond MetaG R2_A_D1_MG | ecosystem: Environmental > Aquatic > Marine > Intertidal... | reverse complement strand
TCCTCTGAGATTCTCTCGTGGCCCTCAGTGTCCAAAATATAACATGTTAAGCAATTTTACAGGTATTAAAAATCACACCCCAATGTAACCGGTTGCAAAGAAATTTGACATATTTTAATATTCAGAATAACATATTATAAAAAAAGGAGAAAATGTATGAAAAATAAAATATTAAAATACAGCACTATTGTGCTGGCATTAGTGTTTTTACTTAGTACTGTTAACTGTACCGGTAGAAAAAACAGTAAAAAACGTCTGGGGGTTATGTTATGGGCAGCAGCTGAGCAACAACCCTTATGGAAACGTATTAAAAAGGACTTTGAAAAAAAACATACCAATATACAGATTCAATATTACATGTCCAGCTGGCGCGGCTATAAAGACAAGTTGCTTACCAGACTGTCTGCGGAAAATGAAAATATTGACCTGGTCAAAGTGCCTAATCTCGGCGATCTGGCCTCGCGGGATGTACTGGTTGATCTTAAACCCTATTTCAACGGCAATGACCTGCCCCGACAGGATGCTTTTCTTGCCAAAGCCATTGACCGGGTAACGGTTAATAAACGTATATTAGCCTTCCCCTATGGTATTGATTCTGATGTTTTTATTATCAACAAAGATATCTTTAATAAACGCGGTGTAGACATACCGCAGGGAAATTATACTTTTGCCAAGTTTAAACTTATGGTAAAAAAACTTTCCAGCGGCTCGGACAAACCGGGCTCCAAAAAAATATACGGATTTGGTATGGATGTCCACCCCTCCCGCTATATCCCGCTGATCAAATCAATGGGCGGTTCTATTTATAATCCCAAAACCAAAAGAGTAAATTTTGACACTCCGGAAACCCGCAAAGTCTTAAAAATGCTCTATAACTTTATTGAAAACGGTTATATGCCCCCGCTTGATAATGACATGGGCGGCACGGTTAATATCTTTCAGCAGGGAAGTCTGGCTATATTTTTATCAGGCAAATACCTTATACCGGAGCTGCATAATGTGGTTCCTTTTAAATGGGATGTAATGCGTACACCTTCCGCACCGGGAGTAACCCCTGTTACAAGTGCTCAGGAAGCAAGTTTTGGTGTAGTTAAAACAACCAAAAAACTGAAAGCAGCTCTCAGCTTTTTAAAATTTATTTGCTCTGACCAGGGATATAAACAGTTAATACGTTCCGGCGAATATACGCCTGCTATTAAAGAAAAACTCTATTCAGAAGATTTTCTCAAACAAGGCTCGGGAAAAAATAAAATTTTTATTGACAATTATTTAAATGCGGAAAAATTCTTTTATGAATATCACAAAAGTAATAAAGAGATAGAAGAATGTTTCAACAGTGAAGTCTGGTCTTATCTGCTTATGCAAAAAGGCGGGCTTGATCAGTTTATTCATAATGTCAATAAGAAACTGTCAGAGTTTTATAAAATAAAAAAATAAAAATAACTACTGATCTTTTTTCTATAACACCACATGCTAACCGCCTGCCGGCCAAACCGGCGGGCGGTTATTCTTCCTGATCCCGGCTCATTATTAATATTCAACAAAATAAAAATTTAGCGTTATTTTACCTAAATTTATACAAAAAATGATATAATTTTTTATGAAACAATTACTCTTATATGTTTCAATTTTACTCTTGCCGCTAGCCGCTGCAGCAAAATATAAAGAAATTATACAAAATAAAACTCCGCAAAAACCTGACCCGCTTCATTTTACAGTCTCAGCTGACATCTGTACCTCTTTCCGGCAGCCGCTTTGGCAGGCAGAGTACATCACCTATGTACGCGAAATCTCCCCTGCCGGCAATCTTATCCGTAAAAAAAAGTATAAACCCAGAGAACATCACCCTGCTATTATTTACCTCGGCAACGGACTGGGTATTGATGTTAACCAGTCCGTTTTTTTTAATCCAATCTATGTTTATAATCTTTTTGGTAATAAAACATATAAATTAATTACTACTGTAAAACCGTTTTTTAAATACCGTTTTCAGGGTGAATTTATAAAAAAAAAAAGAGAGATTACTTATTGCCCTTCCCGCTGGAACACGCGCCGCTATCCCTTTAAGTATGATGATAATTTTTATATAAAAGCCTCTTTTACCAGCAACAGTATAAATTATAATTATAAAAATAAAAATAGTTTTTATAAAGCAAAGCTTGTTTTTTCCAATAATAATCTTTATTATACGCACAACAAAAACCGGCAAAACAGCACCAAATTCCAACATCCTGATTTCCCCTACCCGGCTTTTACTCTTGCTAAAACAAACAAAAATATAAAAATTGTTCCGGCTGACCTGTCTGCCAAAGCCCGGAAAACGCTTAAACAACAGGATAATTTTTTTAAACAAAAAATCATAGGCAGCCGTCTTGCCGGTAATAAAATAAGCCTTTATTTCCGTAAAGCTAATAAATTCACACGCCAGGGAAGATATACTGACCTGAAAATATTTCTGGAACGCAAAACTGACAACCTGGTTTTATATAAAAATCAGGACAAAGAGAGCCTTGTAAAAATTACCCTTTTCAAAGATAATACGGTAAGTATATTGGACCGGGAAGAGAACGGTTTTATCTACAGTTACAGTTCACAGGGCATCCAAATAAAAAAAATTGAACGGGGCAGAGTGCAGAACATAAAGAGCTATTATTATGCCGGGCACCTGCCGGATGATTAAAGCCCAAACCGGATATAAAAATAATTAAAAATTACCGGAGCTACCGGTATCCGCTTTTGGGCTTTAAAAGAAAACCGCATGCAGGGTGCCCTTCCTGATTCCCTTTGGATGGAGGTTCAGGCACGAAAATAGTTGAGGACGGAGCAGAAAATATAGCCGCTTTTGACGGGGCCTTTTGAGCCGAAAAAGGTCAGGATGACCTTTAGGCGAAAACGGAGTACAGCGTTTGCCAGGAAGGCAAACGCCAGCGTCCCCGAAAAAGCGGTTATATTTTATGCGCCGGACGCTGTTATTTTTAGCCACGGTAGACTTGCTTGTGCATACTGCCGCTGGTCAACTCCCACCTCAAGTGCTGGTTTACACAATATGTTTAAAGCCAAAGCCGGCCGGAGCTTTTGGTTTTAACAGAAATACGCAAGCAGGGTGGCGCTTTCCTGGTTCCCTTTGGGCAAACAATGAAAAATAGATCTAAGCACCGGCAATATAAATTTACGAACCATCCCCTTTGTCAATACCGGCATAACATTGTAAAATTACATTGTAAAATTAACCAAAAAAATCAAACAGAGGTAAAAATGCAACCGGATTTTAAAAAAATGAACGGACTAGTGCCTGCTATTGTGCAGGATTATAAAACCGGCCGGGTTTTAATGCTGGCCTATATGGATGAGTGGGCATGGAATACTACCCTTAGCAAAGGCAAAGCTGCCTTTTATTCCCGCTCCAGACAAAAAGCATGGATCAAGGGCGAAACCTCGGGCAATTATCAAAACGTCAAAGAGATATTTCTGGACTGCGATCAGGACACGGTGCTTCTCAAAGTCGAACAAAAAGGCAATGCCGCCTGTCATCTGGGCTACAATTCCTGTTTTTTTACTAAGATAGAAAACGGCAAAGCTGTGATCAATGAAAAAAAAATATTTGATCCGGAAAAAGTTTATAAACAAAAGGAATAACAATGCCCGGCATTTTACAACTTGGTATACCCAAAGGAAGTTTACAGGAAAGTACAGCAGCTGTTTTTAAAAAAGCCGGCTACAATATCCGCTTCAGTTCCCGCTCCTATTTTCCCGCTATTGATGATCCGGAGATCAGCTGTATGCTCATCCGGGCTCAGGAGATGTCGCGTTATGTGGAAAACGGCGTGTTGGATTGCGGCCTGACCGGAAGTGACTGGGTAGAAGAGAACGGCTCGGATGTGGTACAGGTAGCTGAACTGCAGTATGCCAAACAGAGTTTTAACAGGGTCAGATGGGTCCTGGCTGTACCCAAAGACAGTGCTATCCGCAAACCTGAAGATCTGCAGCATAAACGGATCTCTACTGAAGTAGTCAACCTTACCCGCAGATATCTTGAACAAAAAAATATCAAGGCTGAAGTAACTTTTTCCTGGGGTGCTACCGAGATCAAACCCCCGTATCTGGCTGATGCTATTGTAGAGATAACCGAGACCGGCTCTTCATTGCGGGCTAATAACCTCCGGATTATTGATGAAATCATGGCCAGTACTACCTGTTTAATAGCTAATAAAAAATCTTGGACTGCTAAAACCAAAAAAGATAAGATGCAAAATCTTGTAATGCTGCTTAAAGGTGCTATTACCGCGGAACATTATGTAGGCCTTAAACTAAACTGTTCTGCGGCAGATAAAAAAAAAATTCTTGAGCTATTACCTGCTTTGCATCAGCCTACGGTATCCCCCCTTACGGATACAGGCTGGTATTCTGTAGAGGTTATTACGAGAGAGGAGAAGATACGGGAACTTATTCCCCGTTTAAAACAGGCGGGCGCCCAGGGCCTTATAGAATATCCGCTTAATAAAATTATTTTATAATCTTCCCCTTTCATCGCTCTCACTTAAATAAAACCTGCAGCCCCATTGCCTGTTCATTTAAAAAAGAAGGTATTTTATTTTTCTGCCATCTGTTAATAAAAAGATAAATTATTTTTGAGAATTTCATAATAATATATTTATCAAAAAAACTGTAGTTGGGTTGGGCGCGTAAAGACAACCGAAAAACTATCTTAATCATCCATTTTTTAAGCCGTATTACGGAAAAATCATAGTTAATGTGAAAACCATGGGGATATTTACGGGAATACTCTCTACTGAGGCATATTATTTTCTCTTTTACAGACGGATTCCATTTCCCCAGAAAATATTCCCGGGCATGAGCAATGATATTCATAATATCATACATATGATTAAATTGCCGCTGATCTATTTTTAAAACAGCTGCGTATTTTTTCAGTTTATAGATTTTACTTAAAGCCCGGTATCCGTCAACAACCGCTTCTTTGCGTTCCATTACAAAACGGCGGACAACTTTTCTTAAAATATGATTTATCATAATATTATCCCAGTAGACCCAAAGTATAGTAGGTATACGTAAACGGCGGAAATAATGACGCTTAACAGAAAACTCAGGCAAATACCAGAGATCACGTATAATCCTCTCCGAAAGACGCAACAGTTTTAGTAAAACAGGCCCGGATGCAATAGTAAAATAACGCGCCGCATATTTTAAAACAGCTTCTTCTGATTTAATGCCATATTTAAAAATATTAATAGTAGCAAAAATATTTAACTCGGTCCACAAAGATGAATTTCTTAAAAAGGTCAGTCTGGTAAAATGGGACCAGCCGCCGGTTTGCGCCCATACCATAACACCCAGCATGTTGTCAGCAGTCTGTAAATAACGGTTGATCCGTTCATGGTCGGTTCCTGTATAGCATGGAAATTCCCCAAACCCCTCATATTCGCGGCGGCACTGCAGCTCAATGAGTTTCTGGTAGCCGCTCAAAAAAAATAATGGATTTAAATTTAAATAACGGAAAAAATCACTTTCACCCGCTTTATGGGATACCACCAGATATTCACTTTCCAGATGAGCAAAAACTTTTCTAAAAGTATTGCGGTTCCACATCAGGTCACCGACAGGATACGCTCCCAGTGTCCAGGAACGAATAATCATTAAATGTTCCTCCTCTTCGAAAACAGGAAGAAGGGAACGTATCATTTCCCGGCACTGCTTTGGTGTTTTAATAAATAAACGGCTGTGAAAATCACCCTCTACATCAACTCCGTCTGATTCACCAATACGGAAGATTACGCCTGTTACCTGGGGAAAATTCCGGAAAAGTTTCTTTACTGCATTATTCAATAAACTCAACACAGTATTCTTTTTTTTCTTTTTAAGATACTGCTCAATAGCATTATTATAAAACATAATATCCGTATTTATAAAAATCTGTAAATTTTCATTCTTTAACAAGTCCAGTATTTTTTTATAAAAAAACTGATAGCTTTTAAGTTTCTTTTGCAAAGACAATGGATAAAAATCAAATATAGTAAATCTGCATAACTCATCCAGAGTAACCGCATTATACCCCAGCTGTTTTATCCGTTGTATATAAATTTTGAAATTTTTAAAAATAATTTTTGCTTTTAGTTTATCAATACCATGCTTGTCTTCAATAAGATGAAAAGGTATTTTGGACCAGTTATACTCTTTATTTTCCGGTAATGGTGAAAAAAAAGGCGCTATGGTATCAATTAAAAACAGTTTCATTATCAAGCTATAACCTGATTATTATCTGCTGCGGCAACTGTTTTAAAAAATTTTTTTTCCTGTTCTCTGCCGGGCGCTGCTGCAGTCAAACCGGATCCCTGCATAAACTGTTTTAGTATACGGTCCCTGGCAAAATATTGAGCACGCCGGACAGCAGCCTTCTTCATCTTTTTATATAACACAGGATGGTTTAATATATCCGCTACCCGTCCTGCCAGAGTGGTTTTAGTCCTGGCTAAAACTCCGCTGATTCCGTCTTCAATTATATCCTTTGGCCCCTTTTCCGCATACGCTGCCACCGGGCAACCGCAGCTTAAAGCTTCCAGTACTACTCTGCCGAATGTATCAAAACGCGACGGGAATATAACAAAATCAGCTGCAGCATATATAGCCGGTAATCTATGCTGTTCTATCCAGTCGATAAAAACTCCGTCCGGCACTACTTCGGCTATTCTTTCCTGGGCCGGTCCTCTTCCAACAAAAACAAACCGGCATTTACCGGTTTTTTTTCGTATCTTATCAAGAATATCAGGACAATCCATTAGACCCTTCTCTTCACTTATACGTCCTACAAATAATAATATTTTTTCGTTTTTACGTATTGCAAGGGAAATGCTTTTACGGTTAACCGGCTGCGGCGTGAAATTATTATTCACCCAGTGTTTAATGATAATAATATTTTCCCGGCGCAAATTCATTTTACGGCCGCTTAACCAGGCGGCATGATCCTGATTTAATACAAAAAGCCTGTCAAACTGGCGGTAGAAAGTACGGGAAATTCTGGTAAGTCGTTTCAGGGTGGGTTTATGCAGCTTTAAGGTTATGCGGGCAAACTCAATCCAGTCTGTATGCATAAAGAAAAAAACCGGTATGTTAAAAGCTTTTTTGAGATAAACTGTAACCAGGCCCATTAGCAGTTCAGTAGAGCAAACTACTCTGTCATAATTTCCCTGCTGAAAAATTTTATGGATCTCCATTAAATCCGGTATCCGAATCTTCTGATCCTTGTATACCGGAATATCGTACACAGCAACAGGCCTGGTCACAATTAGATGTCTGTCAGACTCAAGATCTTCATGACATACCAGAAAATCAATCGGCAGATTGTTTTTGCTTATCTCCTCCCGGTATTGGTTAAGCGTAATAGCAACCCCGTTTTTATCTTTAAATGTATCAGTAAGCCACAGCATCTTACGCGGCTGCTGGCAGCTTTTGGTTTCCGCAGCAAAATGATCCAAAAAATAACGGTTATCATTCATCACAGCACTGGCGGTAAAATTCAAACCGCCTATAATAAAGGATGCCAGAGCAGAAAAAGAGAGATCATCCAGAACATTGGTTACATTAACATCCTTACTTTTACGCTGCTTTTCCTCTTTACCGAAAAGAGTCCGGAATACAGCCGGCATCTCAATACTGTCCAGCAGCTGCTGTACTGATTCTTTGCCCGCTGTTCCGTTCTGCGGCTTCATATCCCTGAGATTATCGGCAGCCTTTTTAATTGTTTGTTTATAAAAATTAGCAAAAATATGCTGCATTGACTGCCGGGTCTGGCTTATAAAGTATTGCGGTTTACTGTTGCGCGCACGCGCAATTTTTTCTATCTCCCGCAGCAGGGGCCTGGTTGATTTGCGTACAAAGGTCTGCGCCCAGAAAGAGGGACCCTTACCCTGGAGAGCATTATCAAAAGAGGTTAAAAACTGCAGGGTAAATTTATGGCGTCTTAATTCAGCAATAGCGTTGGCAATAAAAATACCGAAAATTTTTTCTGTTTTTCTTCCCTTATGCAACAATATATGCATGAGCCCGGGATCCTTCATATTGGTTACTACATTGTTAAAAAAATCAAGAAAAGAAATCGACATCTTGTCTTCTTCATTATAATAACCATAAGGAGCAATAGATCCCTTTTGCAAACCCTCTAAAATTAACGCTGCTTTAGACTCTGTCTGCAGCCGCTGCTTAAGCCCGTCTATTTTGACACAGGTTCCTGTACTGCCGGCAAAGATGCCGGTATGACAATCAGAGCCGCCGCTGAAATAACAGGCATACGGGTCAGCACAGAGATTGAAAATATTAACATCATATTTTTTTCTTATACGTTCAACTTTGGCAGGAGTAAAACTGCGCAGCCAGTTAACCGTAATAAGGCTCTGCCGGGATGCCCGCTGACCGTTCAGCGCTTCATAATGGGAGAAAAGAGTAGCTATATGTTCCAACTCATCAATAGTGTTTTTCTTATCTTTACCGCCATAAAAAAACAAAGGATGTGCCCAGACCGTAATCAATTCATGTTTACGGCAATAATAAAGAAAACGGTAAAGATTATGCCGCAGACTGCATAGCTTTACCTCTTGACGCGGCAAAAGTCCGTAAGTCAGCACATGTACTTTAAAATCTGATTTAGGCAGTTTACAGGTAAATTCCGCTGCCGGGAGAATATCATAACCCTTATCCCGCAGTTCCCAGCAGGAGCGGGCATTATTATGATTGGTTATAGTTAAAGCATCAACCTTATATCTGTTAAGACATTTGAGCAGCTCATTGGTAGGCAGCCAGGTTTCGGGGATATTCAATATTCGGCCCAGCCGTTCACCCGGTTTATCACTGTTCTTATCATGACAATGCAGGTCTATACGTAGGATATCCGCGGCATTTCCTAATTTTTGTTGTTCTTTTTTTAAAAAACGTGACAACTCTTTTTGTAAATATGCAGTAAATAGAGTCACTTTGTTTGCTTTCACATTTTCCTCCAAAAAAAACAATTTTCCGTACAATGACAATTTCTTTAAAATTTAATAACAAGAGAAAAAACTCCGGTATTAAAATTAATGCATAATTGTCTCTGCTTCAGATATATACATGTACATTATTATAACAATGTTAAAACACCGTAAAAAACGTGTTAATAAAAAATTAAGTTTGACAAAAAACTCTAATCCCGCTATAATATATGCTCTTCAATATGAACTGATAACCATATGATAGCCACTAGTATACAAATTTTAAGCCTCCTGGGCGGATTGGGTATTTTTCTCTACGGCATTCGTTTATTAAGCGACAATCTGCAGAAAATCGCCGGCAATAAAATTAAAACTATTATTCATTACATGACCACTAACCGGGTAATGGGAGTTTTAACCGGCCTGCTGGTAACCTGCATTATACAATCATCATCAGCAACTACTGTATTTATTGTCAGTTTTGTTAACGCCGGACTTATGAATATAACGCAGGCTGTGGGTACGATTATGGGAGCTAATATCGGCACAACCTTTACCGGCTGGATCGTAGCCATTCTGGGTTTCAAGGTTAAAATAGCTTCCTTTGCACTGCCCGCAGCTGCCATCAGCATCCCGCTTTTACTGGCAAAAAAAGATTTTTACCGTGATATAGGAATGACCTTAATGGGTTTCGGCCTCCTGTTTCTGGGTCTGCACACTATGAAAAGTTATACTCCGGATATTAAAAATAATCCCCAGGTATTGCAGTTTCTGGAATATCTTTCTGACAAAGGTTATTTATCAGTACTGATTTTTATTTTAACCGGAACTTTATTGACTTTTATTATTCAGTCTTCCAGCGCAGCTATGGCTATTACAATTACAATGGCTTATAAAGGCTGGATCAATTTTCCTATGGCAGCAGCTATAGTCCTGGGTGAAAATATCGGCACAACCCTGACTGCCAACCTGGCAGCCATTCCTATGGGACACAGTTCCAAACAGGCAGCGCGCGCTCATTTTGTATTTAATATCAGCGGCATAATATGGGTACTCATTTTATTTTATCCTTTTCTGGAATTAATTGATGATATAGTACCGGGCAGCAGTCTAAATGCCCGTAGCATACCGGCGCATCTGGCCATGTTTCACAGTGTATTTAATATAACCAATACCTTTATTTTAATCTGGCTGGTTAAACCCATAGTAAATATCTCCGCCAAACTGGCCGGCAAAAAAAAAACAACTCCGGGCCGGGTGTATACTTTCCCCATCCCTTATTCCCACTACGCCGGCACTGCCTCTGTAGAGCTGGTATGTGTAAAAAATGAGATCATAAAAATGTCTGATTTTGTTTATGAAATGCTTAAAAAACTGCTCCTGTCTATTGAAAAAGAAGAAAAGGAACCGGCCAAAGTCAACAAACAGCTTGAACTTGATGAACAATATACAGATGCCATGCAGGAACAGATAGGCTTATACTTGACAGAATGTTCCACAGAGGCTCTGTCTGAATTCCAGGCGCAGGCTATCAGCCAGTACAATAAAGCCGTGAATGAACTGGAAAGTATAGGCGACAGCATTTTAAGTATCAGTATGCTTTTAATGCGCAAAAAAAATAAAAATCTAAAATTTCACGCCAATGCTTCAAACGAAATAATTGCTTATACCAGGAAAGTACTTGATTTCATCTCCTATTACCGGGAGATGCTGGAAAAACAGGAAGCCAATGCCAACCTGGAACAGGCATATAAAATAGAAAAAAAGATTGACTTTAAAAGAAGAGAACTGCGCAAAATTGCCAGCGGACAGTTGCGCAAGGGAGCAGATGTAAAAGCTGAGATTGTTTACATGGATATTATCCGCCATTTGGAACATATCGGTGACTTTACTTTAAATGTATCCCAGGCAATTAAAAACCTGCCGGCCTCCTAAGGCTTATAATAAAAATAATCAGTTATTCTGCAGCCGGAATATCTTTATGACGAATGACTTTACCCTCATTCATATAAACCACATCAGTAGCAATACGCGTAGCCAGATCAGCAAAACGTTCCACATCCTTGGCAATTTTTAATATATGCATAGAATTATCAATAACCGTATTATCATTTTTCATATTTTTTAAAATCTTATTAAACAGCCGGTCCCGTAAAGCATCCACCTCTTCATCACGACAGCATATTTGTTTAGCCAGTCCGGAATTACCGTTAATAAAAGCTGTAATACTATCCTGAAACATGCTGTCTGCTTTGGCAAGCATAGTAAACAGGTCATCCGGCTGCTGCAGTTCAGGATTTTGCGCAAGTAAAACAGCACCCTCGGCAATATTAACCGCAATATCACCCATACGTTCAATAGTATTATTAGTCTGTAAAGCTGTTATAATTATACGTAAGTATTTTGCCTCCGGTTGAAACAGAGCTATGGTACTTACACATAACTTATGAATTTCCAGTTCAAGTTTGTTTACTTTAGGCTCATCTGTCTCAATAATTTTTGCAAACTGCTGCCGGTCTCTGTTTTTCAAACCGGCAATATTCTGCTGTATCATTTTAGTTACAAGTGAACTTTGATTACTTATCAGTTTATTCAGTTTTATCATCTTTTCCTGTATCATACTATTTGCCTTTTATTAAAAATAATAACCATATTCAGCCAAATTTTCCTTCAAGATAACGTTCAGTCCTTTTATCATCAGGGGCTGTAAACAGTTTGCTGGTATTTTTAAATTCAATCAATTCTCCCAGATACAAAAAAGCAGTATAATCGGAAATACGGCCTGCCTGACCAATATTGTGAGTTACTGCCAGTATTGTTACATTTTTCTTTAAATTATGCAACAGTTCTTCTATCTTGTTAGTAGATTTAGGATCCAGAGCGGAAGTTGCCTCATCCAGAAGAAGAATTTCCGGTTCATTAGCCAGGGCCCGGGCTATACATAACCGCTGCTGCTGACCGCCGGACAATGATAAAGCGGAACTATGCAGCCGGTCGCTTACTTCAGACCATAAATTAGCATCCTTAAGGCTTTTTTCAACCTTTTCCCGGACAAGATTCTTTTTTTCACCCTTTATTTTTAAACCAAAAGCTACATTTTCATAAATAGTTTTCGGAAAAGGATTTGGTTTTTGAAAAACCATACCAACTTTAGTACGCAGATTATAAATATCAGTACCCGGAGCATTTATGTTGTGCCGATCAATAATTATTTTTCCGTCAATTTTGGTTTTTTCAATATAATCATTCATACGGTTAAAACAACGCAGTAAAGTCGACTTGCCGCAACCGGATGGGCCGATTATGGAAGTTAACTCGTTTTGGTAAACCGGGAAAGTGATATCTTTAAGTACATGATTTTTATCAAACCATAAATTTAAATTCTCCACTGACCCGTTTTTTTGTTTCTCGTCCATAATATATCCTGTAGTTTTAATCTCCCTTTTGCTGATACTTGTTTCTTATATATATAGTAGTCAAATTCAAAAAAATAAGTATGGCCAGAAGAACAACAATCGCAGCCGGCACAACACCATGTTGAAATTCCTTTACGGGATAATCAGACCAGGCAAAAATCTGCAGGGGTAAAGCACCAAAAGGACTTAACAAACCGGTCGGGGCCCGAAAAATGGAAGTAGCTACTCCTACCATTATAAGAGGTGCTGACTCACCTATGGCATTGGATACAGACAGTATTAAACCGGTCATTATACTGGGTAAAGCTTTGGGTAAAACTACATGGTGTATAGTCTGCCACTGGGAGGCCCCCAGGCCGTATGATGCTTCCCGGAGAGTATCAGGTACAGCTCTGATAGCTTCCTGGGTTGATATAATAACTATCGGAAGCACACGTAAAGTAAGCGTGAAAGCTCCGACCAGTACAATACCCGGACCCAGCCCCATAAAACTGACAAAAATACCCAGGCCTAATAAACCAAATATAATTGAAGGTACCCCGGCCAGATTGGCAATATTGGTCTCAATCACTTTGGTTAACCTGTTTTTTTCTGCGTATTCTTCCAGATATACAGCAGCACAAACACCAAGCGGTAAGGAAAACAGAGCCACCAAAGCTACCACCATAAAAGAACCTATGATCAGGGGATAGATACCGGCTTTGGCAGCAAAGCGGGAAGGAGTTTTGCTGATGAAATCCCAGTCTAACCAGCCGGCAGCATCCGCTATAACATTATAAAGCAATACTATTAAAGCCAGTATACCTATACAGGTAGCTACAGCACATACAATAGCAAAAGCTTTATCTATGAACAAACGGTATAATTTACATTTCATTTATATTTATTCTTAAATTTTTCTTTAAAATACTGACTTAAAAAATTCATAAGCAAAGTCATACAGAATAAAGTAAGGCCGATAGCAAACAAGCTTTTATAAGCTATGGAATCACCGGTTACATCACTCATCCCTATCTCTACCATAGCCGCAGTCATGGTCTGAATGGGTTTTAAAAAGGCATCACCGGGATTAAGCGGATTTACCATGCGCGCCAGATTACCGGCAGCTATAGTTACGGCCATGGTCTCCCCTATAGCCCTGGATATACCAAGAATAAAAGAAGATACAATCCCGGAAAGAGCAGCCGGAATAACTACTTTGGCAGATGTTTCATATTTATTACCTCCGAGCGAATAGGAAGCTGCCCGCAGATAGAAGGGAACAGCCTTCATGGCATCTTCACTCAAACTGGCAATAGTAGGAATGATCATAATAGCAACTACAATAGAAGCACTCAGCACATTAAATGCCTGGATAGCGGGAAAAACATTACGCAGAAAAGGGGTAATGTATACCAGGGCAAAAAAACCATAAACAACTGTGGGCAAACCTGCCAGTAATTCCAAAAACGGTTTGAGTACTTTTCTGATGCCGCTGCTAACATATTCACTTAAAAAGACAGCGGTTAACAAACCAATGGGCAGGGCGATCAGGGCAGTGGTAAAAGTAAACAGCAAAGTTCCGCTCATCAGTGGCCATATACCGAATTTTTCAGGTTTAATAGTAGGATTCCAGCTGGTTTCAGTAAAAAATTCTATTACAGATATATCACTGAAAAATACAAGCGAATCTTTAACCAGAATAATAACAATACTTACTGTAATAAGAATAGAGAAAAGAGCTGAACTTTTAAAAATATTTTTGATAATATCCTCAAAAATTGTTTTAGATTTAATATTTATATTAGTAAAAGGCATAATCAGTTTAAAGGATCAGCACACAGCCCCGCTGTATGCTGATCAATTTTTCAGGTATATTTTTTTACTGCTTCAGTAAATTTTTTCATATTTTCCTGCTGCATATCAGGGGGCAGCGGTACATAACCCACCTCTTTAATAAGATCCGTACCGGTTTGCTGCAGATAAAATTTCACAAATTTACGTACAGCCGGCTTCTTTAAAGCTTTACTGCTGACATATATAAAAATAGGCCGGGCCAGAGGGGTATAAGTGCCCTCTTTAGCAGCCTGCAAACCTGGTTGGACACCGTTAACTTTTAAAGCTTTAATATCCTGCTGGTTTTCCAGGTAGTAAGCCATTCCAAAATAACCCAGAGCTGCTGTGGAACCTTTAACTGCCTGTACGATAGTATTATCCAATTCGGTTTTCTGATAATCAGGCCGGGAGGAACGTTCTTCCCCCATAATTTTTTTAGTAAAATAATCAAAAGTTCCGGAAGCACTGGAAGGACCGTAAAGCTCTAATTCAGCATCAGGCCAGGAAGGATCCACTTCATTCCATTTTTGAGCCGGATCTTCAGGCCGCCATATATGTTCCAGCTGAGCCACTGTTATATTATTTACAGGACACTTCTTGTTAACTACAATAGTTATAGCGTCTATACCTACCTGAAACTCCAGGGGTGTAATCCCGTTTTGTTCAGCCTGTTTGAATTCTCCCTCTTTGATCCTGCGGCTGGCATCATTAATAGCTGTACGGCCCGGGATAAAAAAATTTTTAAAACCGCCGCCGGTACCGGTGGAACGTACCGGTATATTCACGCCAGGGTTTTTTTTGATAAACTCCTCTGCTACAGCTACGGTTATAGGATAGACCGTGCTGCTGCCCGCTATCTCAACATTGCCTTTCAGTCCTGCAGCAGCGTTGGAACAACTGCAGCAGAAAACAAAGAAAGCCAATGCCGGTATAATATTAAATATTAGTTTGGTTTTATTTTTCATTTTTGCTCCTTTAAAGAAAATAAAATTTAGTATTAAATTATAAATTTTCAATTAAGTAATTATTAATTTTCAGTTAATCTTATAATTTAATTTTACATGCAGATTCAATTTTATACTGACCGGCCCGGTCAATAATATTATAACCGCCCCCGGACAGTATTTCTATACTTATAGTTTTAGTAAATTTTTTACTAAAAATAAGCCACATATCAACACTCTTAATTATGTTTTCCGGTTTTTTGCCGTTTTTTATCAGCTGTAAAACCGGAGCTTCCGCTTCCAGTTCCAGCTCTGCCGCATCTTTTTTAAAAAAAGAAAATTTTACAGTCGGTTCCATTTCCAGACTAAATTCTCCTTTACTATTATCCATAATATCAAACTCCAGGTCAGCTCCCAGCTTAAACTTACCCAATGTTACATAGGGTTCCAGGCTAATCTCATCAGCAAAAACGGCCTTAACCAGGGAATAATACAACTCGTTTTGTAATCCCAAACTGAAAATACCCGGTTTAAGTTTAAATTCACTCTCCAGTTCCAGTTCCCCGGCTTGCGGATCAGGCAGCAAAGGAATTTCCCATTCCAGACTGATATGATAAGTAAATGTTTCTTTTTTACGGGAGAATTTTACTTTTGGTTCAGCTGCCAGAACAAAACCTTCATTAAACGCTGCTTCTGATTCACTCTGCAGCTGGACAGACCAGCCTGCTCTGAGCAGAGATGGCAGAAGAGAAAGTAAAACTGCTGCTGCTAAGATTTTTTTCATAATAATCACCTTTAGTTTATAAATATTAATAATATCATAGCGCATCTATATTAATTTTTGATTAAGAAATTGTTAATTTTCGGTTAATTTGTTAATTTTCAGTTAATTTTTGCTTAATTTTACTTAAATTTAATAATAATTATTTCATTTTCTTAATAGTTTCTTAACAAAAATTTAATCTTAAATTAACAAATTAGTTTTATGATAACACCCAAAACATTAAACAAGGTTTTTCCCTATGCAAAGTAAAAATATCTTTATCATCCTGCTAACATATTTTTCATTTTTCGAATTTATTCCGGCACAAAGCAATGCTGCCGACCGCACTGATTTAACCGTTACCAATGAATCCGCAAAAGTATATCAGACCAATACAGCGCTGGCAACTGACACTAATATTATTTCCTCCCCCTCCATGGCAAGTGCCGGCGCCGGAATGATTACCGGAAAGGTAATAGATAAACAGACAGGACAACCGATTCCCTTTGCTACCGTCTCTGTAGAAGATGCCGAGGGTAATGATACCGGCGGTTTTGCAACTACAGATATAAACGGCATCTATACTGTAAATGGTGTTGCTTTAACCAATATTGTTTTAATATTTGACAGTGACGAATACCTGCAGGCAGCATTACCGGTAAAAATAGAAAAACCTGAAACCAGCGTTAATGTCAGCCTGAAACCGGCAGGTAAAACCGGCCAGGATAAAAAAAGGCTGCGGGATGTCAGAGTAAAAGCGCAAAAAATTTCCGGCAGCGAAGCTACCCTGTTGTCCAAACGGCGTAAAAGTATGGTGGTTCAGGATGCTATTGGTTCCGAAGAGATAGCAAAATCTCCTGACAGTGATGCCGGTGATGC
>Ga0102934_1001421_pt1 | contig 16798 bp, 11 predicted proteins | sample SalPonR2_A_D1_MG_FD_78175 | JGI IMG/M metagenome (GOLD analysis project Ga0102934, IMG submission 78175) | Salt pond soil microbial communities from South San Francisco under conditions of wetland restoration - Salt Pond MetaG R2_A_D1_MG | ecosystem: Environmental > Aquatic > Marine > Intertidal... | reverse complement strand
CGGTTTTACCCCTTCTGTGGGCGGATCAGCAACATAATAAACATCAACTGTATCATTCCAGTGCAGTTTATTTTTAATTTTCCATGCTTTGCGGTTTATAATCCGCTCTTCATTTTTAAAAAAGATATTATTCTGGATCTGTCTTTTTTACTAAAACCAGCAGCTGAAATGAATCTAAAGATTTTAGATCAATTTTTGCTTCAGCACCAGGTCCTAAAACGTGAACTTGTGCAGGAGGATGATCATTTGTCCTGATTGCAAATTTCAAGTTACTGGTTCTAAAAAAAACAGGTATATATGTATATGATACATATATAAAACAAAAAAGTCAAATATTGAGGTTTACGAGTTTCACCATAACAATCAATAATATGTTCAGGATTTCTGGATATCAGGATTATATATTCGTTTCCAAAGTAATTTTTGGGGTGCAAAATTAAAAAGTAGTCCAATTTCAGTATTTGTTGATTTCAAGTAATTTTTAACTTGTCGGATATGGCAGTCTATTGGAGTTGCAGTAGTTTTTAACTCAACCACAATGTGGTCATATATAAAAAGGTCAATGTAGTGAGTGCCGATATTATATTTTTTATAGTATATCTTGACCTTTTTTTCTGCAGTAAATGGAATATTTCGTTCAGAAAGCTCTATTTTCATGGCATTTTTATATAAAATTTCTAAAAAACCATATCCCATACTTTGATACACTGCAAGCGCGCAACTAATAACTGCATAAGTGTCAGCGTCATTGATTTCAGACATTTTAATCTCCTTTTGTTTTTAAAAGAAGATCATCAAAGCGAAGCGAGTCAAGCCCGAAGGGAGCGCAGCGAACGGAGCGGCTTTACACGCTGAACGCAGATGATATAATACTTAAAATAAAAGAAAACATCCGGAAATCTTGCCATCCTGTTCATATTTTTCTTAAATTCTGTTTTTGCAATTCCCAATGCCTTGGTGACTTAATGCAGTTATTTGATTAGGTTTTACACAATCGTAACAAAAAAATGGTGAAACTCGTATTGAGGTTGTCATATTTTTATGTAAACTGGTTTTCAAGTACATCTTTTTCCCTTCCCTGCTCTCTGTGCTCCTCTGCGGTGCTCCGTGTCCCTTTTTTTTATAGCGCCGTTCGAACGCATCAGGGACGGCGGCCGGGGTCGACCTCCGGCCCTGCAAGTGCCTGACTAAATGTACGATGGTGGGGGGTTAGAGGAAAGCTTTATAGGAACAATCAAAGACTTTTGCCAATTTAATGGCCATTCCTTTCCCGATTGGCCGTCTTCCTGTTTCCATATTATAAATATTTTGTTCAAGAACCCCATTAAGCTTTGCTCCAAGCTCTTTTCTGGTTAATCCGTCTCTTTTTCTGTACAATTTCAGTGTTTTTTCAGGAGTAAGAGAGGCATTAATCTCTTTTAATTTTTCATCAGAGCGGATAAAATCATCAACATCCCTGTAATCATCATTATCTTCTTTTTCTATTATTTTTATGTGATTACGTTTTAAAAAGGAAGTTATCTTTTTTTTGTATTTCAATGGGATGTGTTCAATTTTATAATCTTTTTTTTTTGTTTTTTCTATAATTATTGTCATAAGATACCTCCTTATTTTTTATATATTTTATTCGCATCTTCATGAGAGCCGGCAAAATAAATGTTTAATATTAATTCCTTTTTATTTCTTTGCTCCCAGCATACAACCCATTTATTGGCTTTTATATGACAGTGGAATTTATTTTTCCCCAGTTTTCCATAATGTGGCCAATTTGTACGAAAAGGTCCTTTGTTTTGTAGCTCATTTTTAAGAAGAATAAAATTTGCAATTACATTTCCAGGCATTTTTTTTATATTTTTTTCAGATCGTTTGTTAATCGTTACTTTATATGCCACATGTTAATTATAATGCAAATTGCATTATAATGCAATAGAATCTTAAAATATGTTGAAATTTTCTAATAAGTATTAATTTTTATTTCTGATCGTATTTTTTACCGAATTGCGGTCATAGTTTTTTACAGAAAATTTTACGAAAATTTGCATTTTGGGATTTTGAATTTTAAAATGCTGGTACAGCATTTTAGTTATGCGTGACATTGGGGAATTTCCAACACTAATTTTCCTCTACTCAAAAAGCATAACAGCCGCTATGTAAAAACATAAGTAGCCGCTGCGCTTTTTCTTGCCGGTATGTGGCAGAAAGAATTATTTATTTGCGGGCAGTGAAAATGGCGCCATACGCGCGGCAATCATTTACGCGCTGATTTTAACCTGCCGCATTCATAATATTGATCCGTATCATTATTTTATCAAGGTTTTTAAACTGATAGCAGCAAATCCGGAGACTGAACTGGATATGATGCTGCCTGATGTTATAAATTTATAACGGGTTTGGCCGAAGGGTTACGGTTTGCTGTGTGCTATAACACCGTCAATAATAACCATCTCAACATCAAAATCCCGGTTCATTATTATTATATCAGCATCTTTTCCTGTCGCCAGTATTCCTTTTTTATGTTCGAGTTTTAATACACGCGCAGGATTAAGGCTTGCCATACGTATAGCTTCATGTGCTGGTATGCCCGCGTATTTCACCAGATTTTTAACTGCTTTATCAAGGGTCAGCACACTTCCTGCCAGCGTGTTGTCTGTGAGGGTTGCTTTGCCCTGTTTCACTTTTATTTTTTTCCCTGCCATATTATATGTGCCGTCTCTGCTGCCGGCAGCATTAATCGCGTCCGTAATAAGGATTATCCCGCTTGGGCCTTTCATTTTATAAAGGAGTTCTATAACAGCAGGGTGTACATGTATACAGTCTGCTATGAGGTGAACCTTGAGCTCCCTTTTCAAAAGAGCAGCAGTTATAATCCCCGGTTCCCTGTGGTGCATTGGGAGCATGGCATTGAATATATGGGTAATCTGGGACAGGCCGTTGTCTATTGCTACTTCTATATTTTCATATCTGGCCAGGGAATGCGCGATGCCGAGAACAACACCGCTCTGCATGGCTGTCTGCATCACATCGTGAGCTCCGGGCAGCTCAGGCGCTATAGTCATTAATTTTATGAAATCTTTACCCGCTTCAGAGAGGGTAAGCCAGTTATCAATATTTGCATCCCAGATATATTTTTCGTTTAATGCGCCTTTCATTTTTTTATTTATAAAAGGGCCTTCGAGATGCATGCCGTGCAGTACGGAATGTTTTCTTTTTTTTCTGCAGTAGGCTGCTGTCTGCCTGATGGTTTTAAGAAATTTTTGTTTTTCATCTACATACAGGGTGGCAAGCATATGGGTGGTGCCGTGGGAAATAAAGAAATCTGTAATTGAATCAAAATCCTTTTGGCTTCCGTTATTAAAAAAACAGCCTCCGCCGCCGTGCACATGCAGATCAATAAAACCGGGTGCTGCAATTTTATCTTTGCAGTCTATAACTTCGGCTCCGGGCGGGAGAAAAACATTGTCAAATTTACCCATCTGGGTTATTTTTTTATTTTCTATAATAATGCATTCTTTTTCCGCCATTCTGAAAGGTGTGGCAGCGGATACGTTTATAAGTGCTATAGGTTTTGTGTAATTTTTATGGTCAAGTTTTCCAAGCCTGCCTTCTATGGAAAAAGATTCCCGTTTTACATAGTTTCTAATTATTTTTTTTGTCCTTCCTCTGGGAAGGTTTCTTTTTCTTATATGGAAATCATGAATTTTTTTAAACCTGGCCAGGTCTTTTGTGTATGTTTCAATCTCTGTTTGTATTTTTTGATTTAATCCCGGCGTATCTTCCGGCCGGCCTTTTTTTTCTTTTTTTATAAAGTATTTATATTTTTTTTCATCAGGTACAATAACAGCGTGAATACTTTCTGATCTGTCAGGTCTCTGTTTGCCTATAATGCATGCTTCTTTTATAAAAGGACTTTTAATTATTCGTTTTTCAAGTTCTTCAGGATAGACATTAACTCCTGCGCTTGTTACAATCAGGTTTTTTATTCTTCCTGTTATATAGAGGAATCCATCCCTGTCCATATAGCCTGTGTCCCCTGAATAAAGCCAGTCTTTTTTTATAATTTTATTTGTGCCGTTTATATTATTTTTATAACCTTTCATAAGGTTGGGGCCTTTTATGCAGACCTCTCCATTTTTATCTTTGTCCCGGGAGATGATTTTCACTGTAACACCGGGCAAAGCTTTTCCCACCGAGCCTGTTTTTTTGTAACCCGGGGGCGTGATCGTAGAAATGCCGGTAGTTTCTGTGAGTCCGTAGCCCTGAAGAAATTCAATACCCAGTTCCATGTATCCTTTAATAACCTCTTCATCAATAGGAGCGCCGCCGCTTACGTAAAACTTTGTTTTTCCGCCTAAAAGACGGACTGCTTTTTTTATAAGCGTTTTATTGTTTTTATCTATAAGTTCGTTGATTCTCAAGCCTCTTCTGCCTGAAGCCTTGTAAACAACATTTTCAAGGAGTATTTTAAAGAGCATGGGAACAGAAAGCATTATAGTAGGCTTTGCCAGCTGCATGTTTTTAAATATAACAGTATATTTAAGACTTTTGGAATAGGTTACTTTTGCGCCTGCCATCAGCGGCATAACCAGGCCGCAGCACAGTTCAAAGGTATGACTCAGGCTTATTACAGAAAGAAAATTGTCATCATTTTTTACAGGCAGTACCTGGAGCAGATGCGTTAAATCAAAAATAATATTGCTATGCGTAAGCATCACACCTTTGGGCTGGCTGGTTGTGCCGGAAGTATATATAATAACAGCAGTGTCGTTTTCTTTGGCCCGGGGCAGTTTGGGGACGGGATGTGAATTTTTCAGTATATTTTTAAGACAGGAAATATTATTTATTCGGCCGGTTTTTGTGTGCAGTGTTGCTGTTTTGTTTTTTTTCTCCGCTCCGCGCTGCAGTGTTTGCACTTCCGGGCTTTGATCAAGCAGTATTATCTGATTAAGATTATGCTTTTTAATTTTTTTATACAGCTTCCCGGTTGTAAAGATGCACTGTATACCTGTGTCTTGCAGTATATGCCGGATTTCCGCTTCGCCTGAGTTAATATCAACAGGTATAACTGTGCTGTTATTCAGTATAATTCCCCAGAAAGCCGCTGCCCATTCAGGTATGTTAGGAGCGAATATGCCTACAGGTTCCTGCGGTTTTATTTTTTTGTTTTTAAGAAATGCGGCAATCCTGACCGAGATGTTTGCAATATCATCATAAGTAAATTTTTTATATTTGTTGTTTTTATCAAGTATCTGGTATGCTGTCCTGGTTTTATGGGCAGCGCATTTCTGCGTAAATAATCGGGAAAGTATTTTAGTGTTTTGCATGAGCTACAGTGGCAGGTGTGTTTCCTTATAATGCTCTCCGGCATTTGCTTAATGTATTTTATTATACTGTGTAATATATGATTTTTCAATTACCCTTGTTTGACCTTATATTACCGTAATTATATAATAAGCTGTAAATTATAAATTATGGTCTCTCGGTTTATTAATAAACATTAAAAGCAGATGGTATTGCAGCACCCGGACAGAAGGTATAATTCCTACAGCAGTTATTTAAAAAGCAGGTTTAACTGCCGGGTAAGCAAGATTCCGGTAAATGCCGGCTTTACCTGTCCTAACCGGGACGGCACTAAAGGCTGGGGCGGATGCACTTACTGTAATAATACTGTATTTGCCGGCGGAGATCCCCGCCTGTCTCCTGCTGTCCAGGTACGAAAAGGAATTGACCGGGCTTTACAGTATAATCCGGATAAAAAATTTATTATTTATTTTCAGCCTTATACCAATACTTATGCTCCGGCAGCAAAATTAAAAGAGATATATGATGCTGTGCTGGCAGTATGCCCGGAAAAAACAGCAGGGCTGGCAGTGGGTACCAGGGCAGATTGTCTGGATCATGATAGAGTGCAGTTATTGGCTGGATATACAGGTAAATATGACGTAACTGTTGAGCTGGGCATGGAGTCGATCTATGATAAAACCCTGCAGCGGATAAACCGCGGTCACAGTTTTGCAGATTTTTGCCGGAGTGTAAAGATGATAAACCGGCTGCGCGCTGACTTGCCCCATGATAAATTTAATATATGCGCCCATATTATACTGGGTTTTCCCTGGGAAAGTGAACAGATGCAGCTTGCTTATACGAAAGTGATCAATGAATATAAATTTACTTTTATCAAGCTGCATCATCTGCATGTAGTTAAAAATACAGCTTTGGCAAAGGAATATCAGAGAGATAAGTTTGAGCTTTATACTCTGGAAAACTATGCCCTCTTGCTAAGTAAATTTATTGCCCGCCTGCATCCTGATATAGTAATCCAGCGTTTATTCGCTACTGCTCCGCCTGCTTTTAACTTGGCGCCGCAGTGGCATCTTGATAAAAACCATGCGCAGCAGTATATTGAGAAAATTTTAGCGCAGCAGCATATAAGACAGGGCAGTCTTTACCGGTAAGGCTTGAGACCGCCCTCCTTGGAACAGCGCTTAATCAATCTTGGGATGATCAGCAAAACTGGCTTTATATTTTGCCATCTCATTATCATCCAGTTCATAATCATTAAGTTCGCCGTCGATATATTTATTATAACCCTGCAGGTCCATCAAACCATGTCCGCTGTAGTTCATAAGGATCACTTTTTCCTTACCCTCTTCTTTGGCTTTTAAAGCTTCGTCTATGGTGCAAGCTATAGCATGAGTGGTTTCCGGCGCGCAGATAAAGCCTTCGCTCTGGGCCCAGGTAAGACCCGCCTCATAACATTTTAGCTGATGGTAACTAAGGGGAGTAACCAGTTTGTCTTTGACTGCTCCGGAAACCAAAGGCGCCATGCCATGGTAGCGCAGGCCGCCGGCGTGGATAGGAGCCGGTACAAAGGTATGGCCCAGAGAATACATTGGCAGTAAGGGTGTCATTTTGGCTACATCACCATGATCATATACATAGGGAGCCTTGGTAAGCGTGGGACAGGCTGCCGGTTCTACGGCGTAAATGGCAATGTCCTCTCCATGAATTTTGTCGTTTATAAACGGAAAAGCCAGCCCGGCGAAATTACTGCCCCCGCCGGCGCAGCCGATAACCACGTCAGGTTTTTTAATACCGACAGAGGCCAGCTGTTTTTTGGCTTCCTGTCCGATAATAGTCTGATGCAGCATCACATGATTAAGTACACTGCCGAGTGAATAACGGGTGGATCCGCTCTGGTCATGCACTGCCTCTTCGATAGCTTCGCTGATCGCTATTCCGAGGCTTCCCGGTGTGTCCGGGCTTTCTTGCAGTATACGCCGGCCGGTCTCTGTCTCATTACTGGGACTGGGTACACAGTTAGCGCCCCAGGTTTTCATCATTATCTTACGGAAAGGTTTCTGGTCAAAGCTGACTCTAACCATATACACTTTGCATTGGAGACCTACCAGCTGGCAGGCAAAAGAGAGGGCGCTGCCCCACTGGCCGGCCCCGGTTTCAGTAGTAAGGTTTTTAATGCCGAATTGTTTATTGTACCAGGCCTGGGCAACAGCAGTATTGGGTTTGTGACTGCCCGGGGGACTGACGCTCTCATCTTTATAGTAAATTTTAGCCGGTGTATCAAGGTGTTTTTCCAGATATTCAGCACGGCGCAGCGGAGACGGACGCCAGCGGTAGAGGATGTCAAGAATTTCTTCCGGTATATCGATCCAGCGTTGGGTGCTTACTTCCTGTTCGATCAGATTATCCGGGAATACGGGTTTTAAAGCATCAGGTGCTACCGGTTTACCGTCAGGACCCAGCGGCGGTTTGGGCGGTGTAGGCAGGTCAGGCGCCAGGTTATACCATTTTTTGGGAATATCTTCCTCATTTAAATAAATCTTTTTATTTGCCATTTTGTCTCCTTGATTCTTTTATCAAATTTATCATGTTTTCAATTTTTTTAAAAAGGCTGGACTATAAAACCGGAGGTTTTTTTAGATGCAGCTACAGTATATGATATAATTAAAGCGGCTTTGCTTGCTGCTGGTTGTTTTATTATGGATTAAAAACAGTTGTTGCACCAGGGAATTAACTTGTAAAAAAACCGTTTAAATGGGAAAATTTTATAATGGGAAATAAAAAAAAACAGCCGCCGGCAAGCGGCCATAACTTTATACGTGATATTATCCGTCAGGACCTGGAAAGCGGTAAATGTCAAAAAATTATTACCAGGTTTCCGCCGGAGCCTAACGGTTATCTGCATATAGGGCATGCCAAAGCTGTCTGTACTGATTTTGAGCTGGCCCGGGAGTTCGGCGGTGAATACCATCTCCGTTTTGATGATACCAACCCGCTTAAAGAAGAGGGCGAATATGTAGAAGCTATTAAAACCGACATTAAATGGCTTGGCTATGACTGGGGTAAACATCTTTACTTTGCTTCCGATTATTTTGACCGGATGTATGAATATGCTCTGCAGCTTATCAAGCAGGGACAGGCTTATGTTGATGATCTTAATGCGGAGCAGATCCGGGAATACCGCGGTACGCTGACCCAACCGGGCCGGGAAAGCCCATGCCGTAACCGCAGTGTTGATGAAAATTTAAAACTTTTTACCCGCATGCAGGAGGGAGCATTTGCAGACGGGGAAAAGGTTTTACGGGCCAAGATAGATATGGCGGCACCTAATATTAATATGCGCGACCCGGTTATGTACCGTATCAGTCACAATAAACACCACCGTACCGGTGATCAATGGTGTATCTATCCTATGTATGACTGGGCTCATGGTCTGGAAGACAGCATAGAAAAGATAACCCATTCTCTTTGTGATATTAGTTTCGAGGATCACCGCCCTTTATACGAGTGGTTTCTGGAACAGTTGGGTATATATAAACCGCAGCAGATCGAGTTTGCGCGGCTTAATATCTCCTATACAATTACCAGTAAAAGAAAGCTGGCTCGTCTTGTAGAGGACGGTCATGTCTCAGGCTGGGATGATCCGCGCATGCCTACTTTATCCGGATTGCGCCGCCGCGGCGTACCTGCGGCTGCTGTCCGGGAGTTTATGCGCCGGATCGGGGTAGCTAAAAACGAAGGTGTGGTGGAGGTTTCCATGCTGGAATACTGTGTCCGTGAGGTGCTTAACTATACTGCGCAGCGCCGGATGGGGGTGATTGATCCCCTGCTGCTTATCATTGATAATTATCCGGAAGACAAAGAGGAATACGTGGAAGCAGTTAATAATCCGGAAGATGAAACTGCCGGCAAAAGGAAGCTTCCTTTCAGCAAAGTACTTTATATAGAAAAAGCTGATTTCCGTATTGATCCTCCGCCTAAATTTTTCCGTCTGGCGCCCGGAAGGGAGATCCGTCTTAAATTTGCCTATTATGTCAAATGTGTTTCCTATGATACGGACAGCAGCGGCAATGTTACAGCTGTGCATTGTACTTATGACCCGGCCAGCCGCGGGGGCTGGACAGAGGACGGCCGTAAGGTAAAAGGTACTTCGCACTGGGTTTCGGCACGGCATGCGTTTACAGGAAAAATTTTAAATTATGACCGGCTTTTTAATAAGGAGGATCCGGCCAGAGCGGCCCCGGGTGAGGATTTTACTGCCAATCTTAATCCTGACTCTCTTTCGGAAAACAACAGCTGTAAGCTGGAACCCTCTTTAAAAGAAGCTGCACCGGAGCAGGTTTTTCAGTTTGAACGTCTGGGCTATTACTGTGCGGACAGTAAACTCTCCCGGCCGGGCGCGCCTGTTTTTAACCGGACCGTTACTTTGCGCGATACCTGGGCCAAGAAAAATAGATGCTGAAAGCTGTACTCTTTGATCTGGACAATACTTTATATTCCTATACCCATGCCAATAACAAAGGCCTTTATAAATCATTAAAAAAATTCTGCGCCTGTACCAATACCGCTTATAAAAAAGCAGCAGCAGCTCACGACCGTATCCGGCTGGAACTGAAAGAGGATCTTGATAACGCACCTGCTTGTCATAACCGTGTTCTTTTTTATAAACGTATGTTCGAAGAGGTTAAAAAAGTTGTTGATTATAAACAGGTATTAAAGGTTTACCGGACCTACTGGCGTTTTTTTTATAAAAATATTAAACCGGCTTGCGGCCTGCTTAAGGTGATGTCCCGGCTCAGGGAGCTTGGTCTTAAAACCGCCGTGGTTTCCAACTATGTCAGTTCACACCAGCTTAAAAAACTGAGCCTGTTAAAATTGGCCTCTTTCTTTGATGCAGTTGTTATCAGTGAGGAGGTAGGTCTGGAAAAACCCGCACCCGGCATCTTTGCGTATACACTGGATAAGCTTGCTTTGAAGCCGCAGGCAGCGGTAATGGTCGGTGATAATTACCGGGCAGATATCAAAGGTGCTGCTGCCTGCACCATTAAGACAGTACTTACTGCAGAATTCAGCGAACAGCCGCCGGAGAAGCAAAGTGCAGACTATCATATTAAACGGCTGGATGAACTGCCGGGTTTACTGCAAAGGGAAAATTTTTGTTAAAAAATACAGTTTTCTGTTTGCTTTTTTTTGCTTGTATTTTTTTATACGGACAGGATTCCTGTTCTGTGTCTATGGACGGCTTTACCCTGTCCCGGCCTGAAAAGGAGCTCTTAAAAGCCGCAGCCGGCAAAAGGACAGCATACTCTTTATGGCAGCATTATATGACTGTATGCCGCCTGACCAACAGCAAAAAGCACGCAGCACTCAGCCGTAAACATATGACTTTTGTTAAACGTATTAAGGCTTTGGTTCCGGACGGTAATGATTATGCTACAGCCCGTAGACTCTGCGAGCTTATGCATAGAGAACTCCTGGAGCAATATGACTTTAACGCTGTTTTCCCCGGTCCTCTGCTGCAAAAGGGGGTCTACAATTGTGTAAGCTCGGCTTTCCTTTACGCTGACCTTTTAAAGCGCTATGGTATTGCTTTTCAGTTTGCCTGTGTGCAGGACCATACTTTGATATATGTGCTTATTAACGGGAAAAAAATACAGACAGAAACCACTTCTGTGGCCGGTTTTGATGCCGGTAAATATGTTATAACCAACGAGGACGGTTCCTGGACAAAATCTACAGCCAAAGCTTACAGGGGCGCGGTATACAAAAATGAACAGGAGATGCTGGCGGTTATGTGTCATGACAAACGTATCCATGATCTTCTGGCCGCCGCCGGGGTCAGGGAAAACTATAAAGTAACCAGGGAAGGATGGCTGCTGGATAATAAAAACAGTATTTTACAGGAAAATCTTATTTCCTATGCTGTGCAGTATCTTAATACAGCTCAGCTTGCAGACAAAACCAGGCGTAAAATATTGCTGGAAAATTTATGTATTTTTTCCAACCGTAAACAGTATATACCGCAGTTTATCTCAGCCGGCAGTGATATTGTGTACGGTTATTATATAGACAATGATAAGAAAAAGATAAAAGAATTGCTGCAGGCTGTTGAACAGACTGCAGCTCCGGTAGCAGAACCTGTTATAGAGGGTATCTATGTTAACCTGAGCTCCCGGCTGCTTGGTCAGGCAGCATATGCGGATGTGGACAAGGTATGTGCTGAGGGTTTGGCCCGTTTCCCCGGCAATGATGCTTTAAGTAATAACCGTAAAAGCGCTTCTATTCTGCAGGCTGATACTTACAAAGATATGAACCGTATTTTGGCAAGATATAGAATGCTTTTTAAGGAAAATAAAGAAGACATGCAGGTTATTAACAGTTTTATTCTTAAGGTTGAGCCTTTTTTCAGGGCTGTTCTGAAAAAAGGGGATACAAAAAAAACGCTGATCTGGCTTAAGCAGGTTACTGCTGCGGGCGGTAGCTCCCTGCGCCGCAGATTGATCAACTACGTCTATGTAAACCTGGTATATGAACTTAATCAAAACCGTGAGTTTCAAAAAGCCTTAGGTACGGCTGTTGCGGTTTTTCAACTGGATTTTTTCCCCAAACTTGCCCAGAATTATCTGGCGGTTCTTTCCGGATTCAGTGAAAAACTCTATCTGGAACAGGGCTTCAGGAAGATGCTGCTTACGCTTAGTAATGAACTGCAAAAGCTGCCTCTGGAAAAATTTCCCGGTTATCAAAAGATACCGCAGCAGTTACAAAAAACGGTTACCGGCTTTTTGGTTAAAGAAGTTAAAGCCGGCAATTTTGAGAATGTTAGTGCTGCGCAAAAGGTTTTTACTTTTCAGGATGCGGAACACAGGCAGACCGCCCTGCTTGATACCATATATATAAATGCTGTTTATGAATTGATCAAAGAAAAAGCTTACAGCCGGGCTGTTTTAACCGCGGAACAGGTTTTAAGTAAAAAAAGCAGTAAAAAATTTATCAATAATTATGTATATGCTCTGAGGCAATACGCCGGCCGGCGTCTGCTGCAGAAAGACACCTCCGGTACAGCTGCGCTGCTGCGGGAAAAAATAAACAAATATCCTTTTGTAAGCGAATTAAAAACACTTTTATTTGAAGTGTACCGTGATACCCTGGTAGAGCTGATAATAAACGGGCAGCTTACTGAAGCTAACCGCATTATCAATTCCTTTGCCGGCTATTTTGATAATGCTTATATGCAAAAACAAAAAGCAGCCTTGTATACTGAGGCTTCCTACAGTCTTTTACAGAACAAGGCCTTTTTTCCGGCCTATAAAGCTGCTGCTTTTGGTTTGCAGCAGGTATTTAATGATAAACTTTTCCGTAATTTTAATGCGGCTCTATATAGATATGCCCGGCAGCAGCGTTTTCCGAAGGCAATTAGTCTGTATAAAGAGCAGTTTAAGCTTTATAAAGATAAGGCCGGCCTGCGGGAAAGTTTTACAGCTTTACTTTCCCCAATGCTTTTAACCAATCTGCAAAACCAAGCCTGGAACAAGACGGAAACTCATATTAAACTGCATCGTTCTCTGGCAGGCAAAGAGTTAAATAAAAAATTGTGCGCTAATGTTTTTACCCGGAGCAGCTATATCGCTCTTACTGCCGGTGATTTGCAGAAAGCTTTAAACATTTGTGAACTCGGCAGCCGTTATACTGAATCAGCTAAATTTAAAAATAATTATATAGTTGCTTTGCGCCGGTATATAAAACAACAGGTGACAGCAGGTAATACTGCTCCGGCGCAAAAACGGTTAACCACAGCCGGGAAGCTGCTGCCGGAAAATAAAGCTGTTGCCGGTCTGCAGCAGCTGCTGCAGGGTAAATCTCAGTAAATCTTTGCCCCCTTGTTGTAATAGGCTTCTTTAATAACATTGCCGTTTATGTCAAACTCGTAAAAATAACCATGTTTTAATCCCTTGTGATAATTGCCTTTTTCCTGAATTTCACCGGTGGGATAATAGCTGAACTGTAAACCGTTTTTCTTTCCGTTTTGATAATGATATGTTTTTTTTATATAGGTATGGCTGTAGTAATATTTTACCGCTCCGTGCAGTTTGTTATGACGGTAGCTATAGGTCATCAAAGGTCTCCGGTTACAGCCGTAAGTAATGCCCGGCCCCTGTTTTTGGTTGTTCAGACAGTTGATTTTTTCAATTAGATGGTATTCCGGAAAATATTTGTAACGTCTGATCTCACTGTTGATTTTATAATTACTGATGGTAAAGGCCAGATAACCGTTCATACCTGTATATAAATTGGTTATCTCCGCGTGTGCTATTTTTTTTTTAAAATGATCATAAAAGGTTAAGGGTTGTTTTATAAGACTGCCATGATCTTTATAATTAAGAATAAAGGTGGTAAGTTTCCGGCCGTTATCATGGTAGAGCCGCGCTTCAGGATAGGGCCAGTTGCCTTTAAGGATAAAGGAAAGACGGCCGTTATGATGATAACCTTTATTTATAGTATAATCCTTATACCAGTTATTGTTATATTTTAATTTACCGTCCGGGTAATAAAATTTATGTATTTCATTGGTGGCTTTGTTGGAAAAAACATAAACAGAATAGATACTGCCGTTTTCATAATAATTGGTAGTGCTCTCATAATAACGGCGTTTAAAAGCAGTAAGACGCTGAATTCTGCCGGAACGGTAATAATTGGTTTTTATATAATGGGGGATATTACTCTGATAAGTACATACGCTTTTTAGTTCTCCGCCGGGATAATAAAAAAGTTCTTTTCCATGCTTGAGGTCATTGCTGTAACAGGTCTCAGAGCGGATAGTGCCGCTGATATAAAAAGTCTGGGCTTTGCCGGTCTGGCGGCCGTAATAGTAAAGTTTGTGCTGCCACAGATTACAGTTGGTATAGTAGCGGGTGTACTGGCCGTGTAAACGGCCGTTTGTATAATAGCTGCGGCTTAGCACAGTGCCGTTATTATAATAAATGATTTTAAAACCGGTCAGAACACCGTTCCGGTATTTTACTTTATAGCGGAGACTGCCGTCAGGGTAAAATACACTGTAGGTACCGTTAAGGCGGTCATTAAGGTAGTGGCACTCCTTCAGTACAGCGCCGTCAGGAAAATATGACACGGCCGGACCGTTTTTCAGTCCATTTTGCAGTTTTATTTTATGTTTCAATGCTCCTGATTTGTAATACCATTTTTGCCGGTAAATATTACCTTCTTTTACTTTTTTCATTAAAAGCCGGCCGTCCTCATAAAAAAGTATATTTTCCGCAGCGGCATTAAGTATAAAAACCAGACAGAAAAGCAGGATTTTATTGTGTTTCATCTATATATAATAATTATCGTATACACTAGTTGGTAATTCAAACAGGAATTACAATTTACATCCTGTTGTTAATATTAATTTTTTTGCCTGAATAAGTCATAGTATAATTAACCTTATAAATGGATACTGTTAAAAAAAAAATCGTAGTTTTTTTCCCTAATAAAATATTTTTCGGGGCGCAGATAACTCTGATCCCCTTTTTTTTTTATTTAAAAAACAACATTATCAATAGCTGCGTTTATGTTATTACTCCGGTTAGAATACATCCTTTTTTTACAAAGCAGAAACTGATCGATGGTTGTTTTAACTACCAGGGGCATCCCTGGCGTTTTTTCCGGAAAAAACTGCGCCAGCTGGATCCGGATATTATATTTAATCTGCGTCCTTCTACTCTGCCTGTAAATCTGGCTGCCCGGCTGCAGTGCCGGCAGGTTTACAGTTTTTTCAGATGGCCTGCGGTTTTACTGGGCATAAAAACCGTACCGGAAACCATACAGTACCGCAGTAACCAGTATTTAAAACTGTTAGAGCGGGCAGGCTTGTCCCGCCCGGCAACAGCTTTGCAGAATTTTTTTCATAAAATAGCAGCGGAAGCCGAGGTCACTATACCGGATAAAGACTATATCATATTTATGCCGGGCGGAGGAGCAGGCAGCTTTAAAAAATGGCAGCCGCAGAAATTTCTGCAGTTACAACAGAAAATTTTATCCTTCAATAAAAATTTAACATTTGTTGTTATACTGGGTGATGCTGAAAAAAAAATGCGGAGTATATTTAAAGAGGCTGTCTGTTATATAAATCCGGCCGTTAGCTCTATTTTTAAACTCTGTTCCGGCGCGCGCCTGGTTATTGCCAATGATTGCGGCCCCAGCCATGTTGCGCATTTGCTAGATGTTAAGCGCATCATTTTATTCAGCAACTATGAACGTGATTTTAATGAACAGATGGCTAACTGGTATTTACCTGCTGCCGGATGCCGTATCATTGTCTCCCCTTATCAAAAGGAACGCGGCCGGCAGCTGCAGCAGATAGCACCGGAAAGAGTCTGGCAGACGGCCCGGGAATTTTTAAATTAAAATGACAAGATATGTATTTATGGTAAAATTACGGGCAATAAAACTCTTATACAGTTAAACACAGTTAGTGGCAGGTGTCTAAGGAAACTAGAATGTATAAAGAAAAAAATTTTTATTTTAAAATTTCGCGTAAATTATTACTTAATATGATAATCTGTATTATATTGGGAATAACACCAGGCAGTGCTGAGCGCAAGTTTGCGGAAAATTTTTTAACAGTAACCAACCGTCCCGGCCCGCTCTGGTACAGCAGCAGACAACTGTTGCCGGAGGATAATATAATATACGGTCCGCTGCTTATTGATTACAGTATGGCTGTTTCCTTTGATGAAGCCCTGGAACTGGTTTACAATTACGGTATCAACCATGTAAACTCATCTTCTTTTTTTGCAGTTCCGGACCGGGATATGTTTTCACTGCAGGGCGGCTCGTACCGCTGGAACCGGTTTTATGATGAGGGCTTTTTTGTAAACGATACTTTTTGGCCGGGATCTTCAGTACATGGCTTTAACGCTTTGGACAGAATTTACAGGCTGGACTCGCTGAAACACCGTATCTACGCTTCGAGCCTTTTTCCCACTAACCAGAAAGCGGAATTAGACATTGTCAGCGCCAATGTTGGTCTGGACAGCCTTAAACCCGGCCGCTCCATTCAGATGGCCGTATACCCCAAGGAAAAACACAGCTCCATACGCAATCCGGAAATCGGCCGGGCACGGAAAAGAACCCGTTACTTACTCGCTTTGGCAGACAGGATGTTTATCCCCGGTACAGCGGGCAAACTTCTGGTAGAGGCTGCTTTAAAAAACGGCCGGCGTTCCTTTCTTTGTTTTGATCACAGCGGATTGATTACCAATACTTTTATGGAAAATTTTACCCGCATTAATTTAAAGGGTGATTATCTGAGTGATAATAAACCCGGTTACAGCTGTCATTACCGTTACAGTCATTTAAGCAGGGATCAACTTTATGCGGAACATTATTACAATGCTGCGGAAACTGCTGACCTTACCCATGATGCTTTAAGTTTTTTTATTGTACGCAAGGATGATAAGCTGAGCGGTAATGCAGGCCTGACAGCAGTCAGGAAAGTTAT
>Ga0102934_1001419_pt1 | contig 16809 bp, 15 predicted proteins | sample SalPonR2_A_D1_MG_FD_78175 | JGI IMG/M metagenome (GOLD analysis project Ga0102934, IMG submission 78175) | Salt pond soil microbial communities from South San Francisco under conditions of wetland restoration - Salt Pond MetaG R2_A_D1_MG | ecosystem: Environmental > Aquatic > Marine > Intertidal... | reverse complement strand
GCCGTCGCGGGGCGGGCGGTTGATGGTGACGCCGGCGTCCATGAGCTGGCGGCAGGTGTCGTAGATGTTCTCCACCTGGTAGGCGACGTGGCCGAAGTTGCGGCCCTCGCCGTATTCCTCCGGATCCCAGTTGAAGGTGAGCTCGAGCGGGCATTCCTCGTTGCCGGGCGGCGCGACGAACACCAGCGTGAAGCGGCCCTGTTCGCTGTCGTGGCGCCGGATCTCGCGCATGCCGAGCTTGTTGCAGTAGAAGTCCAGCGATTGGTCGAGATCGCTGACGCGTACCATGGTGTGCAGGTATTTCATCGTCACCCCGGCGGTCACTTGTGAAACGGTGAGCGGAACACCCATTATAGCGGGCCATAGATCGGACCCGGAACTCATGCTGAACAGTATCCGCGCACTCACCATCGACCTCGACGACACCCTCTGGGATGTGGCGCCGGTGATCCGCCACGCCGAGGCGAAGCTCGGCGAGTGGCTGGCCAGCCGGTATCCGCGCATCCCGGAGCGGTACAAGCCCGCCGACATGCTGACGCTGCGCCAGCAGATCGTGGCAGCCAACCCGGAGCAGGCCCACGACTTCCGTTTCCTGCGCCGCGCGGTGATGCGCGAGATGGCGCTGGCGGTGGGTTATGCGGAGACGCTCGCGGACGAAGCCTTCGAAGTGTTCGACCGCCACCGCAACGAGGTGGAGTTCTTCGAGGACGTGCTGCCGGCGCTGGAGCGGCTGCATCCCCGCTATCGTCTCGTGGCCGTCACCAACGGCAATGCGGACCTGCACCGCATCGGCGTCGGCCATCTGTTCCACGGCATCGTGACCGCGGTGTCGGCGGGGGCGCCGAAGCCTCACCCGCAGATCTTCGCGCAGGCCATGGAGTACGCGCGCAGCGAGCCGGCCGAGGTACTGCACGTGGGCGATCACCCGGACCACGATATCGAGGGCGCGCGCCGGGCCGGCATGCTCACGGTCTGGGTGAACCGCAGGGGGGAGCAGTGGCCGGACCAGCTGGAACCGCCCCACGCGGAGGTGCCGGACTTCGACGCCCTGCTGGACCTGCTCGGGACCGACTGAGGGCGGGCCGTGGCACGCCCCGTCGTCATCTTCGTGCCCGGCATGAAGCCGAAGCCGGAGCCCGAGCGCCATCGCCAGCAGATCTGGCGCACCATGCTCGAAGGCGTCCGCCGGGCCGACGCGGACGTCGCCGGGGACATGGCGGCCTGCGCTGACTGCCTGACGCTGGCGGACTGGACCTGGGTCTTCTACAACACCCACGCCGATATCGAGCCCGATCTCGCCGCCATCGCGGAATTGCTCGCGAAGCCCGGCCCCACCGAAGAGGACGCCGCCGCAGCCCGGTCCTGGGGCAAGCGGCTGAAGCGTTTCGCCTACATTCTGGGGGATCTGCTGCCGTTCCTGATTCCCCATCTTGCGGACGAACGCATGCAGGTCACGCTGCAGGACGTGCGCCGGTATCTGAACGACGTCAGGGAGATCGGCCGGCGGGTGCGGCGCCGACTGGAGATGCGCCTGGATGCCGCGTGGCGCGAGGGCCGCCCGGTATTGCTGATCGGCCACTCTCTCGGCTCCGTGATCGCCTGGGATGCCCTGTGGGAACTCTCCCGCGTCGACGCGCATCCCGGCCGGGTCGATCTCTTCCTCACCCTCGGCAGCCCGCTCGGCCAGCGCTTCGTGCAGCGGCGGCTGAAAGGCCGGGATGCCGACGGCACGGAGCGCTACCCCGACAACATCCGCCGCTGGGTGAACGTCGCGGCCATCGGCGAACTCACGGCTCTGGACCGCTCGTTCCGCCGCGACTACCGGGAGATGCTGGCCGCGGGGCTGATCGAGGACATCGAGGACTACGAGGTGCTGAACTTTTTCCGCAAGGACGGCGAGCTGAACGTGCACAGCGAGTACGGCTACCTGGTCAACCGCACCACCGGCGGCATCATCGCCGACTGGTGGCGCTCCGCAACAACCACGTAGGAGGGCCTTCAGGCCCGATCCTGCTTGTAGGAGAGCCTTCAGGCCCGACCCCGTTTCTATGGTGGCCGTCGTGTCGGCCAGGAGGAGCGGATCGGGCCTGAAGGCCCTCCTACAAGTCGTCTAGTTCGGGGCTGATGACGATGTCGATGCGGCGGTTGCGCGCGCGGCCGTCTGCGGTCTCGTTGCTCGCGATCGGGCGGGTCTCGCCGTAGCCCGTGGCGCTCAGTCGGTAGCTCGGCACGCGCAGCGCGTTGATCATGTACTGCATCACGGCATCGGCGCGCGCCTGGGACAGGCGTACGTTGCTCTCGTCGCCGCCGTAGCTGTCGGTGTGGCCCTCGACGGTCAGCTGGCTGCGCGGGAAGACGTTGATGGCGGCTTCCACCTTCTCCATCAGCGGATAGTGCTCGGCCTCCAGCGAGGCGCTGCCGCTCGGGAAGCTCAGGCCGACCAGGCGCAGGGTCACGTCGTTGCCCTCGCGGAAGACCTGGGCCTCGTCGCGCTCGAACATCTTCTCCACCTGCGCGAACTGCTCGCGGATGCGGTTCTGGGCCTGCAGGCGCTCCATCAGCTCACGGCGTTCCGCGGTGGCGCCGCCCAGCCGCTCGTCCAGGATGCGGAGTTCCTCTTCCATCTCCGCCACCCGCGAGACGCTGTCCGCCAGATCCTGTTCCAGCGACTGATTGCGGGAGCGGAGATTCTCGACGTAGGTGACCAGCACGGCCGTGAGTTCCTCGTTGCCGTCGACCAGGTCGGGGACGATGTCGGCGGCGCCTGCCACGGCCGTCAGGGAGCGCTCCCAGGAGAGGATGAGTTCTTCGACGGTCAGATCGTCGTCGCGCACGTCCCGGACCACGTCGGCCAGCCGGATGGCGTGCCGGGCCTCGTAATTGGCCTGACGGGCGAGGCTGCGGGGCAGGTCGGTGTCGTAGCGGTTCTCGTTCAGCTCCTTCTCGGCCTGCTGCAGCAGGCGCTTCGAGCGCGCCAGCGTGATCGGCGCGTAGCGCTCGACCCGGGCACGGTCTGCTTCCTCGAGCAGCCGCCGGGTCTCGCTCAGGTAACGGCTCTTGATGGCGGAGAGTTCGGCATCCCGGTAGAGGCTCTCCGCCTCGCCGGCCCGCTCCTGCGCGTCCTGCAGATCGCCGCTCTCCAGTTCCCGGATGGCATCGGCGAATTTCCGTTCGGCATCTTCCCAGATCGGAGCGGAGCGCGCGGGCGCCTCGGCCGCGCGGGCGTCCTGGCGGGTCGCGATCACCGTGGCCAGCGTAATGCGGGCGAGTTCCGCCGCCTCGGCGGCCTCGCGGAACTCCTGCTCGGCGTCGGCCAGTTTGCCGCGGATGTAGTCGACGCTGCGTCCCCGGTCGAGGCCGGCTTCCGCGGCCTCGTAGTCCTTCACGCCCCGCTCCCAGTGCCGTGGCGAGAACAGGGACGCCTGGAGCTCCTCCGCGGCCGCGCGGGCGGCGTCGGCGTCCTCGAACAGGGCGGCTCTGAGCTCCTGGGCGCCCGCGGTCGCGGCGGCCAGGGTCAGGAGGCACAGGAGGAGAGAGAGCGGGCGGGTGACGGAGCGCGGCATCGGTGTTTCCTCGGGACTCCGGCCGTTCACCGGCGGAGCCTGTCCATGGCGGAGTTGCAGTGATGAATGGGTCGATAGTGTTACGTCGCTGGAGGGGCGTTGCAACCAATCTGCTCCCGTCTGCATCAAGTAACAGTAAGAAGCCCGAAAACGGGCGCAGCGGGAGGGAGCCGGATCATGAATCATCTACAGCGACAGAGCAGGGCGATAGCGGAGCGGGAGCAACGGCGCGGGCGCTGTCCGCCGGGCCCGATCATGCGGCCCTGGGGCGCGAGGAAGGCCGATTCTGTGCGGCGGCTCACAGAAACCCCCCGCGCCGGGTGCCTATCCTCGGGCTCATGGGAAGACACTGTGCCCAGTACTACGCCGAGTTCGTCCTGAGGGAGGGCGGCAGCCGGGAGGCCGACGAATACAGCGGTATCGTCGAACTGTGCCGGCCGGCCGGCGCCGACGTGGAGCCCGAACACATCGAGGCGCTGCTGGCGCACAACTTCGAACTCGACGCCGACTGCGTCCAGCTGCTGCGCTGGGCCAGGGTGCACTGACCGGCGGCAGGACGCGGCACTGCCGCGAACGTTTCTCTCCAGGCTTTCGAGCCTCCCGTTGATACGCCCGGCTTGCCCGGGCGTCTTTTTGTCCGCCGCCCGGGTTCAGGCCCCGAATACCACCTCGTAGCCGGCGTACTTGCGTATGTTCAGCACGCCGCTGTCGAGGATGAGGTACTGCCCCTTGACCCCCAGCAGGGTGCCGGTGACCGTGGGCGTCTTGTCCAGGTTCAGTGCGCGCACCTTGTCCGGGTACTCGCTGACCGGGTATTCGATCACCACTTCCTCCGCATCCGTGACCTGCTCGATCGTGCCGGCGCCGAACTCGGCGGCGATGGCATCGAGTTCCTGCCCGGCCCGCGTCAGCAGCTCGTCCCGGCTCTCGGCCAGCGCGCGGGGCTCCGGGTCGCCTTTCAGCATGCGCCGCCAGTCCGTCTTGTCGGAGACGTGGCGGCCGATGGCCACCTCGGCCAGGCCGGCGACGCGGCGGCTCGACACGCGCAGGACGGGCAGCGCCTGGCGGGCGCCCTGGTCGATCCAGCGTGTGGGCACCTGGGAGGCGCGGGTAATGCCCACCTTCAGCCCGGACGAGTTGGCCAGGTAGACCACGTGGGAGCGCATGCAGTTGGCTTCGCCCCAGTCCGGCTCGCGACAGGTGCCTTCGTGGAAGTGGCAGCGCTCCGGGCGCACGATGCAGATGTCGCAGCGGGCGAGGCCCCGGGCGCAGGGGAAGCAGTAGCCCTGGTTGAAGCTCTTCGACGTCTTGCGCCCGCAGGCCACGCAATGGATGGCGCCGGTATGGGTGAGCGCGATCTCCCGGCCGAGGTAGTCGTTCAGCGGCTCCTCGGTGTCGCCCAGGGGCAGCCTATAGCTAACGGGCGCGCTGTGTTCGGCGCGCATCTTTCTCAGGTGTCCTTGCAATGGCATGACGCGGTTCCCACGACAGCGTGTGGCGACACAAGTGCGACAGAGTTTGATGCCGCGGTGCGGCATGCGACAATAGCCGGTCAGCTTCCGGATGGCCAGAAGGTCAGGGACCCATGACAGACAAGAGCGAAGGTTTCCGCGGCATCCCCATCGTCGAGGGCAACGTCCGCGGCGGCGCCCGCAGCGGCGAGAAGTACCGGACGGACACCGGCTTCACCGCGATCAAGAACGGCATCAAGACCGGCCGTGACGAGCAGCCCGCGACCCGCGGCGGCAAGCCGCGCTGGCTGCGGGCGAAAATGCCCGCCGGCAGGAAGTATTCCGCCGTGAAGCAGACCGTGCGCGACAACCGGCTCAGCACCGTCTGCGAAGAGTCCATGTGCCCGAACATCGGGGAGTGCTGGAACGCCGGCACCGCCACCATCATGGTGATGGGCTCGGTGTGCACCCGGGCCTGCCGCTTCTGCGCCGTGGATACGGGCAACCCCCGCGGCTGGCTGGATCCCGAGGAGCCGGCCAACACCGCCCGCGCGGTCGAACTCATGAATCTCAACTACGTGGTGCTCACCTCCGTGGACCGGGACGACCTGCCGGACGGGGGCGCCTCCCACTACGCAGCCTGCGTGCGGGAGATCAAGGCGCTGAGGCCGCAGACGGCGGTGGAGGCCCTGACCCCGGATTTCGACGGCGACACCGGGGCGGTGGAGCTGCTGGTGGATTCGGGCCTGGAAGTCTTCGCCCAGAACGTCGAGACCGTGCGCCGGCTCACTCATCCCGTGCGCGACCCCCGCGCCGGCTACGACAAGACCCTGTCCGTGCTCGCGCACGCGAAGCGCTACCGGCCCGACGTGCTCACGAAGACCAGCCTGATGCTGGGCCTCGGCGAGACCGACGAGGAGATCTTCGAGACGATGGACGACCTGCGCGCCATCGACGTGGACATCCTTACCCTCGGGCAATACCTGCAGCCGACCCGCAATCACCTGGCGGTGGAGCGCTTCGTCTCGCCGGAGGAATTCGCCCGCTACCGGGAAGCCGGCCTGGCGAAGGGCTTTCTGGAAGTCGTGGCCGGGCCCCTGGTGCGATCGAGCTATCGCGCCGAACGGGTGCTGGAGCAGAACAACGTGGGCATAGCCACAGAGGCGAGCGAGGCGGCTTCGGCCGCTTCCTGACGCGGGGACCGCCGGATGGAAGACTTCTTCGCCAACTACGGCCTGTTTCTGGCCAAAACAATCACCTTCGTCGCCGCCGTGCTGGTGATCATCGCCGCCGGTGCGGCGGCCTCGCGCAAGGTCTCGGGCGGCGAGGGCCTGAAGGTCGAGAACCTGAACGAGCGGTACCGCAAGCTGGCAGGCACGCTGAAGCGCAGCGTGGTCAACCGCAAGGCCGCCAAGGCCCTGGCCAAGGCCGAGAAGGCGGCGGCCAAGAAGGCGGCCAAAAAGGCGGCCAAGAACGCCGGAAAAAGCGACGAATCCCGCCCGCGTACCTTCGTGGTCGACTTCAAGGGCGACATCAAGGCGACGGGCGTCGCGGCCCTGCGCGAGGAGGTGAGCGCCGTGCTCGCCGTGGCCGGCGAAGACGACGAGGTGCTGGTGCGGCTGGAGAATGCCGGCGGCATGGTCCACGAGCACGGCCTCGCGGCCTCCCAGCTGGTGCGCCTGCGCGAGGCCGGCGTGAAGTTCACCGTGGCGGTGGACCGGGTGGCGGCCAGCGGCGGCTATCTCATGGCCTGCATCGCCGACCGCATCGTCGCCGCGCCGTTCGCCATCCTGGGCTCCATCGGCGTGCTCGCCCAGCTGCCCAACTTCAACCGCATGCTGGATAACCACGGCGTGGAGTTCGAGCAGATCGCCGCGGGCAAGTACAAGCGCACGGTCACGATGTTCGGCAAGAACACCGAGGAGGACCGGGACAAGCTGCGCCAGGAACTCGAAGACGTGCACAGGCTGTTCCAGGATGCCGTCGGGCGCTATCGGCCGGACCTGGACATGGAGAAGGTGGCCACCGGCGAGCACTGGTACGGCACCCAGGCGATCGCGCTGTCGCTGGCCGACGAGCTCGCCACCAGCGACGAGCTGCTGGTGAAGGCCGTCGAGGACCGCGACGTCTACAAGGTCACCTACGAGATCAAGCAGCCGCTGCCGAAGAAGGTGCTGCATTCCATGGACGCCCTCGCCGAGCGGGCTGCCGACATCCTGTGGCGGCGCCTGCAGGAGAGCCGCTACCTGCGCTGAGCGGCCGGCGCCGGCCTGGTTTAGAATCCGGCGGGACGCTCTGCGGAGCGTTCCGCGCGGCGCCGCGGCCGGAACTCGCCCGGTCGCTGCCAGTCTGAATGAGCACCAGTACCGACGAGTCCCGACCAGTACCGACGAGCACCGCCATGAAGCAGACCCGTTCGCTCCAATCGCCCCGATCACTCCGACTGACCGCCGCCGGCCTGATCGCCGCGAGCCTCGTTCTGGCAACCGCCTGCGCCACTTCGCCCACCGGTCGCAGTCAGCTGATCCTGCAGTCCGACGAGGAGCTAGCGGCCCAGGGTGAGGCGGCTTTCACCCAGCTCCGGGCGGAGATGCCGCTGTCCACGGACCGGACTACCATCGACTTCGTCGCCTGCGTCGCCAACGCCATCGTCGGCCAGCTCGAAGGCGAAATGGCCGCTCTGAACTGGGAGCTGGCGGTGGTGGAGCGGCCCGAGGTCAATGCGTTCGTGCTGCCCGGCGGCAAGATCACCGTCTTTACCGGCCTGCTCGAGGTCACCGAGAACGACGACCAGCTGGCCGCCGTCATGGGCCACGAGGTGGCGCACGTCACCGCGCGCCACCCGAACGAGCGCGCCTCGCGGGCGCTGGCCACCGGTTATACGGTGGGCTTCCTCGGCGCCATCGTGGGCGGCACGCCCATGGCCAACCGCAGCGCCTCCACCGCCATCCAGATGGCCGCCCAGCTCGGCATCACGCTGCCGTTCACCCGCACCCAGGAGCGCGAGGCGGACATCGTCGGCATCGAATACATGGCCCGCGCCGGCTTCGACCCCCGCGAGAGCGTATCGCTGTGGAAGAACATGCGCGAGAAGAACAAGGGCGAGCCGCCCGAGTTCCTCTCCACCCACCCCTCCAGCGAGGACCGCATCGACAAGCTGGTCGCGCACTACCCGGTGGCGCTGAAGCTGTATAACGATGCCCGTGCCGCCGGCAAAGCGCCCGATTGCGGCGCGCCGCCGGCCATCGAGAAGCCGGAGTCCTGACCCCGGGCGTGCTGGTCCGCGCGACCGATACCGGCCTCGCCTGCGCGGCCGGCGGCTTCCACATCGACCCCTGGCGTCCGGCGCGGACCGCGCTGATCACCCATGCCCACGCCGATCACGCGCGGCCGGGCTCGCAGGTCTATTACGCTGCCGCGCCCGGCGTCGGTCTGCTGCGCAAGCGCCTCGGCGTCGAGACCGACATCCGCGCCGTCGGCTGGGGCGAGCGCATCGCATTCGGCGACACCACGGTGTCTTTCCATCCCGCCGGGCACGTGCTCGGCTCCGCCCAGATCCGTATCGAGGGCGAGGAGGGCGTCTGGGTGGTGTCCGGCGACTACAAGCGGGACCCGGACCCGACCTGCGCGCCGTTCGAGGTGGTGTCCTGCGACACCTTCATCACCGAGGCCACCTTTGCGCTGCCCGTATATCGCTGGAAGCCGGGCCGCGAGACCGCGGCCGAGATCCACGATTGGTGGCAGGGCAACGCGGCCTCCGAGCGGCCGTCGGTGCTGTTCTGCTACGCGCTCGGCAAGGCCCAGCGGGTGCTGGCCGAGCTGACCGCGTACACGGAGCGGCCGGTATACGTGCACGGCGCCGTCGACGCGCTGGTCGAGGTCTACCGCGAGGCGGGCGTGGCCATGCTGCCGACCGAGAAAGTGGATCTGCGCCGCAAGGTGGACTATGCCGGCGAGCTCGTCATCGCGCCGCCCGGGGCGGCGGGCAGCACCTGGATGCGCCGCTTCCGCCAGGCCAGCACCGGCTTTTGCTCGGGCTGGATGCGCATCCGCGGCCAGCGCCGCCGGCGCGGTTACGACCGGGGCTTCGTGCTCTCGGATCACGCGGACTGGCCGTCGCTGCTCAGGACCATCGAGGAGACCGGTGCCGCACGTGTGCTGGCCACCCACGGCCACACGGATGCGCTGGTGCGCCTGCTGCGGGAACGGGGCGTCGATGCGGCCGCGCTGGAGACACTGTACGAGGGCAGCGGCGATGACCAGTAACGGTCCACACCGGGGGCGCCACCGGCATGCGTGACTTCAGCCGCCTCTACCAGGAGCTGGACCAGACCACTTCCACCAACCTCAAGGTGGCGGCCATGGTGCGCTATTTCTCCAGCGCGCCGGCCGCGGACGCGGCCTGGGCCGTGTACTTCCTGTGCGGCCGCCGGATGAAGCGGCTGGTGGGGCCGGCCCGCCTGCGCCAGTGGCTGTACGAGAGCGTGGATCTTCCGGACTGGCTGGTGGACGACACCTACGCATCGGTGGGCGACCTGGCGGAGACCATCGCGCTCCTGACCGATGCGGGCCGCGCGGCACCCGCCGACGACCGCTCGCTGACGGACTGGCTGGAGACGGAGATCCTGCCGCTGCGCGGCCTGGAGGCGGAGCCCCAGGGCGAGCGCGTGAAACGCTGGTGGTCGACGCTCGATTACGAGCAGTGCTACCTCCTGAACAAGCTCCTGACCGGCGCGTTGCGGGTGGGCGTGTCGCGGACGCTGGCGGCACGGGCGCTGGCCGAGACGGCCGGCCTGCCGCGGCCGGTGATACTCCATCGCCTGATGGGGCAGTGGGAGCCGGACGCCGGGTTCTTCGAGCGGCTGGTGTCGCCGGACGACGGCGAGGCGGACGTCTCCCGGCCCTATCCGTTCTGCCTGGCCGCGCCGCTGGACGACACCCGTCCGGCCGACCTGCCGGGCACGCCGGCGGACTGGCAGGTGGAGTGGAAGTGGGACGGCATCCGCGCCCAGCTCGTGCGCCGCGCCGGCCGCGGTTTCCTCTGGTCCCGCGGCGAAGACCTGATCACCGACCGCTTCCCCGAGGTGCGGGACGCGGCGGCGGCGCTGCCCGACGGCACGGTGCTGGACGGCGAGATCCTGGCCTGGCACGCCGACGCCGGCGTGATGGACTTCGCCGCGCTGCAGCGGCGCATCGGCCGCAAGCGCGTGGGTGCGAAGCTGCTGGCCGAGGTGCCGGCGGTCTTCCTCGCCTACGACCTGCTGGAAAAAGGCGGCGAGGACGTCCGCCATCGGCCCCTGGCCGAGCGCCGCGCCGCGCTGGCCGAGATCGTGCCGGGCGCAGACGATCGGCTCAGGCTCTCGCCGGTCGTGGAGGCGGGCGACTGGGCGGACTATGCCATGCTGCGCGGCGAGTCCCGGGAGCGCCGGGTGGAGGGGATGATGCTGAAGGCGCTGGACTCGCCTTACGGCACCGGCCGCCAGCGCGGGCTGTGGTGGAAGTGGAAGGTGGAGCCGCACACGGTCGATGCCGTCATGATCTATGCACAGCCCGGACACGGGCGGCGGGCCAACCTGTACACCGACTATACTTTCGCCGTCTGGCGGGACGGCGACCTGGTGCCCATCGCCAAGGCCTACTCCGGGCTGGACAACGCGGAGATCCGGGAGCTGGACCGCTGGATCCGGCGCAACACGGTGGAGCGCTTCGGGCCGGTGCGCTCCGTGCGGCCGGAGCAGGTGTTCGAGATTGCCTTCGAGGGCATCAATGCTTCGCGCCGCCACAAGTCCGGCGTGGCGCTCAGGTTCCCCCGCATCGCCCGCTGGCGCCGGGACCTGGGCGTGGATGACGCCGACGATATCCAGAGCGTGAGGGCGCTGGTGGCCTCGTGAGCGAGAATGTGACCGGGAGTGTGACAGGCGATTTCGATGCGCGGCTGCGGGCGTGGTTCGACGAACGCGGCTGGCGCCTGTTCGACTTCCAGCGCGAGGCCCGGGACGCCTATCTCGCCGGCGAGTCCGGGCTGATCCACTCGCCGACCGGCAGCGGCAAGTCGCTGGCGGCCTGGCTCGGCCCGCTGGCGGAGGCCGCGGCGGCTGGCGGCGCGGACGGCGGACCGCGGGTGCTCTGGATCACGCCGCTGCGGGCGCTGGCGGTCGATACCCGGGAGAACCTGGCGCAGGCGGCGGCGGCCCTCGGCAGCGACTGGCGGGTGGAGGTGCGCAGCGGCGACACCTCCCAGTCCGTACGGGCGCGGCAGCGCAGGCGGCCGCCCGAGGCCCTCGTCACCACGCCCGAGAGTTTGTCGGTGCTCCTGAGCTACGCGGACGGCCCAAGCTGGTTCCGGAGGCTCCACTGCGTGGTGGTGGACGAGTGGCACGAGCTGCTCGGCACGAAGAGGGGCGTGCAGCTGGAGCTCTGCCTCGCCCGGCTGCGGAGCATCGCGCCGGGACTGCGCACCTGGGGCCTTTCCGCCACGCTGGCGAACCTGGCCGAAGCCCGCGACGTGTTGCTCGGACCGGGCGCGGCAGGGCGTCTCGTGCGCGGTCAGTCGCCGAAGACCGTGCGCATCCGCTCGCTGCTGCCCGAGACACTGGAGCGCTTCCCCTGGGCCGGTCACCTGGGCATCCGGCTGCTGCCCGCGGTGGTCGAGGCCATCGAGTCGAAGGGTTCCACGCTGCTGTTCACCAACACCCGCTCCCAGGCGGAGCTCTGGTTCCAGGGGCTGGTGGACGCGCGGCCGGACTGGGTGGGGCGCATCGCGCTCCATCACGGCTCCATCGACCGCAAGCTCAGGCAGCGCATCGAGGACGGCCTCAGGGCGGGCGAGCTGCGCTGCGTCGTCTGCACGTCGTCGCTGGACCTGGGAGTGGACTTCAGTCCGGTGGACCAGGTGATGCAGGTGGGCAGTCCCAAGGGCGTCGCCCGGCTGCTGCAGCGGGCCGGGCGCAGCGGCCATCAGCCCGGCGCGGTATCGGAGGTGTTGTGCGTGCCCACCCACGCCTTCGAACTGGTGGAGATCGCGGCTGCCCGGCGGGCGGCGGAGCAGGGACGCATCGAGGCACGCCGGCCGCTGGTCCGCTCGCTGGACGTCCTGGCGCAGCACCTGGTCACCGTCGCGCTCGGCGGCGGCTTCGAGGCGGCGGCGATGCGCGCCGAGGTGGGCCGCAGCCACGCCTTCGCCGGCATCACGGATACCGAGTGGGGCTGGGTGATGGACTTCGTCACCCGCGGCGGCCAGGCGCTGCAGGGTTATCCGCAGTACCGGCGCGTGGAGGCCGTGGACGGTCGTTACCGGGTCACGGACCGGGGCATCGGCCAGCGCCACCGCATGGGCATCGGCACCATCGCCAGCGACACCGCGATGAACATCCGCTGGCTGACGGGAGGCTCGCTCGGCACCATCGAGGAGTCCTTCGTCTCCCGGCTGGAACGGGGCGACCGCTTCCTGTTCGCCGGCCGCCTGGTCGAACTTGCCCGGGTGCGCGACATGACCGCCTACGTGCGGCGGGCGAAGAAGGGCAGGCGCACCGTGCCCCGATGGCAGGGCGGGCGCATGCCGCTGTCCACCGAGCTGGCCGACAGCGTGCTGGAGGTGCTGGAGGCGGCCCGATCGGGCGCGGACGAACCCGCCGAGGTGACGGCGGTGGCCGACCTGCTGGAGCTGCAGCGGCGCTGGTCGCGGCTGCCGGTGCCCGACGAGCTGCTGGTGGAGGTCACCCGCAGCCGGGAGGGGGTCAGTCTGTTCTGCTATCCGTTCGCCGGCCGGCTGGTGCACGAGGGGCTCGCGACCCTGCTGGCGTGGCGGCTGTCCCGGCAGACGCCCGCCACCTTCACGCTCTCGGCCAACGACTACGGCCTGGAGCTGCTGTCCCGCGAGGAGCCGGCCATCGACGAGGAGCGCCTCGCCGGGCTGTTCGCGCCCGGCGACCTGGAGGCCGATCTGCTCGCGTGCATGAACACCAGCGAGATCGCGAAGCGCCGGTTCCGCGACATCGCCCGCATCGCCGGCCTGGTGTTCCAGGGTTATCCCGGCCGCGGCAAGTCGACCCGCCAGATCCAGGCCTCCAGCGGCCTCATCTTCGACGTGCTGGAGCGCTACGACAGCGACAACCTCTTGCTGGACCAGGCCCGCCGGGAGGTGCTGGAGAGCCAGCTGGAGACCCGGCGCATGCGCGAGACGCTGGCGGCGATCGGGGACAAGCGCATCGTGATCGAGCGGCCGGAACGGTTGACGCCGCTCGCCTTCCCGCTCTGGGCGGAGCGGCTGCAGAGCCAGATAATGTCCAGCGAGAGCTGGCGCGAGCGGGTCGAGCGCATGGCCGCCAGCCTCGAGCGGGCGGCCATGCGGCGGCGGAAAAGCGCATGAGCGCGCTGGCATCCGAAGCGTGCGCCGGCGCTGTGCCGATCGACTGCGCCGGCGAGCAATTGCTGCTGCATCACGACCGGGCCGTGTACTGGCCGCGGCGGCGCATGCTGCTGGTAGCCGACGTGCATCTCGGCAAGGAATGGACGTTCGGCCGGGCCGGTCTGGCCGTGCCCGGCGGCGTGACCGAGTCGGACCTGCAGCGCCTGGGCCGGCTGTTGGCGCAGTTCGGCGCGGACGAACTCGTCGTGCTGGGCGACTTCACCCATGCGCCGCCCGGTGAGGCGGACCGGTGGCTGGACGCGATCGCCGCCTGGCTCGACGAAGTGGATGCGGCCGTCAGCATCGTCGCCGGCAACCACGACCGGCCCGCCACGCGGCAGCGGATGGACCCGCGGATCCGCTGGTTCGCCGAGCCCCGGCCGGAACCGCCCTTCGTGCTGCAGCACGAGCCGGCGCCCGACGGTCGCGGTTACGGCCTCGGCGGCCACCTGCATCCCGCGGTGCGCCTGCGCACCGGAGCCGACCGGCTGCGCCTGCCCGTGTTCTGGTTCCGGGACGACCACGCGGTGCTGCCGGCCTTCGGCACGTTCACCGGCGGGCAGAACATCCGGCCTGCGCCGGGCGACCGGGTGTTCGCGGTCGGACCCGACGCGGTGGTGGCGCTGTGAGCGCCGTCGACGACAACATGGTCCGCACCATTGTCGGCATCGACTGCGCCACCGACCCGCGCAAGACCGGCGTGGTGGGTATCACCAGGGATGGCGGGCGCTACCGGGTGACTCACGCGGCATTGGGCGACGGCCCCGGCTCGGTCGCCCGGCTGGCTGCGGCGGCGGCCGGCGACGGGCCGGCGCTGTTCTGCCTGGATGCGCCCCTGGGCTGGCCGGCCGTCCTCGGCGAGACCCTCGCGCCCCACCGGGCCGGCGCCGCGCTGATGCGGGCCGAGCCGAATCGGCTGTTCCGCCGCGCCACCGACGAGTTCGTGCGCGAGCGGCTCGGCAAACAGCCGCTGGAGGTGGGCGCCGACCGCATCGCCCGCACGGCCGTCGCGGCCCTGGGCGTGCTGGGCACGCTGCGCGAACTGCGGGCGGAGCCCCTACCGCTCGCCTGGTCGCCGGAACTCGCCGCCAGCGCGGCCATCGAGGTCTATCCGGCCGCCGTGCTGTTGAGCCGTGACCTGCCCGCCCGGCGCTACAAGCCAGCGGCCGCGCGGGAGCTGAGGACGGTGATCCTCGACGGCCTCGCCGCGGAACTCGACCCGGACGAGCATCGCGGTCTGCTGCTGGATGCGGCGGACGTGCTCGATGCCGCGCTGGCGGCGCTGGCCGGGGCCGACTTCCTCGCCGGCCGTTGCCCGCCGCCGTCCGACTCGGCGCTGGCCCGGCGGGAGGGCTGGATCTGGATACGGGACCCCAGGGACTCCGCCGCATGAGCTTCCGCGATCACTTCTCCGGCGTCTCCGGCGACTACTCGCGATACCGGCCGCGCTATCCGGAGGCGCTGTTCGACTGGTTGGCGGCCGAGGCTCCCGGCCGCGACCTGGCGTGGGATTGCGCCACCGGCAGCGGGCAGGCGGCCGCGGGCCTGGGGCCGCTTTTCCGCCGGGTGGAGGCGACCGACGCGAGCGAGGCGCAGATCCGCCGCGCGCCGGCGCTGCCCGGCGTGCGCTTCCGGGTGGCGACGGCGGAGGACTCCGGACTGGCGGAGGCCTCGGCGGACCTGATCACAGTGGCCCAGGCCCTGCACTGGTTCGACAGGGAGCGCTTCTTCGCCGAGGCGGGCCGGGTGCTCGCGGACGGCGGACTGCTGGCGGCCTGGTGCTACGAACTCTGCACCGTCGACCCCGCCATCGACGCGCTGGTGCTCGAACTCTACCGCGGGCCGCTCGGACCCTGGTGGCCGGCCGAGCGGCGGCATATCGAGGCGGGCTATGGCACCATCGGCATGCCGTGGCCGGAGTTCGAGGCGCCGGAGTTCCACATGGAGGCGGAGTGGGACGCCGCGCAGATGCTCGGTTATCTTTCCACCTGGTCGGCACTGGCGCGCTGCCGGGAGGCGACCGGCAGCGATCCGCTGGCCGCTATCGCCGGCCGCCTCGAGGCGCTCTGGGGGCCGGACCCGCGCCGGGTGCGCTGGCCGCTCGCGCTGCGGGCCTGCCGGCGTCCGCCACGCCGCTGAAGCGTCCCCGCCGGGTCGCCGCGGCGCCGCCGTATTAACCCCTGACACGAACACCTGCATGCCGTCATGAACCGATCCTATTCCTTCCCGCTGCTGTTCGACCGGCGCCTGTCGTCGGACATCCAGCGCATCGCCGCGGTCCTCGAGAACGGTCCGCCGGAGGGGCTGTCCGTGCTGCGCATCGCCCGCGGTGCCGCCGTCGACATGGGCCGCACCCAGCGCATCCTGCAGGGCTGGCGCGAGTACTTCACGCCGGTGCCCCGACAGGGCGGACAGCGCTGGCGCCTCAACCCGGCCGGGCCCGGCGGCGCCGATGCGGAGTCCATCCGGCGGGACGTACGCCGCCGCCGTTCTCTCTGGCGCACGGCGCTGAACCTGGGCGCGCTCGCCCTGATGGTGCTCGCGTTCCTGGCCACGCTGTACTACCTCGGGCTGCCGGTCTGAGACGGCCACTGCCGCCATCCGCTAGAATCCCCGCGATGACCGTCCGCCGCCCCACAGTCCGCCGCACGACCGGCCAGGCAATTGGCCACGAAGTGGGCCACGAAATGGGCCGCATGAGCCGCCGTATGTCCGGCGCGCTCGTCGCTGCCGTCACCGGCCTGGTGCTGGCCGGCTGCGCCGCGACCGGCGGTCAGGACGGCGCGAAGAGCGACGTGCGCTGGATCGACACGCTGGAGGAGCGCGAGCCGATCCCGGCCGACCGCTTCGAGCTGGCTTCGCCGCAGCAGAGCGTGGTCGGCGAGGTGCAGATCATCCAGGCACGGGAGTCGGATACCTTCCCGGACATCGCGCGGGCCTACGGCCTGGGGTACGACGAACTCGTGCAGGCCAACCCCGGTGTCGACCCGTGGCTGCCGGGCGAGGGCACGATCATCGTGCTGCCCACCCAGTTCGTGCTGCCGCACGCGCCCCGCGAGGGCGTCGTGCTCAACATCGCCGCCAAGCGCCTGTTCTACTTTCCGCCGGCGGACGAAGGCGACGCGCAGACCGTGATCACGCACCCGATCGGCATCGGCCGCGAAGGCTGGGAGACGCCGACCGGTACCGCCGAGGTGATCGACAAGGCCCGGGACCCGGTGTGGTATCCGCCCTGGTCGGTGCGTCAGGAGCACGCCGAGGCCGGCAACCCGCTGCCGGCGGTGGTGGAGCCGGGCCCGGACAACCCGCTGGGCAACCGGGTGCTGCAGCTCGACATGCCGGGCTACCTGATCCACGGCACGAACCAGCCTTACGGCGTCGGCATGCG
>Ga0102934_1001413_pt1 | contig 16821 bp, 16 predicted proteins | sample SalPonR2_A_D1_MG_FD_78175 | JGI IMG/M metagenome (GOLD analysis project Ga0102934, IMG submission 78175) | Salt pond soil microbial communities from South San Francisco under conditions of wetland restoration - Salt Pond MetaG R2_A_D1_MG | ecosystem: Environmental > Aquatic > Marine > Intertidal... | reverse complement strand
TGAGCCGAAAAAAAGTCAGGATGACTTTTTAGGCGAAAACGGAGTGCAGCGTTTGCCAGGAAGGCAAACGCCAGCGTCCCCGAAAAAGCGGTTATGTTTTATGCTCCGGACGCTATGATTTTTAGCCACTGTAGACCCAATCCTGCATATTACCGCAGGTCAACTTCCGCCTCAAATGCTGGTTTAAACAATATGTTTGAAACCAAGGCGGACCAGAGCACCGGTGTCCGCTTTTGGTTTTAACAGCAACACGCATGCAAAGAAGAACAGCTTTAACCGGCAAATCATTGTTTCAAAGCGCCAATAATGTTATAATTTTTCTACGGCTGACTAAACACCTATGAACAATAAACTTAAAATCATTTTAAAAATCATTGTAACTCTTTTACTGTTCTATTTTATTTTCAAACAGATCAAACTTCACAGCTTACGCACTACTCTGGCCAACATCAATCTTCTGATCTATCTGCCCTCACTGACTTTGATCATTGTCATCTTTTTTTTAATAAGCGCTGCCTCCTATTTTATTATTAAAAAACTTACCGGCCGCAAAGTGCCTTATTTCCGTTTAATGAAATACCAGCTTATTGCGCGCCCTTTTCAGACTGTTACCCCGGCCCGCTCCGGTGATATGATCAGGGCCCTGTATTTAAAAAAACATGGTATTGGTATGGGCGACAGCATGGTTGCCGTTATTCTGGAAAGAGGACTGCAGCTGCTGGTTATTGTTATCCTCGGTGCCGGGGCTGCTGCTGTGTTTTTCCATAAAATAAAATTAGCCGGGCTCTTTCTTGTTTTACTGGCCATGAGCCTGATGCTGCTTAACCGCAAAACCATTGACCTGCTGTTTAAGCCCTTTAAAAAAATAATACTGAACATGCTCGGTAAAATTACCAAAAATAAAAACAACCACAAATCCGTATCCGCAGTATACCAAAATCTGTTAAACTTTGTTGACCATAAACCCAATCTGCTCTTGATCTGCCTGCTGCTGCTGGCCAGATGCCTGACCTATTTCACACAAATTTATATTACTTTTCTGGCCCTGGGTCAGACGCCTTCCTTTCTGCAGGTTATTGTGTTTTCCCCTCTGGTCTCTGTTATAGAACTGCTGCCGGTAACCATCAGCGGTTTCGGCCTGCGGGAAAATGCCGCTATTTTTTTTTATAATACTATTGCTGTACCTGAAGAAGCAACCCTGAGTGTGTACATGCTGATAATTTTATACAATCAAATATTTACCAGTCTGATCGGCCTGCTCGTTTTCCAGTTTGAAAAAACAGATCTTAAAAATATTTTCCGCTCATAGTAATGGTGAAGCCGTAAAAATTTTTAAAATTTTATATGTTATAATAACCTTTTTAAAACGGAGCTTGCTATGAAGATACTAATGGCTGCCGACCATGGCGCTTATCAGCTGAAAAACAGACTTAAAAAGCATCTGACCGCTAACAAACATATAATAGTTGATCTGGGTGTAAATGACGAAACCAGTGTTGATTATCCGGATATTGCGGTCAGGGCCGCTGCTGAGTTTAAAAAAAACAGCTATGATTTTGGTATTGTAATGTGCGGCACCGGTATTGGCATATCAATGGCTGCCAATAAAATAAAAGGAATACGCTGTGCTCTGCTGCACGGTATTTTTGACGCGCGCATGGCCAAAGCCCACAATAATGCCAATTTCATTGCCCTGGGCGGCCGCATAAAGTATCATTCCCCGGCAGAAGAGATAGTAGACACCTTTATAAAAAGCAGTTTTGATAAGGAAAATGCCAGACATGCGCAAAGGATAAATAAAATAACAGCCCTGGAAGGACAAAATGGCTGAGCAGCATTATGCCTGATTTTTCCGCCGCAGCTATAAAAAAATATGCCCGCCAACATTTCAAGATTAACTCTTTGCGGACCGGCCAGCTTACAGCTGTAAATAATATTCTGCACGGCCGGGATGTAATATCTGTCATGCCCACCGGCAGCGGCAAAAGTCTCATCTATCAGTTAAGCGGCTCCCTCCTTAAGGGGCGGACCCTTGTTATAAGTCCGCTGATAGCTTTAATGGAAGACCAGCTTAAGGAGTTTAGAAAATACAACCTGCCTGCTGCCTATATCAACAGTACCCTGACCCAAACGCTGCGACGGCAATATACGGATGCTTTTTTCCGGAAAAATTATTATTTCTTGCTGATCACTCCGGAAAGATTCACAGATCCCTATTTTTTCAGGTATTGCCGCGAGCAAAAGATTGATCTGATTGTAATAGACGAAGCGCACTGCATCTCTACCTGGGGACACGATTTCCGTCCCCAGTACCGCCGCCTGGCTGTCCATTTACAAAACCTGATAACACGTCCTCCTGTACTGGCCCTTACGGCTACAGCAACATCTGACATATTAGCGGATATCAAAAAGACACTGCATATCCAAAAATCTGCCCTGACTTTAAACCTGGCGCGGAGACCTAACCTGAAAACCGCAGTAACAAAAGTATTCTCTGACACAGATAAATTGCAAAATGTATTAACTGTTATTAATAATATAAAGGGAGCAGGTATAATATATGTACGTCTTATTAAAACCCTGGAGCGTCTTAAAGATTATCTGCTTACCAACGGTTTTCACCCGCTTATATACCATGGACGGCTGCCCCGCGGCCGGCGTCAGCAAAACCAGCACTCTTTCCTTAAAGAACAGTGCCGGATCATGCTGGCAACCAATGCTTTTGGTATGGGGATCAATAAAAAAAATATCCGCTATATAATACACTGGGAAATACCTGACTCCATAGAGTCCTACTTCCAGGAAATAGGCAGAGCGGGACGGGATAACCAGCCGGCTTTATGTCTGCTCTTATATAATGAAGATGATCTTTTTATCCAGAAAGATTTTATCCAAAACAGAAATCCTGATAAAGATTTTATTAAAAGCATGTTCAGGTATATAAAAAACAAAGCAAAACCGGTCAGCCGCGATGAACTTACCGACAGATTCAGCGCTTACCCTGGTGATTACCGTACCGAAAGTGCTGTTAATATCCTTATCCAGCTTGATCTGCTCCGCCTCCGAAAAAAAAAAATTATTCTGACCGGAGAGAGACCGGATACAAGCCTTATGGACTACCTGGATCATAAAAAAGCCATATCCGAACAGGCTTTGGATAATATAACCGGCTATGCTACGACCGCTATGTGCCGTATGCAGTACATTGAAAAATATTTTGCTCCGCATAAACCGCCCCGAAACAGATGTAACAGCTGTGATAACTGTAACCAAAAAGCTGTCTTTACTTTTTCAATTTATAACACCCCTTTGCGCCAGCCCGGCGCAGCAGGAACCGGTACTGAAAATCGCAGCCGGCAGCCCGGAATAAAAGCAGGCGACTGGATTAAAATAAAACAACACGGCCTTTGCGAGATCATTAATATTATCAAAAATGACATTGTGGAAGTGCAGCGCAGCAATGATCTTAAAAAGATAAAACTGGCCTTAAATAAAAACAAGTATAGGAAAATATAATCCGGGCTAAATTATCATAACACGGTTATTACGCCTTTGCCTGAAAACTGTTTGTTTCAGGCATACAAGGGATGGTGCTGCTGTAATTCTTTCTGCAGCTTATCACTGTTAAGGTGGGTATATATCTCGGTAGTCAGAATGCTGGCATGTCCCAGCAGCTCCTGCACTGTACGGATATCAGCTCCGTTACGGATCATATGCGTAGCATAGGAGTGACGCAGGGTATGGGGAAAAATTTTCCGCTTAATACCAGCCTGTTTGGCTGTCAAAGAAACTATTTTCCATAAACTGACCCGGCTTAGCGGCCGGCCGTAACGGTTAACAATAAGGTTATCAATATCATTAGCCCTGAATAAAACTCTTACCCGCTTAATATAATGTTTTATCTCCCGCATAAGCGCCGGATACAAGGGGACCACCCTGGTTTTGTTGCCCTTGCCGCTAATGCGCAGATAATCTTCAGCAAAATTTATATGCCGTATTAAAAGGTCTTTTAACTCAGCAACCCTTAAACCGCCGGCGTAGAGTATCTTAATAACAAGATTATTTCTGCAGGCTGTTTTATTTTCTGTTTCGCTGTTAACAGCCAGCATGGCTTTTATCTCCCTTAAAGTAAGATAATCAGGAAAATAACGGCTGACCTTATACTTCTCTATATACTCATAACAAGGAAAATCAAGCAGTTTTTCATTATACAAAAACCGTAACCAGCCCTTAACAGCAGATATCTCTCTTACTACAGACCGGTCGTTTAAACCTTTTTTTTTCCTGGACTGAATAAAACCGTCTATACCGGCCAGGGTAAGAGTCTTAACCGAAACAATCTTTCTCCCGGTTAAATAGTTTATAAAAAAAAGTAAATCCTGCTTATAAGCTTTTATACTGTTTTCACTTAAACCTTTCTCTATTTTAAGATAGGAGAGATATGGATGTAATAAATTTTTTAAAGATGCCATCAATTAAAAAAAGAGACGGGATTAAGCGACCCGCCGTTGTGAAATATAGAAAAATAAATTTCCGGCCCGCCGTAACCGATCAAAGCATGACTTTTAACAAACCGGCCTTTATCCAGCCTGGTTTGCTCCAGACCGCCGTAAAGAGAAACAAAATCCCGGGGATGATAAATCATAACCGTCAGGCCCATACCTCTTACTTTACCGACAAAAACCACTACCCCCTTTTGGCTGGAACGCACTTTTTTATTATTAAGAGATAAAATAAGACCGTAATTATAGATATCATTAACCTTTCCGTATTGATTGACAATTTTTCCGGATACAGGCCAGACAAATTCAGGATGCGGTATAGTTTTCTTTTTACTCCGGTCTGCCGGTTCAGGCAGAGAGGCGGCATCTACCGGTATCCGGATATACTTTCCGGCCCAAAGTTTTTTACGGCCGTTGTTAAATTTTATTATATCCTTTATCGCAACCTTGTATTTTTGCGAAAGTCCGAGCAGAGTATCGCCGGGCTTTACTTTATACAAAAAATAGGAAGGTATTTTAATAATATCACCTGCTTTTAATTTTTTGTTTTTGTTTATCCTGAGCAGATCGCGGTAATTTATACGAAACTGTTTGCCTATCAGGTAATAACTGTCCCCCTTGCGGACACGGTACTGCTTTAAACCGGTATAAATATTGCAAAACAGTATAATTATTGCCAAAAAATACTTCACCATCTTCTTAAATTATCGAAAAAATATTGAGAAGGTGAATTATTTTATTTTAAATGAAGCATACAGCAAGTATCTGCCGGAGCAGACACTTGCTGTTACATATAACTAAAATACCGCCTGGGTACCGATATTCATCTGTGAGTCTTTTACAAATTTATCTTTAACATTATCCCATTTATAGTTCATCTGATAGTTGTAGGAGAAACTTATGGAATCACCCGGCTGCAAGGCAGCTTTAAACCCCCAGACAAACTGTTGACTCGGTTTGGCAAACTGCTTTTTATAATCAACTATCTGTTTGTTTTTAAGGTATGCCTCAAAACCGCCTATTACTTTTACCTGCTCCAGCAGCTCTTCATTTACCGTAAGCTTGCCCGTATAAGCAGCCTCGTAGGATGGTTTAAAGGAATTAGTCTCACCAGGCAGGGTTACCTGGTCAGCATCTTTAAGAAAAAGGTGTTCATAGTTGAGCACTATATTAAACACGCTGGGAATTTTGATCGTAAAAGCACCGTAAACCCCGTTTTTTTTAGCGCCGACCAGATTATTGTCAGCTGTTAAAAAATTATTACCGGTGCTGTCCAGCCAGGCCCGGTTGTGATCATAATACTTGTTAAAATAAGCATAAACAAAATCACCGGTACTGAAACGGTATTCCATATTCATATCAAAAACCTTTGTCCGTACATCAATAGCCGGAAAAGACATACCGAATCCTTTAGCCTTGTTGGTATCATAATCCTTTTGTTTGGGATCAACCGGTACGCCCCACTGACCGTACATTTTGAAACTGTCATTAAAGGGAAAAATAAGATCAAGCCCCAGTAAACTGAAAGTATCAATCTGGTCTTTATCCAGCTGATATACAGATTCCAGTTCAATATTAAAATCCACTGTATTAGTATAACCATAGGTTTCCAGATCATTATTAAGATTAGTCTTGTTAGAAGGTGACAGCTCTTTATAATCAACCAGGTTATCCCCATCCGCATCCAGATCTTCCGCATCAGCCAGACCGTCATCATCGGTATCAGCATGGTATTTCTTTTCGTAGGGAAATTTATCAACCTCATCCGGATAACGGTCCCCGTCACTCTCCTTTAAAGCCGCATACTGGTTAATGTCAGCTACATAGGTCACACCAAACTGCAGTTTATTGATCTTGCCGGAAGCGCCGCCGAAAGGATTAAGGAACATACGGCCGCCCATGATCACCCCTTTACGGGAAAAATCACTGAAATTATTAAGCATATATTCCAGGCCGAATTTCATCTTGCCCAGATTGCCGACAGCGAAATGAAGGCCTGTTTTCTTTTCCGCCGGATAGTCAAGAGTGTTACAGTAATCCTTCATTATCAGGCCCGCGCCCAGCGTAACATTGTCCAGATTGCCCAGTTTAAAGAAAAAATGATCTTCTCCGTAAACAACATTGTCCCGCTCATTGAAACGTATGTAATAAATTTTATTTAATATAGTATCAATCCCGGCTTCGGCTGTATCAAAATTGTAACCTTTGTCTATAGGTTTGCCGCTGGAATCAAGGTAAAGCGCCAGGTCAAAAGCCATGGCAAACTTGCCTATAGGAATTTCCGGAAAGAACCTGATCTTGGTGTATGTTTCGCCGTCCAGGGTAACATAGTCAACTGAAACACCAAAATTAACTCCTGAGCCTTCATCATCTTCCTGCTCTGCTGCAGCTTCATCCCCGGCTTCCTGTTCTCCGGAAGATGTATCAGTGCTGGTATCAGAGCCTTGCCCGGCCGGCGCAGTATTGCTATCCTGCGCATAAACAGCCAGATTAAGCAGTAAAAATACTGCTGCCAATATTTTAAATATTTTCATTTTTATCTCCTGTTTTGTTGTTTTATGTAATTAAATAATTTATTAATACTTCGCAGTAAAACCGGTGCTTGTTTAAGCGGGTACTGGGTTTCCCGGTCACATTGGGCCTGGTCCGGTTCAGGATGAATCTCCATAAATATTCCGTCTGCTCCGGCTGCAATCTGGCCATGTGCCAGAGCAGGAAGATACTGGCGGGCTCCCCCGGAAGAGCTGCCCCGGGCTGCCGGCAGCTGCAGTGAATGAGTAGCGTCAAAAATATACTTAACCCCCATATTTTTAATAATGGGTAAAGACCGGAAATCAACTACCAGATTGCCGTAACCAAAAAACGTTCCTCTTTCCGTAATTAAAATGTCATCGCCCCCGCTTTTTAAATATTTAGTAATAATATTTTCAACCTCATAGGGGGACATAAACTGTCCCTTTTTAACATTTACCGGTACCTGCCTGCGGCCTGCTTCAACAAGCAGGTCGGTCTGCCGGGAAAGAAAAGCGGGAATCTGGAGAATATCCAGTACCGCGGCTGCCTTCTCAACCTGTTCCGGAGAATGAACATCACTCAAAACCGGTATATCCAGCTCCTTTTTTAGAGCAGCCAGCATCTCCAGACCCTCTTCCGGGCCCGGACCGCGGAAAGCGTCCAGTGCGGAGCGGTTGGCTTTATCATAAGATGATTTAAAAATATATAAAATATCCTCTTTTTGACAAAATTCTTTTAAAACCAAGCCTGTTTTTTTTAATTGTTCATAACTTTCGATGACACAGGGTCCGGCTATAAGGATTAGTTTATTATCATTTAAAAACATACCAATAACTGTCTATTAACTTCATTGTATTATATTTACGGCCAATTTTCAAATCTTTTTTTTTTATTTTTTTTTTTGCACTTTTTCTCTTTATGTGAAACAATTGCCGGACAGCCAATAATAAACCGGAAATTACCAGAAATACAGGGTGCTTTTTTCACTTATTTATTAATGATATAATAGAACAACGAGGAGTAATAATAATTGCCTAAAAATATAAAACAAAAACTGATTGATGATGAAAAAGAGATACAGGAAATTCTGCAGAAAATTGCCAATGATTTTCCCAGCACTATCCGTTTCCCCTTTAAACACCGCAGCGGCTATCTGTTTAACTGCGCTTACAGCATTATGATTGGTGTAAAAAATAAACTGCTCTTGTATATTGCTGACAGTACTGACAAAAACCGCCTGGAAGAATCAGAGATCCATTTCGAAAACGACCAGATCTGTCTCTTTTCCGGTATCAGTAAAAATGTCTATATGTTTAAACTGGACCGCTCTTCTGTAAACAGAATCACGGAAAAAGAGGCTATACGCAAAAAATATATTGCTGCCAAATATAATTTCGATTCCCGGGTTATGAGTATAGAGCCGGCTTTATCCATATTTAAAGAAAATCTTCTCAACCGTCATTTTGTGGAGTTTGTGGAAATCAATTTCCCTACTGAGATATATGAGATGACCCAGCGGCGGGCCAGCCTGCGCTGTCCTATACCGGCCAAAGCGCCGGTTTATCCGGTTGTGCTTAACGGCCTGCCGGAGAGAAGTACGGTTTTTAATAATGTATATCTGGATAAAAACGCCAAAGCAGAACTGACCCGTTACTGGAATCAGGCCACCAATGAAATAAAACCGCTTTCCAAAATCATCCTGGAGTTCATGAACTTTTTTCCCAATTCCATAATCTCCTTCTATTTCAAGTTAGACGAACTTATCGGTAAAGAGACTGCTGCCAAACTGGCACAAACCAAAAGAGTTACCCAAAACTATTCCTCTTTTTCTTCTATTAAAAATATAATACTGCAGAAAAAACAAACTTTATATTCCGAGCCCAAATTTATCATACCTCTTTATATCTACGGTGAGATTGAAGGGCATGTCCTTTTTCTTAATACCTCTCCGGAAAAAAAAGCTTATCTGCGTCTGGCCATGTTTATTTTTTCCAAAGCCCTGGAACGTACCAAATATTTTGACATCTATTCCAGTAAAAATGTTTACCTCAAGGATATAGGTACCAATGGTCTGCGCTTTATTTCAACTGTTGAAGCTCATAAACGGCTGCAAAAAGATGCTACCTTTTTAATGGAATTCAGCCTTAACTGGTCAACCCATAAACCGATACGGGTAGGAGTACGCGTTGTAGATTTCTCCAGTTCCACCAATACTACAGGCCAAAAAGAGTTTGATGTCAAGTGTACTTTTGAAAAAGCACTTAATTTCAACGAAAATATTATTTACCGCATATCAAAATACGTTAATGATCATATCAATTTTACTTATAAATAATATTACGGTATTAAGAGCTGCTGTAAAACAAGCTACTGTCTTCTGCTAACTGACGCTATTTTATACGGCGTAAAAGGCCTTTCAACACCGCACCGGGCCCGATTTCCGTAAAATCAGTAATCCCTTTACCTTTCAGATAATTAATTGTCTCCACCCAGCGCACCGGACTGGTTAACTGCTCTACCAGCATATCTTTGACTTTACCCTTGTCACAGGGGCGGGCAGTTACATTGGCAATAACCGGCAGATCCGGATCGGAAAAAGCAAAATCCGCCAGAAAAGCAGCAAACTGCTGCTGTATCTCCTGCATATACCGGGAATGAAAAGCTCCGGAAACCGGTAAAATAACATATTTTTTGGCATTATGCTGCAGAAAAAGCGATTCAGCATCTTTGACAGCCTGTTTATCTCCGGATATTACATTCTGTATATCAGAGTTAATGTTGGCCAGCTGTATACTGTCACTAAGATTATTAGACTGCAGTATCTCTTTTACAGCAGCGCTGTCCAGGCCGATCACAGCTGCCATTGCGCCGGCTGCGGCCTGCGACATCAGTTCACCTCTTTTTTTAACAACAGTCAAACCTGTCTTAAAATCAAAAGCGCCTGCGGCCCAAAAAGCGCTGTATTCACCCAGGCTGTGTCCGATACAATAAGCAGGCTTTTCACCCCCGGCTACAGCCTCTTTATACAGCATTGCATTAACCGTAAATAATGCCGGCTGGGTATAAAAAGTGTTATTAAGTTTGTCCGCAGGCCCCTCCAGACACAACTCTTTCAGGGAATACTGCAGTATATCATCCGCTGTACGGGTAAGCTCTGCATATTTATCAAAAAGATCCGCGCCTCCCATACCGACTTTCTGTGAACCCTGTCCGGGAAACATAAAAACTTTAGCCATGATATTTTTCCTATTTGTATTTTCTGTTTAAAATTTCACTGTAAATAACCGCCTGCCTGATGTTGCTTTTATTTAAATAAAAAGCTGTTGCAGGCGGTTTCTTTTTGCTAATAACAGGTTTAACTGCACCGCTCTCTGCTTTTGGTTTAGTCTTCCTCTTGGCCGCCAACCCGGGTTTATTCCCGGACCGCTTGCGTGTATAAAGCGGTTGCTTGTTTTGCGGATCCTTTTTAAAAGGTTTATAGGAATACGGCGGGAAGTTCTGCCGGCGCTCTTCTGTACGTTCATAAGCGCTTTCCGTTGCCAGGCCATCCCCGCTTTCCTCTGCATAATCCTCCTCATAATCCTCATAATCAGGTTCATCTGCAGCAGTATCGCCTTCTTTTTGTTTTTTAAGCAATGAAGATACAATACTGAAAAGAATTAATATTAAAAAGGGTAAAAATTTATAATAATCTTCCATAAAGTAATATTAATTAATTATGTATTATCTTCAGGATTGGCAATATTACCGCGCATATCAGTATCCGCCTGAATATTTTTCATGCGGTAATAATCCATTACGCCCAGATTGCCTTTTTTAAAAGCCTGGCTGATTGCCAGAGGTATCTCTTTTTCCGCTTCCACTACTTTGGCGCGCATCTCTTCGCGGTAAGCGATCATTTCCTGTTCTTTAGCCAAAGCCATTGCCTTGCGTTCTTCTGCTTTGGCCTGGGCAATCTTTTTATCCGCTTCCGCCTGGTCAGTCTGTAAACCGGCGCCGATATTATTACCCACATCCACATCAGCAATATCGATTGATAATATTTCAAATGCCGTGCCTGCATCAAGGCCTTTTTTCAAAACATTTTTGGATATAAGATCCGGATTTTCCAAAACAGCTTTGTGACTCTCTGCAGAACCGATAGTGGTAACTACTCCTTCCCCTACCCGGGCGATAATTGTTTCTTCTCCGGCGCCGCCGACCAGTTTTTCAATATTTGTGCGTACGGTTACCCTGGCAATAGCAGTAACCTGGATACCGTCTTTGGCCACAGCTGATACCCGGGGCGTATCAATAACTTTGGGATTGACACTCATAGTTACCGCTTCAAAAACTTTGCGGCCGGCCAGATCAATAGCGGTAGCTACTTTATAACTAAGCGGAATATTGGCTTTGGCAGCAGCTATAACAGCATTGGTTACATCTGTTACATTACCGCCGGCCATAAAATGCTGTTCCAGCTGATTAACCTTTAAATCAACACCGGCTTTGGTAGAGGTAATCAGATTGTCCACGATCAATCCCGGCGGCACCCGTCTGATCCGCATAATGGCCAGATTAATAAGTCCAATCCTGACCCCGCTGAAACGGGCAACCAGCCATAATTTGACCGGTACAAAATATAAAAATAATATAGCAAGAATAATACCTGCTATAATAATAGGTATACTTAACTCAAAACTCATAATGTACTCCTTTAAATTTTATTTACTACCACCCGGTTGCCGGAGATAGTTTCTACTTTTATCTTTTCACCCGCACTTATAAAACCCAGATTGGACTGGGCTTCAATAACATGCCGGTTTATCTTTACTTTGCCAACCGGACGCAGATCCGATACCACTATACCGCTACTGCCCGGTTTTATGCCTTTTAATTCCCGGCTTTTAACTTTGGTCTGATTAGTATCATTTAAAGATATTTTATGCATTATACGTGAATCAGGTAAATATTTAAACAGTACAAAGGTACCGACAGTGATACCGAGCACTGCTATAGCAGCAGATGCCAATGCTGTTTCCGTATTATTAATACCAAAACTTAAAAACAAAGCAGCGATCGAGGTTAAAATACCCGCCAGTCCCACTATACCGAAACCGGGTATGATAAATATCTCCACAAGAATAAGACCGATACCCACTACAAAAATCAAAGGAATTTTCCAGTCTGCATGGCCCAGAGATATTTGAATAATGAAAAATAAAGCCAGGGCCAGTACTGCCAGGGTGCCGCCCAGGCCCCAGCCGGCTGTTTTGATCTCAAAGATCATGCCCAGAGTACCCAGGGTAATTAAAAGGCCGAGAATAATCTGATTGGAAAAAAGTTTTAAAATTTTATGGAAAGTACGCGGTTTGATATAGTTGACTGTGTGCCCGGCAACATCTATCTTTTGCAGAAGCTGATCCGCATCAGCAACAACCGCTTCACTTACCTTTACCTGCAAAGACTCCTCAGCCGTAAGGGTCAGCAGTTTATCCCCGGGAAGATCATAGCCGTGTTTTTCCCGGCTTAACTCAATCTCCTCATCAACCATAGCCTCGCAAACTTTTACCGGCCGGCCATGCTTTTCCGCCAGGGACCTGAAACCGGCGCGTAAAACAGAGACCACTTTTTCCGGAGCCTTTTTCATGCCCTGCTCCTTGTCAAAGAAAACAGGCGTGGAAGCGCCGATTTTACCTCCCTTTTTTATAACAATAAAATCTGCTGCCAAAGAAATATAGGCCCCGGCTGAGATAGCATCCTGGTTTATATAGACAATCAGATCAGCCCTGGTGCTGCTCATAAGATTTACTATTTTGGTAGCTTCCTTAACTGATCCGCCGGGGGTGTCAAGCTCGATGATGATCAGGTCAGCTTTATGCTCTTCTGCTGACCGTATGCTGTCCTGAAGATAGGTATGATACCAGGCATCCACCGTTATCTGATCAATCTTTTTGATATAATAAACATTATGGTATTTACCGGCAGGCAATTCCCTGGTGCCGGCAAAAGCAGTTGTGAAAAAAAGGAGAAAAATTATAAAATAACTGCGCATATGGCTCTATTATATAATAAAAAAGCTATTTTTTACAAACATTATATACAGCGGCAGCAGTTTTCCGGGCCGGATCAGGTGCCTTGATTTTTTTTCTTATTTGCGCAAACATTTTTTGTACGGTTTTTTTTTCGGCTTTGGAAGATATAACCCTTTGTGTATAAGCTGCTATCCTGGACGGACGGCAATCCCGGTTAATAAATTCGCGGCATACAGTTTTCCCGGCCAGAATGTTTACTATACCGATCCAGGGTACCTTTACCAGCAAACGGCCAATAAAGTAGGTAAACCATGATACCTTATAACAGACAGCCATGGGTGTGTTAAACATAGCTGCTTTCAATGTTACAGTACCGGAAGCAGTAATTAAAAAATCAGCGGCCTGCAGCAGCCGGTCGGAGCGGCCGTAGATCAAAGGTATATTACGGCCCGCGCTTATTTTTTTTATAACTTTTTTATACCCTTTATGGGAGATAGCTATAGCAAATTGCAGCTCCTGTTTGCATTGCTCTCTTAGAAGAGCAGCTGTCTGCAAAAAAACAGGCAGCAGTTTTTTAATTTCCTGCACACGGCTGCCGGGAAAGAGAGCTACCAGACGGGGGCGCGGTTTCAAGCCCAGCTTTTTTTTACTTGCTGCCCGGGAAGCTGACCGCAGGAAGGCAAAAGGATGACCCGTATATAGAGTGTTTATACCGGCCTGGCGGTAGATGCGGGCATTGGCTTTAAAAGGACAGAGCAAAAGGTCATAATTTTTTAATTTTTTTATATTCCAGCTCCCCCAGATAAATACCGGCGGCGGGAAATAATAAACTGTTTTTAGACCCATAGCTGCAGCAGCCTTACCCAGGGGCAGGTTTCGTCCCTGTCCGTCAATGCATAGCAGGAGATCAATTTTCTTCTGCTGCAGATACATTTTGAGTTCTCCAAGTATAGTAAAACCGCTTTTAACCTGTCCCAGCCCCTCTGTAAAACCAACCGTACTGCGGGTGCTGATATCTTTATATATCCGGACACCGGCTTTCTTAAGATGCTCCCCGCCGACTGCATAAAAAGTAAATTTACGCGGATAATATTTTTTCAGATGCCGAACCAGATTAGCCCCGTGCTCATCAGCCGAAACTTCCGTAGCAGAAATAAATATTCTGTAAGTTTTTTTCAATTTTTTTTGATCATTGCCATTAGTACAGCTTCTGATACCGGTTTGTCATCAACGTATATCTTTCCCTGGCAGTTGACACGGCTGCCGGAAAATTTTAAAATATCCACTTTTATCCGGAGAGAATCACCCGGTACAACCGGTTTGCGAAACTTGACTTTGTCTATAGTCATAAAAAATACAGAGGTTTCAGCTGCGGAGTCTATTTTATCCAGAGCCCAGAGCCCTGCTGTCTGGGCCATGGCTTCCACCTGTAAAACTCCGGGCATGATAGGCTGTCCGGGAAAATGTCCCTGAAAAAAAGGCTCGTTAACTGTCACGTTTTTTATAGAAGTAATACTGTTATCTGTTTTAGCAATTACCCGGTCAACCAACAGGAAGGGATAACGATGAGGCAAATAACTTTTTATCTTGTTTATATCCATAACTGTACTCATAGTTTACTCCGTCTTTTTTATCTTTTTAAGAATTGCCGGCAATTGTCTGCTGGCAGCCAATATACGGTGATGCTGTTTTACCGGCATGCCGGGACTGCCGGCAAGTACTGCGCCGGCGGTTACTGTTTTGTTAGACATAATACCGGTCTGGGCTGTTATAACAGCTTTATCTTCAATATAACAGTGATCAGATAAACCAGCCTGGCCGGCCAGGATAACATCTTTACCTATAACAGAACTGCCGCCGATACCAACCTGGGCAATAACAATAGTGCCGTCTCCGATCTCAACATTATGAGCGATCTGTACCAGATTGTCGATCTTTACTTTATCTCCGATAACTGTTTTACCCAGCATCGCCCTGTCCACAGAGACATTGGATCCTATTTCCACATCAGAGCCAATCTCAACCTTGCCCAGCTGCGGAATCTTTATCAGACCGTTATCTGTTTTTTCATAACCAAAACCGTCACTGCCGATAACCGTATTAGCATGTATAATAACATTCCTGCGGATATCAGTATTTTTTTCTATAACCACTCCCGGATGCAGCACAACCTTACTGCCGATAGTAACATCAGGGCCGATATAGTTATTACCCATGAGCAAAGCATCCTCAGCTATATCACTGTATTTATTGATAATTATATTACCGGGAGCGTAGGTAAAATTTTCCTTATTATGTTTATAAGCACTATGCTCTTCTATTAAATGCAGTAATTTTACAAGATCAAGCTTGGGCTGTTTACTGAATAAATAGGTTTTATTATTGTTAATGGTTATCCGGGGCTCAAGTTCAGCAGCGATTAAAAAAACAGCAGCAGCATTTAGTGCTTTTTCCAGATACTTTTCAGCGGCAATGTAAAGAAGACAGTTTTTTTCCGGAAAACGGATATCAGCTACGTTATCAAAAGAGTTGTTTTTATTGCCTTTTAGAGTAAGGCCCAGCTTGTCAGCAACTGATTGTACTGCAAACTTCATTTTAGTTGTCTGTATCCTTTGTTTCACTTTCTTCTATTAACTCAATAACATCTTCCGTGATATCAAGATCATCTATACTGTAAATAACCGCTGTGTTTTTTTCGATAATTATAGAAAAGCCTTCCCGTACAGCAACTTCTTTTACAAAAGCATATATCTCTTCAACTATATCAGGTGTAAGCAGATCTTCACTTTGTTTGATAAAAGTTTCACGCTCCTGCAGATATTTATTCAGCTCCTGCTCTTTTTCCAGTATCTGGCTTTTTATCTCCAGCCGGCGTTCCTTGCTTAAAACCTGTTCCTCCACTTCCAGTACCTGTTTAAGCTGCTGTATCTCTTTGGAGAGTTTTTCAGCTTTGGACAGGAACCGTCCCCGTTTGTCACTTAATTTCTTTTTTAAAATTTTACTGGCTGCTATTTTATTGATAATTGTCTGAATGTCAATGCATCCTACTTTTATAATATTTTTACGCCGCTGACCCCACACTAAAGCACACATTATAAAAACAGCTAAAAATAATTTTTTCATAGTTTTACTCCTGTCTTAAAAGGTGCCGTATACAGAAAAAACAAACTTGGGTTTATTACCTTCATGTTCAAATAATTCAAACTTTCTGCCGTTATAAATAAAATTATAAGCCCAGTAAAAACGCAGGGGGAGCATCTGCAAATGGATACGTACGCCCCAGCCCAGAGAATACATAAACTCTTTGGCCTTATCCCGGCTAAAAGGTATAAGACGGGAAAGATTGTAGGAGGCATCCCTGGTGGTGGACAGATAACCCATATCGCAGAAAATTACACCCCACAGATACTGTTCCAGATAACTGGTAAAAGGGGCCCTGATCTCAAAAGAGTGTTTATACCTGGCCTGTCCCAGATATCTAGCATCACCGTAAGTAAGATTTTGAAATCTGGAGACATTGGTATGCTCCCAGCCGCGCATCTGATCCATGGTAAAGTAATACCAGTTATCTTTTTTGTAGTTAAAATTTTTAAAAAGAGGATCGCCCAGGTGATCAAACTGAAAAGAATAAATAAAAGTAAATTTCCACAGCCAGGAACGGTTAAAATAATGAGCATAATCAAAATGAAATTTGGTAGCGTGCTCTTCCAGGGTCACAAAACTGATACGCGCATTAAGCTCCGAGCCATGCGTAGGATTCATGCCATGATTTCGCGAATCGCGGGAAAGCG